>QWCB01004048.1_pt1 | contig 10651 bp, 8 predicted proteins | sample 1972511 | NCBI WGS metagenome assembly QWCB01 (sample SAMN09866719, study PRJNA288562) | Human gut metagenome isolate term5_stool, whole genome shotgun sequencing... | isolation source: gut | host: Homo sapiens | place: USA: California
CGAAATTAAACGGAGTATTTACGGGCAAAGGAGCTGTCGCTTACAGGAGGTACGATTTTTTAGTAAAAGTAACGATGAAAGACGGAAGGATTGTTTCCGCCGAAGATAACGGAACAAAACCAAGAGTTGGTCAAGACCGTAGAAGACATCAGAGATTTATAAATAGGAATGGCTTATCTGTTTATGTAGGCAAGACGAAAGAGGAGGCGGCGGCGATAACGAGAGCCGATATGGTATCCGGCGCGACCTACACCTCCAAAGCGGCGAAAGCGGCCATTCAAGACGCATTAAAATAATCGGAAAAGGCCGATCTTAATTTCAATCACCAGTAAACGTTGCCTTCCGTTCGGGCATCGAAAGGTGATGGAGAACTAATGTGTAAGAAAATTGAAACCCAAAATAAATAAGGAGATGTATATGAAGAGAGTCTTAACACTCGTTCTGATGCTTTGCGTATTGTGCTTCTCGTCTAAAAACGTGTTTGCTCGTGAAGCCGTGACGAGCAAAGATCCCTATTTGAAAAAGCAAATTATGGCATCACTAAAAAGCAAAAATGAGATGCATAGAAAGATGGGCAATATAAAACTAACCGATCCGGACTATGTCAAGGATCCTAGTGAAACGGTTATTTATAAGTCGGAGCTGGCGATGTTTACGCATTTTCGCAGCGATGAGGCAGTAGAAGATTTAAGCGGCATGGAGTATATGACGGAATTAAGAACCTTAAAAATCTTCAGGAAATCCGTCATTCACGATTTGACGCCATTAAAAGATTTGACTCATTTGGAGCATCTGTGGCTTGGCAATAATCGCATCGAGGATGTGCGCCCATTGAGCAATTTGACACGTCTGGAAGTGCTGCGATTGGAAAACAATCAGATCGAAGACATCGGCCCCATTGCCGATATGGCAAAGAAAAATGAAAAGCTGAAGAAGCTTTATCTGTACGGCAACCACATTAAAGACTTTTCCGGATTAAAGGACAAGACTTTTAAAGAAAAGGACGGATTTTTCGGGTACAATCAGACAATTACGCTTAAACCGAATACGGCGAACTTTCCCCTCAATTTATTAGATGAGAAGGGAAAATTGTACGATTTGAGTGATATGAATGTGTCTGGGACCGATAAACTGGTCAAGGAGTCGAATGGTAACTATCGTTTTAAGGACGCCCCGGAAAATACCCGTCTCCGTATTTTTTCAGATGGGTTTAAGACACAGCCCACTTGGGTGGTAGACATCGATGCGTCGGACATGGGCAATGATCCTTTGAAGACGAAAGTTCATTTTGCCAGCCCTGCTTTAGAGCGAGAGATTTTGACTATTTTAAAGGATCCATCGGTGCGAGATGCCAAGGAGGTCATTCTCAGCAATCCAAATTATGTGAAAAAGCCAAACGAGACCTTTATCTATGAAGACGAGATGGCCTTGTTTAAAAGCTTAACGATTGTGAACAATAATGAAATCGAAGATGTAACGGGACTTGAAACCGCCACGAATTTGGAAAGCCTTAAGCTATTTCAAAACAACCTAAAGGAAATTCGTCCTTTGGCGGCGTTAACAAAGCTTCGTTTATTAAATCTTGATTCGAACAAAAACATCCAAGATTTTTCCGCCATAGCCTCTCTTTCAGACTTGGAAGATTTATCTCTGGCGGAGTGTAATGTGGGTTACCTCAAACCATTTGAAAACCTTACGAAATTAAAGACTTTGGATCTGAGCCACAACAACATTGGGTCCATTGACGCGTTAAAGAAGCTAGATCAACTTCAAGTGCTGAGTTTGGACGATAACTTGATACAAAACCTCGCGCCTCTGCGAGGGAAAGGAAAATTGCATAGTCTGAGCTTAAAGGCGAATGAAATCACTTCCGTGGAAGATTTAAAAGACCTGCGAAATCTGTCCTACCTTGCCTTATCAAAAAATCGTATCACCGATTTTTCCCCTTTAAAGGATGTATTTCACGAAGTTTCAAAAGTATTTCCCCACGAGGATCAAGAGATTCATCTGTATCCCTCGGATGAGGTATTCGCCATTTTATTAAAAGACGAGAAAGGCAAGTCCTATGGACTGGTGTCGAAACGACTGATCGACCGCGGGAATGGAAAGTATTCTTACGCTAAGCAACCCGAAATGCTGGGCTTGGAAGTGGTGGATGACTTTTATGCCAATACGCCACAGAAGAATAAAATAGCATGGCATGTCTTCATTCATCCGGATACGCTATTGGACAAACAAAAAGAGCAGGAGAAAAGCGAACACCTCGCCTTAATAAAAGAGAATAAGCTGTTAAAAGAAAAACTAAAAGAAATGGAAAAGCTTATAGCCAAGGATAAGGCAAAAATGGAGGCCCTGGAAAAGGAATTGACGGCCCTAAAAAATCGCTCGGCAGAGAAAAAAGATTCAAATAAAAATTCCGCCGGCTACCGATACGTCCTGTCGTCTCCTGTGGTCGAATCGCCGGCAAAAAAACATGAGAGCGCAAAGAAGCAAAAGAAACTCTTTGAAAAGTACGTGTTCACTATCGGCCAAAAGGAATTCAAAGTCTTCGAGGGGGCCGGGGAGCGTACGTTCAAAATGGACGTGGCGCCCTATATTAAAAACAATCGAACCATGCTTCCGCTGCGGTATGTGGGTGAAAGCCTCGGGATTCAGGTCGATTACAATGCAAGCAGCAGAATGGTCGTATTAAAAAAGGGCGATCGCACGGTTTTAATTGAACAAGGAAGTCAAGTGGCGATTGCATCCAATGGTGATAAAATTGCGCTGGACAGTCCCGCCGAGACGCTTCACGGAAGAGTCTTTATACCTCTGTCCAATGTAAACAAACTATTTGAGCATGGCCCGGAAATTACTTGGGATTCAACGAACCGTACAGTGACCATTGGCGGATAAAGAAAACAGTCTTCGTATCATGCATAGGATTCTTAAGGATGATATGAAGAGGTAAACATTAAAAGGGTGATCTTGGATAGGCATATTTCCTTTCATTAAGAATAAGAAAAACCCCTCCATTTTGGTTTTATAGCCGATGGAGGGGTTTTAGTATGTTTTCAAAAAACTTATTCTTCTGAAGATCATGGATGTAAATTGATGACCGGCGATGTTGCGGCGTCTGTTTTTCTGTAGACGCCCCGATCGATAAATTCAAGATACCCTTCATCGCGAAGAAATTGTAACTGTTGACGTATTTTGGCTCTGATATGGCTGTTTTGAGGATGCCTTTGTGATAGGAACTCATCAAAGGCATAAACGTCGTTAAGTGTAAAGATCGGCCCCTGAATTTGGTTGACGCAGTTTAACACATCAAAAAGCCAAGAGCGTGTATTTAAATTACCGGCATTCAGCCGTGTCGACTGTTCCATTTGCATGACCACAGAATCTTTTTCAATGGGGGATCGATTTTTTATCATGCTGATTTGGCCCTGAAGAGGAATTTCGCCAAACAGAATGTTGCAACCTGTCCAGCCGGCCCTTTTCGATGTGGGAGCTAAGGGCTTTCGCTTCTCGACGATGGAAGGAACGAAGAAATGCTTCGGTACAACCCATAGGTTTTCCACGCACATTGCATTTTCATTGTAGGTAAGAATAAAAAAATCGGGATTGTTTTGACTCGTAATCCTCTGAAGAAAGGTATCATATGCCCCGTCCGGAATTTTTTTACCTAAGGAGCCTTTTTTGCTTTTCAATTCGTATTCACTGTTGCAGGAAGGGCAGTAGAAATCCGCCACGGCGGAATTATTCGGGAAATGAAGAATTTTATCGTGGCCACATCGAGGACAATAGATATTATTCAATGCCCATGATTCGGTTAGTATCCGAGCTATCTGGGATTTGTTTTTATAATTGTCAGCCAATCTTTGGTCAAAGTAGATATCCATGTAAAATTTCCTTTTTAAAACTCGTGGTACCGTCCCTTGACGCAAATCCCTTTAATCTTCCCCCTGAATTTTTCTCCCAGTAGAGGAGAGTTGTGGCTCTTGCCCCGGAAGAAGGCGTCGTCCACCTCGGTTTCCCCTTGGGGATCGAAGAGGACGAATTCTCCCCCCGCCACGCCCTTGTGGGGGAGCTTGTAGAAATCCGCCGGGATTTTCGTCATGGCACAGACGAGGTCTTCCAGCCGGCATTTCTCCTTCAGCACCAGCTCTGTGTAGAGGAGGACGAAGGCGGTTTCCATCCCCGTGATGCCCGAGGGGGCCTCCTTCAGGGGCCGGCTCTTTTCCTCCGGCGTGTGGGGTGCGTGATCCGTGGCGATGCAGAAGTTTTCGTGGCCGATAAATTCGGCGAGGCCCGCCGCATCCTCGGCGGTGCGCAGAGGCGGATTCATTTTCGCCAGGCTGCCGTGAACCTTCACATCCTCTGCGGTCATGGTCAGGTGATGGGGCGTGATCTCGCCCAGCACCTTCGCCCCCGATGCGGCGAAGGCCGCCACCAGTCGGGCGGTAAGGGCGCAGGAGATGTGTTGAATGTCCAGCTTCGACCCCATGTAGTGGGCTAGGGACAGATCCCGGGCGGAGAGGCTGTATTCCGCCATGGCCTCGGCGCCCTTTAAGCCGAAGGCCGGGGCCACGCGGCTGTCCACGCCGGGGTTTTTTACATAGGCAGGATCCTCTTCGTGAAGGCTGATGGGCAGATCCAATGCCTTGGCCCGGGCGAGCCCTTCTTCCAGGAGGGCCACATTGTCCACGGGAAAGCCGTCGTCGGAAAAGCCCACGGCACCCAACCGCGCCGCCTCTTCCATGTCCACCAGCTCTTTGCCTTTAAGATCCTTTGTCAGGGCGCTCACGGTGTAGGCGTGAACGGGCAGCGCCTTCGCCCGCCGGTAAAAATCGGCGATGGCCTCTCCGCACATGACGGGCTTCGTATTGGCCATGGCAAGCACGTGGCCGAAGCCGCCGTGAAGGGCCGCCGCCGCGCCGGTTTCCAGAGTTTCTTTTTCCGTAAAGCCCGGGTCCCTTAAGTGGACGTGGACGTCGACAAAGGCGGGAAAGGCGTAAAGGCCTTTGCCGTCGATAACTACGTCCTCGTCCTCCACGGGGCAGGTAATTGTGGTGGTTTCGTTTTTGTTTAAGACGGGATCCAGTACGCGGACGTTTTTTATAGTAAGTGTAGCCATACTTCCTCCTAAGGATGGGGCGCAATTATGATAAAATAGAATGGTCAACGGGTGAGCAACTATAACGAACAGAGGTGGAACATGAAAAGATACAAGGCATTTGACGTGGTAGGGCCCATAATGGTGGGGCCCTCCAGCTCCCACACGGCGGGGGCGTGTAAAATCGGTAACGCCGCATTGGCCATTAGCGGAGGCAGCCCCTTTCACAAGGTGCGCTTCAATCTCCACGGCTCCTTTGCATCGACCTATCGGGGTCACGGCACGGACATGGCGTTGGTGGGCGGCGTCCTGGGCATTATGCCCGACGACGAGCTGCTGAGAGACAGCTTTAAAATCGCGGAAGAAAAGGGACTCAGCTACGAATTCGTGGAAACGGATCTCGGCGACCGGCACCCCAACTCCGTGGAGATCATTTTCTTCTACGACAACGGCGGCCATTTGTCCGTCACCGGCTCTTCCATCGGCGGCGGCAATATTTTAATCGTCGCCATTAACGACATCGAAGTGGCCTTTAAAAATCAATACCCTACTCTTATTTTACAATATCAGGAACAAAAAGGGGTCATCGCTCTGGTTTCCAGTATTTTAACGAAGAACGACTACAATATCGAAACCATGGTGACGGATAAAATCGACGAAACGGTCACCCTGGTTACGGAGATCACCCACTCCGTGGACCCGGCGATTCTGGAACCGATCCTCGAGGATCCCCGCTTCGAATTTGCGAAATACGTGGATATTATCGAACCCATGAAAGGACGCGCTCATGATTAAAACGGCAAAGGCATTGATCGATTTATGCCGGGAAAAAAATTGGAAGATTTCGGACTACGTCCTGGAAGAAGAATCCAAAGGCGATGAGGAAAAGAAGGCGGCCATCTTAAAGGAACTCCACCACATGCTCGCCATTATGAAGGAATCCACCGGGCGCACTTTGGAATCGGGCACGGATTTAAAACACGATTTAATCAAGGACTTCGGCAAAAAGACCTGGGAATATTCCAAGAGCGGGAAGAAATTCGTCACCGATGAAAAGACCCTGCGCGCCATGGCCCGCGCCTTTTCCACCTTCGAATCCAATGCCAAGATGGAAGTCATCGTGGCGGCGCCCACGGCGGGCAGCTGCGGCATTGTGCCGGCGGCCTTGGTGACGGCGGCGGAAGACTTAAACGCCACAGACGACGACTTGGTCCGCGGCCTCTTGACGGCCATCGGCATCGGCCAGTTTATCGCGGGCTACGGCACCTTCGCCGGCAGTGAAGGGGGCTGCCAGGCGGAATGCGGCGCGGCATCCTCCATGGCGGCGGCGGCTCTCGCAGAACTTTACGGCGGCGATGTGGAAACTTGCTTAAATGCCGCCTCCATCGCCATCGTCAACATTTTGGGCCTGGTCTGCGACCCCTTGGGCGGCTTGGTACAATACCCCTGCACCTTCAGAAACGCATCGGGAGTCTCCAATGCCCGGGTCAGCGCCGACATGGCCCTGGCCGGCACCTTCAGCATCATTCCCTTCGACGAAGTCTGCAAGGCCATGAAGGAAGTGGGCGACGCATTGCCCGCCTCCCTGCGCGAAACCGGCATCGGCGGTCTGGCCGGCACGGACACGGCGAAGACCCTTTGCGGAAAGATCTTCGGTTAATAAATCTAACCTTTGGTAAAGAAAGGTAAAACAAAGACGCCCGGTCCTTTTTTTCCCTGTCCTTTCGGGTACAATGAAGACAAGAAGACACACCGATATCAAGGAGGCAATAATTTATGATTACTATGGAAAAAATCGACTACGTGATTTCCGTCACCGGTGCAAGCTACGGCGACGTGCGTGAGGCGCTCTTGTCCGCCGACGGCGACGTGGATAAGGCCATTCGCCTGCTTATGGGCGAGGAAAAAACCGAAGACGAAAAAACCGAGGGCTTCGATTTTAAAGACGCGAGAACCAGAGCGGAAGACATTTCCGACACCATTTCCAATTTCGGCGAAGAAGTCATCGACGCCGTGAAGGACTTCTGGGAAAAAGGCAATGCCACCAAGCTCGTCATCATGGACGAAAAAGACGAAGTCATCTTAAACGTGTCCATGAACCTGGGCGCCATTTGGACGGTCATCGCACCGGTGGCGGCCCTTATGGGCGTGGGCATCGGCATCATCAGCCGCTGGGAATTTTACATCTATCTCGACGACGGCAAAGTCATCAATGTAAAAGACTATATTACCAATAAACACCGCATGCGGTAAAAGAAAATTACGCAGCGCCTTCGGGTTGCTGCGTTTTTTTTGTGCGGAAAATGGGTTTTGTTTGCGTAGAGCCGGTGGGGGTTGGGGTATGAAACAAGGGACAGTGTAATATTGTATATCCAAGGAGGCAGTCGATGAGTATGGACCCGAGAGATAAAAACGGATTAGGCGAACATTTAAGCAGCAGAAACGACACAGCCATGGATGAACCCATGCGCCGGGCCGGCGGTCAAGTGGTGGATAACAACGAAGACATTCTGACCGCAGGCAAGCGCGGCCATTTGTCCATTCAGGACTTGTGGCTTTTCGAAAAACACGCCCACTTTAACCGTGAAGTGATTCCGGAACGGCGCATGCACGCCAAGGGCTGGGGCGCTTGGGGCGAATTTACCGTCACCCATGACATTACGAAATATACCAAGGCAAAAATCTTTTCCGAAGTGGGCAAAAAGACCAAGGTCTTCTCCAGAATGTCCACCGTCGCAGGCGAACGAGGCGCCGCCGATGCGGAGAGAGACATTCGCGGTTTCGCCGTGCGCTTTTACACGGAAGACGGCAACTGGGACATCGTCGGCAATAACACCCCGGTCTTTTTCTTCCGGGACCCCATGAAATTTATCGACTTAAACCACGCGGTGAAGCGGGATCCTCGCACGCATCTGCGCAGCCCGAACACCAATTGGGATTTCTGGAGCTCTTTACCTGAATCCTTGCTGCAGACGACGATCATCAACAGCGACCGAGGCATTCCGTCCTCCTTCAGATTCATGCACGGTTTCGGCTCCCACACCTACTCCATGATTAACGCCGACGGCGAGAGGGTGTGGGTGAAATACCACTTCCGCTCCCAACAGGGCATTCAAAACTACACGGATCAGGAAGCTGAAAAGGTTAACGGCATGGACCGGGAAAGCTCCGGGCGCGACTTGTACGAAGCCATCGAAAAAGGCGAATACCCGAAGTGGAAGATGTACATTCAAGTCATGACCGAGGAACAGGCGAAAAACCACCCGCAAAATCCATTCGATTTAACGAAAATGTGGCTTAAAGAAGATTATCCCCTGATTCCCGTGGGGGAATACGTCCTCAACAAAAATGCGGACAACTACTTCCAAGATGTGGAACAGGTGGCCTTCTCCCCGGCAAACATCGTGCCCGGCGTGGCCTTATCTCCCGACCGCATGCTTCAGGCCCGCACCTTCTTCTATTCCGACGCACAGCGCTACCGCCTGGGCGTCAACCATCACCAAATTCCGGTGAACTCGCCGTTGGGCGTAGAACATCCCCACGACTTCCACCGCGACGGTCAAATGCGTGTGGACGGCAACAAGGGCTCGGAACTGCACTACGGACCCAACTCCTACGGCGCCTGGAAAGACGATCCCTCCCTTGAAATTCCCCACGACGACGGCGGCGAAACGGCCCGCTACGACTTTAGAGAAGACGACCACGACTACTACACCCAACCGGGCATGCTCTTTAACCGCATGACGCCGGAGCAACAACTGGTGCTCTTTGAAAATACGGCGCGGAACATGGGCGATTCCACCATGCAAATCAAACATCGCTACATTCGCAACTGCTACGCCGCCGATCCCGCATACGGAGAAGGCGTGGCCAAGGCCATGGGCATCGACATCAATGACGTGGATCTTGCGCCCAACGAATCCAAATCCCGTGAAGAATGGGAAAAAGATCGGGCCAAAGACAAAGAGCTGGACGTCCCCACGAAACCGGCGGAACCGGAATCGGCAAAAGATCTGCCGCCGGAAGGCCGCGACACCAATGTAGACGATCCGAAAACCCTCTCCGATCCGGAAGACGACCCCTATTTACTCTAATTAAAAAAATGCGCGTATCGGCGCATAAAAAGCCCTCGCCGCTATCACAGCCGCGAGGGTTTTTCTCAGCAGAAATTTTCCGCGATCATACAGCGGGCGCTGCCGCCGCCTAAATGAGATATGACGGGGAGAGGCACGTGAAGGATCCGATCGTACTTTTCGATTTGCGCGATTTTTTCCGGCGCCAAATGCTCGTAGGCCTCTTCGCTCATGACGAGAAGCGGTTCACGGCCCATCAGCTCCAAACAATTGCCGCAGAAGTGATCCACCTCATCGGCACTCAGGGGAATGATCTCCTTCCCCGTTTCCTTCAGGCGGGCGAGGAGATTCTCCTTCCCTTCCGTGATCAGCTCCTCGGCGATCAGGGCGAAGTGCTCCGCCACGGTCATAATCACATTGGTGTGATAGACCGCCGCGTCGTGATGCCGGGCGCGGAAGGGAACGGTCACGAGGCCGTAGGCATCGCAGAAGCGCATGAGCAGATCTTCGTCGCAGCGGGCGGAAAGGGCGGCGTAGCAAATATGATGGAAGCGGTCCAAGACCATGGCGCCGGTGCCCTCCAAGGCGGCGGGCTCACGGGAAAAATCCACCATCTCGAGCCGGGACAGATGGAAGAGCTCGTCGTACTGGGGCCGCAACTTGGGAAATTCCTTCTTCCGATTGTCGCTGTACATGGGACAGAGAAAAAGCTTCCCGGGAAAAGTGACGAAGGTATTGTTGGGGAAAATCGAATCCGGCGTGTCCTCGCCGTCGTCGTCCAACACATCCACCTTCACCCCCGCCGCACGCAGGGCGCCTGCCAGGGCGGAAAATTCAGCCGCCGCCCGGGCCTGCACCTCGTCGGGGGAAAGGCTGCGGTCGTTTACTTGATAGGCATTGTCCGCCGCCGTCTCCGCATTAAAGCGGAAAGCCGAGGGGCGCACCATGATAATTTTATCGGCAATCATATAGGCTCCTTTGTTTAAATATTCTTACGCCTATTTTACAACAGCCGAGGAAAAAAGCACAGTCCGCCGGCAGGAAAAGGGTACTACATGGCGGAAAGGTCGGCAAAAGGGGGCGGATGGCACGTAAAGGCTTTGCGCTTTTTGCGCCGCGACAAAGAATCCATGGCAAGAACGGTCAAAAAAGGTGAAAGAAACGATTCATATTGTTAATGACGCGCCCGGCCCCTTGAAAATACAGGCGTTGAGCCCGAAGGCGGGAAGAAAAATTAAAAAACCACGTGGAAATTTCAATGCCTATGTGGTATGATGAATGCGTTGGAGCGAGGGCTTTATCACGCGAGTCAGAGTCACCACGTTTTTTATTTCCCCCAAGGGAAAGCCTTTGCTCTTTTAGTGAGGCTTTTAGCCAACTCATGTTCTTTAAGGAGGAATATTGTATGAGCTATCTTGAAAGTGTAATCGAACGTGTAAAAGAAAGACACGCCAGCGAACCGGAATTCTGCCAAACCGTAGAA
>QWCB01004054.1_pt1 | contig 10631 bp, 12 predicted proteins | sample 1972511 | NCBI WGS metagenome assembly QWCB01 (sample SAMN09866719, study PRJNA288562) | Human gut metagenome isolate term5_stool, whole genome shotgun sequencing... | isolation source: gut | host: Homo sapiens | place: USA: California
GGCCTCGCTCTTTCCGTAATGCTTCTTCACGAAACTTTTTCCGTGGGAAAGGGTGCTTTTTTCAAAGGCCAAAAACTGCGGCCGATACAAATTCCTTAAATTGTGATCGTATAGATCCTCCAGCAAAAATTTCTGATAAGCCCAAAGAGTGGCTTCGGGGTCGTTGTGGTTTTTTTCAAATAAATCAAAAAACACGTGGTGGACATGGCCCGTAGCTTCTTTTAAAACCGTGAAATAGCAATCGTCCAAATCCTCGAAGTACTGGTAAAAGGATCCCCGGGCGATGCCCAAAGCCTTGACGATATTCGATACATTGATTTCATCCACTGGCGTCTCTTCAAAAAACTCTCGCAGGGCAAGCTGCAGCCGCTCTTTCTTTTCCTTATCCAAACGTTCAAAAGTTGCTTTTGCCATGATTACCTCCATTGTGACACGTTGTCATTTCTTATAGAATACGATTATCTGTCTTCCTTGTCAACTGACTAAATCTATAAAAAAACGCTCCGACATTCATCGAAGCGTTTCTTCATCATTAATTCAATTCTGTTTAGTATCATCTAAACGTCTAAATCTAAATCATCCACATCGCCTGCATCGTAGGCGTCCCAATAGCTGTCGTAATCGTCGTAGACCTCCGCCTCATCGGCTTCACCGTCATAGCCCTCGTCATAGAGAATGTCCTGCTCGTGAGAATCGTCGTCCCTCTCTTTGTGCGTAAAGATACTTTGATTCCCTCGCTCCTTGCGCAGCCGCTCTTCCTCACGAATAATGTAGTGAGCCAACCACAGCTGAAAAAACTCGTCGGCTTCCCTCTCGGCTTCTTCCTCTTCCAAGCGCAATGCTTTCGAATCGGCATCTTCGTCGATGCCCTCTTTATACGTGATCTCGGCACTGTTGAGCAACGACTCCAGGGTTTGAAACTTCACGCCGAAATCCGTGCTCTTTTCACAATCGTCGGTAACATAGAAACCGGGAGCCACTTGCTTCAATAGATTGTCGGCGAGGCTGTTTAAAATCGCTTTTAAAAAATACAAATTCCACCGGGACCCGTCCGCATTATGTACGACACCTTTTTCCATAAGCAATTCCAATCGTAACAGTGAATCAAATTGAACCTTTCGAAGCAAAAACGGATTGGTAATGGAGAGCTGCGCCAAAAACAAGGCCACCTCCTCGCTTATATTATATTTAATCGCCCCTTCATAAATACCATTGTACAAATTCTGCGCCGATTGAATCGTTTGATCCAACTCCTCGCCCGTGTCCACCAAAGCCAAGGAGCGAATAATCTGATCTCTGTCCGCGGGATTTGGCTTTGCTTTCTTTTCTGTCGCTCCAACTCCCGTCGACTGAGCCTTATTTTCCGGCGGTACGTAGGGAAATTTTTTTCGCAAGTGAATAAAGAGAAGAAGGAAGAAGATGCCGGCACCCATCCACATCCAAAAATATAAGTCCATAATCGCCCTCGCATCGCCAAATAATTTTACCTAAATCGCAAATCTATTATTCTATGAACGCAATAAAAAAGCAAGCTTACAAAAAGTAAACTTGCTTTGGCGTACCACAGAGGATTCGAAGTTAAGGTTATTCAACATCAATCTTCGAAAGCTTGTCAAATAGCCGTTTCGCAGTGCTACACGACGCCAACTAACTTGTATTTATTTATATCTGAATTCTTTAGAACCCTAACTCACGATACCATAGGTATAACTAAATTACAATATCTCCAATTCGTATTCCTTCATAATCTTATAGAACGTATTTCGTTTTAGCCCTACCAATTCCATAAACCTTGTAGCGGTAATTTCTTTACCCTTCCACTTTGGATAGTTCACTTCTATAATCTCTCTTTGTTGATCCGTTAGCGTTGAATAGTTCATCTTCGGTCTACCCAACTCTACCCCTTTCGCTTTGGCAAGGTCAATTCCTTCTCTTTGGCGTTGCCTTATCTTCAATCGTTCTTCTTCGGCAATAGCACCTAATACTTCTATTAGAATGTTATTTACCATCTCCATGACCCATTGAGAAGACTGTTCGCCTTCTAAGTCTACCAGCGTTGTTGGAATGTTAAGTATCTTCACCCTTATGCCTTGCTCTTTGAAGTGTTCCAGTTCCCTTTTGATTTCTTCCTTGTTACGTCCTAAGCGGTCAAGTTCCTTCACGATAAGCGTATCGCCGGAACGTAACATGGTGTTCCGTAGTGCAGAATAGTTTTCTCTCTTGAAGTCTTTTCCGCTTGCCTTGTCAACAATCATATGACGTTCGTCAATGGAAATTCCTTTTTGATTACAATAGTCATAGATTGCTTTTACTTGCCTATCTGCATTTTGTTCTTTCGTCGATACCCTCGCATAACCATAAGTATAACTATCTGCCATAATAGAACCCCCTTTTGATTTGGTGATTCTATTTTAGCCGAATTGTTTTTAAATGTCCATTCTTTTTTATAAACATTTGTAAATTGTTTTTGCCATGTTTGTAAACACTGCTTCTGTTTGTTTCGCCTTGTTTATTTTTGTGTACTTTTATAAACAGATATTTTTAAATAATTGCTAATAGAAATCTTCCGTTTGTTTTCTTCTCTATGTATCGCCGGTAAACCATTAGCACCGAAAAAAGATGGATCAACTTTCCATTCTGTTTTGAACTTATGATCTACGGATCATTCTGTTCGTTCTTAATCATTAGTAACCAGAAAAAGATAGACGAGGAAGGGCTATACTCTCTCTGTTCATACGCTTAATTTTTTTATCGTAGTATATTTCCCCCTACTTTCAAATCTGATTCATACCGTTAGCACCTCAACGAATTAGTAGGGGGTAGTTAACTAATCTTTAAAAAGTTTTATCGGTTACTAATATGCCCCTAACCCCTTCCATAAAATTGGCGGTGATAAATGGCAAGGCAATAAAAAGGACTACCTATTTAGGTAATCCAAAAGCATTCCCAAATCTTATAAAGTCGCCTTCGTATGTTCCACGCCTTAATCTATTATAAACTCTATAACGTTCTTTCTGTTCTTCAATTTTTTCGTTGATAGGTACATAGTCACCTAAAAGAACGCCTATTTCATCATTTCCTAATTCCACGCCTTCCCAGTTTATTCCCCTTTCGTTGCATTCCGACTTTACCCACGATACTGGTATAGCCTTATTGTTTCCAAATTGTTTCGTGCCTTTTATTTTTCCATCGTTAATCCATCGTGTTATTTGTGGCGCCGAAGATTCTTTTATTCCTATAATTTTACAAGCCTCTCTAGGCGTTACATAATCAATCACCTTGTTTTTCATATAGTCACCTCTATGTATTGTTACATAGAATTATAGCATATCACCGCCTTTCTTTCATTTTGCCATTTTAAAAGATTACCCGCTAAGGTAGCCTAATTTTTACACATTTAACACCGAAATAGTAATCGGTTTTAATTCTTCGCTCATGCAATAGTCCTTATAATCGCCTACACTTTCACGAAAGGCTTCTATTGCTTCGCTCTCCGTATCTCCGTGATATGAAAAAACACCTTCTACACCTTGGATTTTTCCATAAAAAACTTTATCAACCGTCGAATATTTCAATGAACCTACAACGCCTTCATGTATCAATAGTTTCATAGAATCCTCTATTCGCTAAGCACATTATTATCTTGTTCGCAATTCTCTAAATAAAATTCAACTACTTCCTTAAAATCTTGAATCAGTTCTTTTTCTGTTTTTCCATAAAAACAAGCAACGCCGTTTATTAGCAAATGACCGCAATAATCGCCTTCGATTTTTTCGTCTTCAACTATACCAACAATTCCCTTGTGCATAATCTTTCTCATAAAATCACCATAATTTTTTATTAAATCATTCGGTCATTTCTCTACTTTTATTAATTCTTCAACATACGTTTCAATGCCTTCTCTAAATGATTCTTCAAGTTCTTTTTTCGTGTTGCCGCAAAAATCAACCACAGGCTCAATTCCTAGAATAGTCCCATAGAATTCTTGTTTATCTTCATAAAATTGGTATTCACCTTTAAAGTTCCTATACCTTATGTAGTTAACCATATTATGCCTCCAGCAAAGCCTAAATCTACTATTTCTTAAAATCTCAACGCAATTACTCTTATACCGATACTTCACTAACTACGTTTCCTTTAGCTTAACATCATTTTTAAGTTTAGCACAAATAAAAATGGATTTTCTAAATTAAGCAATAAAAAAAGGTTGGTTGTCAATCAGTAAAAAAACGATTTAAGAACGTACGTTCTAGTTATTCACTTCATATTCAATGCCTATCAGTCTAATCTTTTAAAGATTCACTTTCTCTATGTTATATTTTTATCAATTATATGATCTATTTCTTTTACTGTGTTACTTGATTTATACGCCTGCTTTATGCCATTCTTTAGATTTGATATTTAATAATTAGCAACGAATGTTTGTTAAAGTTTTATTATGTAAGCTGCTTCTCTACATATCTCAAAGATAACCCCTCTTATTTTGCTATTATAAATAAAAAAAATAGGACAAAAAGTCCTATCTTAAATCTCATTGTCGTTTTTTAAAGCCTCATACTTATCTAGCTTAGCATCATATTGAACGTGTACATACTTATCATCTTCTTTGTCAATATAGGTGTAATTATAGGCTGTAATTTTTACTTTATCCATATTGTCAACTCCGTATGCTTGTTGATTCGTTGACCTTTCTCCCGGAAGCAAAGTTTCATCTACAAGCAAATCAATACTTGTAGTTCCATTTGATATGGTTCCTTCTACAGCAAAATAAGTAAGCGTATATTTTGAATTATTTACTACAGCGTAATCTAAGGCTTCATCTCCCGGTTCAGAAGATACATCTGCCCAGTCTTTGATTTCTATATCTTCAACTTTTACCGCCGGATCCTTCACATCTTCGCTAACAGCAAGTCCGCTTATACACCCAGTAAGCAAGAACATTGCTAATAGTGATACTACAATACTTTTCTTCATAGAATCTCTCCTCTCTAATTTAAAGTTTATGTATTCTTCTATTTTATCATAAAGGAAATTGTATACAAACACATTCTTAACTTTTAGCACGATGAACAATTACAATCTAAGAAGCCCTTAGAGAGAAGAGTCCAACAGGGTATAAGAGCGAATCCATCATTCCTCTTGTCATATCAACTCTATGATGAACCTACATACTTTGGAAATAGACTAAACTTAATAAAGACAATTCAATCATTCGAAAATTTTTTCTAATTTTCTCATGGGGGATTGTTGTTACTCATCATATTGTCACCTTACGTCAAGAGTGTGGACTTTCAGATACCTTCGTCGTTCCTCTTCAGGTATTCGCCCTATTCAGAGAATGGAAGTTATCCTGTTATGGAATCTTGCTACTCGTCAAGAGAAGCGAAAACCTCAATCCTTGTATAATTTTATAAAATTAAGACGGCGAATAGGGGCTTTTCTGCCCCCTATCGCCTTAATCTAATTTAAGAATAGTATCGTGTTAAATTGTATTGCCACATTTTGGCGAACATCTTTATATAAAGAAAAATCGCCAATTTGTGGCAATCGCTATAACCGTTGATTTTACATCCGTTCCAGCTTATAGAGTGTATTCCGCTCTCCCTCAATCATTTTTCTTATGCTCGTGATTTTATATCCATATTCATTTAACTGTTCATTAATTTTAGTAGTTGTTTTCAATAACTTGCTATCCTTGCTTTTGAAGTTTAATTCATTTGCCAGCATATCAAACTCATTTTTTAGCAATTTCCTATTCCCATATTTGGCGAAGCAAGTTTGAATGGTAGCTATCTTCTTTATCTCTCTTGCTTTCTGTTCTCTCTCTCTTCTTTCTGCTCTCTCATTTTGTTCTTGGATCATCCTTTCTTTTTCTGCTATATAGCAACTTCTCAATCTTTCTAAACCTTTAGGCTCTATATAAAATTGGTTTGCATAGGACTTAAGCAGGTAGTATAAATCATAATTCACTAAAAGATAGTACAAATGCGCGAAATATATCGGAATATCCGGCGCATAGTATAACACGCTTTCGTCGTTTGCTATTACCTTGTCATTCATCCAATCTACATTCTTAACCTCTCCATAACATCTATCCCTGAATTTGATCTGCTCTTGTTCGAAAATATTTTTGCTATCTTCAAGTTTTCTTTTTAGGCTTCTTTGTTCGTTCTCAATTTTTTCAAGTGTTGGAAGTATGATCGTTACCTCCAGTTTGTTTCCTTTTGCTCTGCTTTTTGTACGAACACGCCCCAACATTTGAACCACTTCGCCGGCATCTACATAATCTATGATTACACGCTTGACGTTATCATCTTTTATGTTCACGCCATTATCCAATACAGCGGTTGTCGCCAGAACATCAGAATTGAAACGTTCTTGCTGTATGATTCGTTCCCGTTCCGTCATACTTATAGTTCTTTTAAATTCTCTGTCATACATACTACAAATGAATGATCCACCTTTGGCGTAGTCGTCACGATAAGTCATTCCATTTGCTTGTTGTGCTACGGCGAAACCCCTTAACTTATCTGTTGTAAAATAAATCATTTTATCCGTTGGATTGCTAATCTTTATCTGTTCTTTTAGAAATTCTTCTCTATCTGCTTCATGAATGAATCGAAATTCGTAATGCTCTTTTACATGTCGCAATAAGTCTGTTGCTTCTTCGTCTGCCGTGATATGTTCGAAATCTTCTAAATCTGATTCTGTTACTTGTTTTAATTGTTCAAGAATTATCAATCTGTCTTTCCCTTTAATTTTATTCACTTTCTCGTATTCTCTGACCGCTTGTATAAATGCTTCTGGTGTTGCGGTCATGTATAGCTTAACGCCTTCACATTCGTTATAAATGTATTCAAATTCTTTCATAGTATTCTCGTTGAATACACTATCGGACGTGAAGTAGTGGGCTTCGTCTAAAATTAAGTAATCTACTTTCTTGATATCTTCTTTTATGAATTGCTCTACTTGTCTATAAATTTCTTCAACTTCTTCGTCGCTTAACTGATTATCTATCTGAAACTGCTTGCTAAAACTTTTATTCGTGCTTTCGTCGTTAAATAGCACATTCCCAATGATCTGATAGCAATAAGCCCTGTTTTGTTTTATTGTTCCTTTTAGTCCTCTTTGAATTTGCAATTCTTTTCGGACTTGTTCCTTTAGCAATGCCCTATTTGATAGCATGACAACAGAATGAATATCTTTATCTTTGAGAAGATTCTCGTAAATGAAACTTGATTTTCCCGTTTCAATAGGCGAAACAATCAAAATGTTTCGGTATCCTCTCTGTACTTTATCTTTTATTTCTTTATGTAATTTGTCTGAATTGATATAAATTCCTTGATCAGTCATAACTTCCCTTTTCTTCTATATGTCATACTACTAAGGGGAAGTCTCCTTCCCCCGTTCGTATCATTTTTATCTTGCCTTGCTTATAGTTTACTTGCTTTCGTATCGTCTAGCAATTGGATTCGTACCTAGTTCTTCCGGATTGTGTATTTTCTTAACACCGGCATAAAAGTAATAGGCACTATCTACTAAGGTTTGAATATTGAATCGCCAATCTTTTTTTGTGTTTCGCTTATGGTTCGGCTTCTTTCCCATTCGATGAATACAGGGCGTGAAATGAAATTCTATGTCGCCTTTTGTATCTTCAAGGTGAATGGTTGCTATTGCTATATCTGTTTTCTTGCTCTTGCTTTTCTGATAAATCACTACACGATTTCCGTTATTTTCTGTTTTTATGTCCAGTCCGATTCGTTTCATTTGATCGTATAGCTTTAAGTACTGATCCACAAATACATTGACGTATTCAAAATCAATTCCCGTATTCCTTTTATCTTGTTGCTTATCTATTTTGATTGCTCCTTTTTATCGTCTACAAGTTTTTTGACGTTAAGGTAATAGGTGGCTATGCTTCGATAAAGTGTTTCCACGTCATCTTGTACCGTCCGATTTTTGAATCTCTTCGGCTTCGCTTCGGCAAGTTTTTTTCTATGTGCCACATAGGAATCGGCGTTGATACACGTCGGGTAGTATTTTTCACTTGCTAAGTAAATAAGGGCTACCGCTTTGTTTTCTCGTATCTCCTCATCGTAGTAGTAAATAATGACTTTCGTTCCTCTATCTTCTACCTCGCTTCGAAGTCCTAAGTAGTTCAGATTTTCAACTAATGCTTTATAACTTGTTACATTTTGAATTGCCAATAGTTTTTCTCCTTATCAGATTCTTTTAGTTTCTATTTCAAGGCTCTAGATTCTAATTTAAGGCTTTTTAATTTTATCTTGATACTTACACTTGCCTGAAAATAGAAAAAAGGCTATTGCCGTAGTAGCACAATAGCCTTATGAATTTGTCATGGTTCATTGAAAAGAGAAGTTGAATACCTGCTCATGGTGATATTCAAATTTCAAGAGTGGCGATGTTCATATGTTGCATAGTTACGTTCTTACTTTTATATCTCATATGGTCGGCTTGCCTTGAGTGGAACAATGAATATGTAGGCGTCGCCTTTACAAATTGAGTTGGACTGTTTCCGGTACGATTCATTCACTATAAGACTTTGAAATCATCACCCTCTTCATTCGATAGTTTTATTTGTTTTTTTGAACATCAATTTTCTTTATCCTCTTTTCACTTATAGTATACTCCTTTTGGTATCGCTTTCAAAGTTTTTCTAGTGTTTTTCACGCCGTATAACCCGCATGGTTAAGCCGTTTATATTTGTAATAGAACTGTAACATAAGACTTTTTATTCGTTTCTTGTAGTCGTTTTCTTCTTGTTTTCCCGCACATTTTCTTGTGCCTACGGTAAAATAATAGCCCCAACATAAGTGTTAGGGCTTCTTTCTTAATAGTCCGTTAAAAAGTCTTCGGGACTCATATCGTCGAAATCAAAGAACGGTTCAACTTCTTCGCAATCCAAAGGCGGATCATATTTGCTTTCTTGATTCGTAAAGATAAAGGTAAATACCATATTTACGAATTGGTGGGCGGGTATGTTCCAGTCATATTTTCGTTCGCCCTCTGTGTTGACCTGTGAACGGTAATAGTCCCGAAGATTGTCCACATGGAATTGAACGTGTTTAGGGTATCCCGATGAAGTATCAATTTCTGCTAAAATGCTCCCACCCTCGCAGATAGCTATGCTATCCCGTTCCGGCACAGTTTCACAGCCGCAAAATTCCATACATTCTTCAAATTCTCTATAGTTCATTGTATTCCTACCTTTCATTTGCTATCTTTCTGTTACTTCTTTCATTTTGACGCTCTCACATCGATTTTAAGGCATTTTAATCTTTCATGAATGGGAATCCATATGCCTATTCATGCATAACGCTTTATATTAGATTCTGCAGCCTTATAAGGTGATGTTATCTTTTTTCCTAATCGTCAGGCGTTGATTGCCTGTGTTTCTGCTTCGAATTAGTCCTTTTACAGGTGAAGCGGTCTTATGAGAACGTAACAGGTCTTCTTCCTTTATCTGAATATACTTCTTCGTCGTATTCAGATTGCTGTGCCCCATGACCTTTTGAAGGTAAAGAAGATTCCCTTCGTGGCGAAGATATTCTGTCCCGAAGAAATGTCTTAGTTGGTAAGGTGTTACTTTTACGCCTGCTAACTTTGAATACCGCTTCATGTTGTTTCGCAAGACGTAAGTTTCCATCGCTTCACCGTCTTCCGTTAAGAATAGTTGGTCTTTATTCTCCCATTGACTAAGAACCATTTGCCGAAGATTGACAAGTTCGTTCTTTATCTCATCTGATATAGGCGTGATTCTATCTTTCTTCGTTTTTGTAATGTCTTTTGTAAGGAAGATATAGCCCTTCTTTAAGTCAACATGATTCACCTTAAGGCGTACCACTTCGGCGGGGCGTATGCCGGTATCTGCCATAAGAAGAATCATTTTCCTATCTCGCTTGCCAACGTAACTGTAAGTAGGTATGACTGCCAACAAGGCTTCCAATTCTTCAATACAGGTGGGCTTTGTTTGGTCATCTTCCTTCCGCCTTATGATCTTTAGTTCCTTAATTGGATTTGCTTTCAACAGTTCTTCTTCAACAAGGTAATTGAAATAGCAATTCAAATGTGCCCGTTGGTTGTTGAACGCCATGTCAGAATACCAATTAATCTTATAGAAGAAATCGGCTGTTTGCTCTAAGAGATTGTCATAGTCCATAGGCTTTTCGGTTTGATGTTCAAAGTTCATAAATACCTTCCGATAACTTTCTATGGTAATCTCTTTCGTTCCATTCAGTTTTTTAGACAACAAAAAACGCATTTGTAACGTGTCTAATTCAAATTCACTTTTCTTCATACCACCCCTCTTTTCATACTCCAATGTTCAGAGGTTAAAAGAATTCGGATATAAAGCAAGTTTTTTAAATCATAACACGCAACAAATGCGTAATTTGCAATACTTATAGCAGTTTGCATAAAGTATTTTAGCTTTGGCGTACCACAGAGGATTCGAACCCCTGACCTTCTGGTCCGTAGCCAGACGCTCTATCCAGCTGAGCTAGTGGTACAAGTGGAGCGGAAGACGAGATTCGAACTCGCGACCCTCGCCTTGGCAAGGCGATGCTCTACCACTGAGCCACTTCCGCATATGGTGGAGGAGAGTGGATTCG
>QWCB01004059.1_pt1 | contig 10624 bp, 11 predicted proteins | sample 1972511 | NCBI WGS metagenome assembly QWCB01 (sample SAMN09866719, study PRJNA288562) | Human gut metagenome isolate term5_stool, whole genome shotgun sequencing... | isolation source: gut | host: Homo sapiens | place: USA: California
CGGCGCCTGCCTTTGAGTTGTGAACATCCCCCTGTTTGATGTGGTTGTTACTTTACGCGCTCGTTGTCTCGGGCGCTAGGGGTTTGCCGTTGTTGATTCCTACTGTTTTAGGTGGTGGCTTGTAGACGGATGTCCGGGGCCTGCGGTGAGGGTGCGTCGCGTAGTAGACGGTTTCCTTTTCTCGGCGATGCTCAAGGATGTCGCGCCACGTGCCTGAATACACTTCACTAGGTGTGTATCCATTAAGCCCGCTGTGGCGGTCACGGTTATTGTATTCGTCGATAATCCTGCCGATGACCTTCTGTGCATGCTGGATATCATCATAGGTTTCTAACGCATAGCGGTGATGCTTGATTGTGCGATGGGATGACTCTTCAAATGGGTTGTCATTCGAAACATTCGGCCGAATCAATGACAGCTGCACGCCGCGTTCATCCAGCATGGCCTTCATCATGTGTGAGGTCATGACTTTGCCGTTGTCGGTGTGTACGACGTCAACGCTGTGACCGTTGAGTTCCTGGTCAGCAATGACTTGTTCGATCAGGCGTGTAGCGATGGTCTTTTCCTGTCGGTGTTGGACAGTCCATCCCACGACTTTGCGCGAGTACAAATCCAACACCGTGTAAAGATGAAAGCCTTTGGTGACAAAAGATCCTGGCAGCCACGTGATGTCCCAGCACAGTACTTGCCCGGGCCTATCTGCGGTGATAATAGGAACCCCTCGCGCTGGTGTAGTTGGCCGCCTGCGCCGTTCTAATGCTGGAAACAGTTGAGCGTTAATCCGGTAGAACGTCCGAATCGACGCTAAAAGCGGATCGGGACCATCAAGATGATCAAAAAAGATTCTGGCAACTGACAAGCCTTGCGCCCGCCCGCGAACAAGCAGCTCAACAATGCGCGTGTAGTCACTTTCATCTAGCTTGCGAGGATGAGGAAAAGACGCACTAGGCGCCTTGCATGGTCGAGGATTGTGCCGGTAATACCAGGTCGTTCGACCAAGACCAATAATCTTCAACGCGCGGGTTAAAGAGTAGCCCGCCTCAACCAAGCCTTCGACGATGAGTTCTTCGCTTTTAAGAAACTCAACATAATCAGCACGTTGCTCAGCAGTTAAAGTACGGCCACCACGCGTTAATCCTCGGAATACTTCTGCATGATGGCGATAGCTTTTCCCATGGCATCAACTGCCCGACAGTGAGCTTCAGTCTGCTCGGCCTTACGAGCAATGATTTCGTCCTTTTCCGCTAACTGCTGTTTGAGCCTGGCTATTTCATCGCTTAAGGCTTCATTGCTTTTGCGGAGGCGCTTGTACTCATTGATGTTTTCTGGGCACACAGGGATATTGTGCCTTGGCGTAAGCCCTGTGGCTAGATCCCCGCCGGCGAACTGCTTCCGCCAACGCTTAAACGAGCTATAACTGACACCGATGGAGTCCAAGTACTTCCGGCGCTGCCCATGTTTGACCGAGTAGTACTCAAGGACCACCTTCTCCTTTTGTTCTGCGGTATACCGACCTTGCGGAACCATATCCTCTGGCGGGATGGAGATAGTCATGAACACTTTCCTTTCTCCCCCGGCAATCACCGGGGACTACTGGGATGTTCACAACTCCATTGGCAATAAGGGAAGTAAACCATCTAGGCGTTTACAAACGGTTCGTTTGTCCCCAAACAAACCTTCTCACTAATGCCTTTTGAGTGAAACCATCTGGCAGCACTCTCGGACTGCCAAGGAGGAACGCTAGGCTGAACGACGTTGCACGGTGTTTAACGCACCGCGCACCTCGTTGAGAACCTGTTCTCGGTTCTGGAGAAGATCCCGTGGTGAGTAACGCAGCACGATGTACCCGAGATTCTGAAGGTATTTTTCTCTTTGCCGCTCAGCCCGTATCACCGCTTCGGTAGACTTTCCGTAGGTCGCTCCGTCGTACTTCACAGCGCCGTCTATTTCCATGATGACTTTGCCGTTGATAAGCAAGTCCGGCCGATACCCACCCTGAAGCTCTGGCTGAACCACGAGCTTCTTTCCCAGGCCTTCCACAATCAACATGCCGCGCGCATAGGACTCATAGGGAGATTCGGCGAGGGCGGTGGCATGTGTAACCACTCTCCTAGCCTGAGCAGCACCTTTTACACGGCCCATTGCCGTGATCATTGACCGCAATTCGTCAACGCTAACGAGTCGTTTGCGCAAAGCGGAGTCGACAGCCATCAGCCCTTCCTCAAACGTCGCAAGCCGTGCGACGTCGATGCAGGTGCGCGCAACCGACGTGCAACGAAGCCCAAAGCGATCCATGATTTCTGAGGCTGGCAGCCACATCTTCCGGTACATCACTTTGCTATCCCATTGCCATCGTGGCGGGACTGTTTTGGATTGCCGTGCTAGAACAACCTGTGCGTCCCGAAACGGCAGCGTCCACAAGCCCAACAGTTTGGCCGCAGATCTTTCCACGAGAACTGAACGATGAGCGCTACGCCCGAAGGCAACGATGTCAAAGAGATGGCGTTGGTAGTAAGGAAGAGTTGAGTAGTACTCGCTGTTTATAGCGTAACGCGAGGTGAGGCGAATAAGTTCACCTGAAGCAAGCTGTTTCCACACGGGATGGTCGTTCGGAAGGGGTCGTAGGTAAATGAGGTGTGAATCGTCAATCATGCCTCCATCATCATGGCTTCCAGCCCTCAAAAGCTACGGTCGATTCCCCGCCTGTGGATAACTTCGCCCCAGCGGCATAATTGGCTGATCCTTCAACAAAGCAATCCACAAGGTTCCGCTCACAAGGCTTCACTCAGAAGTCTCTAGTCAAACGGCTCGTTTGCGCCCAAGTAAACCTTCTAACAGCACAACGAAGGTTCGATTGCCACCAAACAAACCTTCTCACTAATGCCTTCTGAGCAGAACCATCTTCGACCGCTCACGGCAGTTTCAGCGGAGGCTTCCCCACCAGGACTCGAACCTAGAGGGACCTCGACTCTTGAGGAACGAGCCCCCAGTTGGGCACGGGCCCTACAGGGACACTATAAGCGCGAGCCCTACATGTACACGATGGGCGCAAGCGCTACTTATAGGCCGAGAAGCCCGTAATCTTCTTGCCCATAATCAGGGACTGCACGGTATCGGTTCCTTCGTAGGTGTGCATGGCCTCGATGTCAGCGAAGTGGCGCGCGATGTCGTTTTCCAGCAGGATGCCCACCCCGCCGAGCATGTCGCGGGCATCGGCGGCGATGCGGCGCGCGGCCCGCGTGTTGTGGAGCTTCGCCGCCGAGGCTTGCTCCGGAGCCAAAGTCCCTGCGGTTTCGCGTAATGAGACCTCACGGCAGGTCAGCATCATCTGGCTCAAGTCAAGCACCATGTTGGCCAAGCGTTGCTGAATGATCTGTGCCTTCGCCAGCTCGCGACCAAACTGCACGCGCTCGAGCACATAGGAGCGGGCAATCTCATAGCAGGCCACCGCCGACCCCAGCGCCATCCAGGACACACCAATGCGTGTAGCAGTCAGCACGCGAGACACATCCTTGAAGCTGCGGCAGCCCGGTAGCTGGTTGGCGGCGGGGATTCGGCAATCAGTCAACGTGATGTGCGCCTGGTGGATAGCGCGAAGAGAAAGCTTGCCCTCAATAACGGAAGCCGAATAACCAGGAGCCTCCTGCGGCACGATGAAACCGCCAACATTGCCATCCTCCATGCGCGCATAGATGATCGTGATGCCGCCGGAAGCGCCATTACCAATCCACTTCTTCTCACCGTTGAGCACCCACTCATCGCCATCGCGCACCGCGGTCGTCTCCAAAGCAATCGAGTCCGAACCGTGAGCTGGCTCCGTCAGCCCGAAAGCGCCGAGCAGCGAACACGAAGCCATCTGCGGCAGGTACTCAGCCTGCTGTTCCGGAGAGCCCAGCATCGAAATTGAGCGCATGGCCAGCCCAGCCTGCACCGCAATCACCGTGCCCATCGAGGCATCCGCACGCGTGACCTCCATGAGTGCCAAGCCAGCACCAAGCGTCGACATCTGCTCGTGGCCTTCCACCGCCAAACCATCCGTCATCACGTCCAAGTCGCCCAAGCGCTGAACCAAGTCCAGCGGGTACTCCGCAGCCTGCCAGTGCTGGTTGATCACCGGGGCGGAGTACTCGCGAAACTGCGCCGCACGCTTCCACCCAGCAGCATCTGACGCAGAGAGGTCGTCAAAAACACCCAAGAAATCAGTGGTGGACTCGAAGAGGTTGTGGGACATGGTGAGTTCTCCAATAAACAGGCAATACGAATGGCTATTAGCCACAATTGTGACCTGACTCTCCATCGGCTGTCAAGTGCCCCACGCATAATGCGGTTACCCCACGACCAACATGGCACGGCCACACGCAACGCAGCACGACCACGCACGCACAGCCACCAGACAATCCAGTACCCCACCGTCCCCCGCAGCCCGTATCGCAGGTACACTAACCACCATTAGCTCATTGAGGAGGACGCCCACCATGGCCAACCAGAGACGCCGCGACCAAATCGCCGCCGCCGCACTCGACCTCTTTGACCAGCGCGGCTATCACGCCACCGGCATGGAGGACATCGCCAAAGCCGTCGGCATGCGCGCCTCCAGCCTGTACAACCACTACTCCTCCAAACAAGAGCTTCTCGCCGAAGTCACCATCACCGCCATGGAGGACCTCCTGCGCGCCAACGCCGCCTGCCTCGCCGGGCTGAGCGATCCCCGCGACAAACTCGTCGCCACCATGAAAGCCCACGTCATCTACCACGCCACCCACGCCCGGCGCGTCCGCGTGGTCAACAACGAGCTCACCAACCTCGAAGAACCCCACAAGTCCGTCGTCCTGCAACTGCGCCGCGACTATGTCGCGCGGTGGATGGCCGTGGTCAACGAGGGAGACTTTCACGCGGAGAACCTCAAAATCGCCTGCTGGGCGCTCATCGATATGGGCATCGGCGTGGCCCAATGGTTCAGCCCCGACGGTGATTACACCGCCGAGGCTTTAGGTGACATGTACGGCCAGTTCGCCCTGCGTCAACTTACCTAGGGCGCACAACCAATCTGCTGCTCTTCCTCACGCCCATCCGGGTACTGCACGCGCACGCGGGAGTAGACCTCGGCGTGGTAGCCGCAGGCCACGCGCTTGTCGACGACCACCTTCACTCGGTCCTCGCTAAACTCGCCCTCCGCGCAGTTGGGGTCGCAGTTATTCTCGATGGCCACGCCGTCTGCCTCCGCGGCATCCGCGCCCCAGTGCTGCCATTCAAGCTGGTTGACCAAGTAGTTATTATCCGCACAGGCCAGCGAGATGCGGTCCGGGCCCTCCAGGCCCGTGACGGAGACACAGTCCAAAATGGCCGTGGCATCGATGGTGGTTTCCACGTCTGGGCCTACGAGTCCAACCACGCGCACCAACTGGCCGGTGGCGGGCAGGACGGAGAAGGAGACGCGGTCGGAATCGCGAATCACGGTGACCAGCTGGTCCTCGCCTTCGCCCTCAACGGTGCCGACCTCATTGCCCTCCGCGTCCGCCAGCATGTCATAGGCGATCTTCTGCTGCTCGCTACTCAGTCCCGGCTGGAGCAGCAGCTCCAACGCGCCTAGCGCGCGATTCGGGGCGGAATCCGCCAGCTTTTCCAGCCCAGCACGATCCGTCGCAACGACGAGGTCCTCCGGGTTGATGGAAGGCTGCGGATCGAAGCCCGGCACCTCGCCCTGCGAGGACACCTCCACGGCACCGCCAGCATCCACCGCATATTCGGTGATTGCCGTGGCATCACCAAGCGTATCGACGCGCTTCATGTATTCCTTCGCGGTCACGCCTTTATCCACGGCATCGGGCTGAGTGGCTGCAGCTTCGCCGGCCTGGGTCAGGATCTCCGCAGCCGAGGCCACGGGCTCCGAGTGATTGAGCAGCGGGAAGGCACCGCCGATGAGCGCAAGCACCGCGACGGACGCCGCCGCAATGGTCCACGTGGGGCGGCCCTTCGTGATCTTTGCGAGGGTGTCTTCGGAGCGGGTGAGGGAGGCGTCGTCAAGCGCGGTGTCGGGAACGGGGTTGGCGGCGCGGAGTTTGTCGAGAGAGTTAGACATCGGTTTCTCCTGTGAGTTCGGAAAGGTGGGTGCGTGCGCGGTGCAGGCGAACGCGCACGTTGTTGCGGGAAATGCCGAGGACCTCGGCGATATCGGGATGGTCGAGCCCCTCCCAGGCGTGGAGAGTGAGAATTTCGCGCTCGGCGTGCGAGAGCTGCATCAGCGCGCGCGTGATGTCGAGGTTGGCATCGACAGCGTCATAGCCGGCGTAGGACTCCAGCTCGTGATCATCGAGGTTCTCCGTCTCCCGGCGGGTGCGGTAGAACTCGCGCATCACGTTGCGGGCGATGCCATACAGCCACGGCAGCGGCGTGCCGCGCAACGAGTCGAAGCCGGCCCACGCCCGCTCGAAAACGTCGGCCGCCAGCTCTTCGGCATGGCTCGGTGGGACGCGGCGGCGCAGGTAGGCCAGCACCGCCGGATAATGCTCGCGGAACAGGCGGGAGAACTCCCGCTTGCGCGAACCAGGCAAGGTAAGGACAGACACTAATTAACTCCAGATTCCTATTGGGCTCACTGAGTATGTTGCACCAGACGCCCAAGCGTTACAGCGGACTGATCAAATGGTTTACTAAAGGGGATGGAACCTCTCGAGCTCTCCGCCCTGACGGGCACGCAGTCGCGCACCTACGGCACGCGCAAGATCACTAAACACATGATCTCAGCACCTGTGCACGTGGCCATTGCACTGTGGGACGAGCGCTGGGATTCTGCGGAGGACGGGACTATCGACGGCTGGGTCATTGCCGTCAACACCACGAAGACGCGCTTTGTGTGCAAGGGCCAGATCATGAAGGGCGACATCGTTGAGGTGGCCGTCCGCGAATTGGAGAAGGCCACGAAGAATATTCGGGGGCGCAAGTGGATCGTCACCGGCCGCCGGCAGGCAGCGCTGCGGGCTGCGTTGGAGGAGCGCGGTTACACCGTGACGGGGAGTTTTGCGGAGGAGAATAGGGCGTCGAAAAGCGCCAGCTCCGTGCGGCGCAAGCAGGCCGGCATCACCGCGCGCCGCGCGAAGAAGGAGGGCGAGGCGCCGCGCAAGAAGCAGGTCGTAAAGGTAGAAACGCCGAAAGCGCACTGGTGGCCGAACTTCTCGACGGCCTCCTCCTGGCCGGAGGGCGCCACCGTGCGCATCGCCACGGATGCCTCCTCGGACACGGTATTCAAGGGCTCCATGTGCTTCGTGGCCAGCAATGGCGACTACCGGTTGCGCACGCGCAAGACGACGGCGAGCACCGATGAGCTTGAGCTCGAATCCTTGACGCTCGCACTGAAGTACCTGCTCAAGGTTGGCGCAACCAAGGCGATCATCGAGTCGGACTCCGTCGCCGCCTTGGAGGCGGTGGAGCAGATTCGGACGAAGGGCTCAAAGGCGGTGCGCTCCCGCGGCATGTGGCGGGGGCTATCCTCGGGCTCGCGCTCGCGCTTCCAGCAGGCATGGCACGACGTGGAGGGGATCTGCGAGGTAACCATCCGTCGGGTGATGGGGCATGCGGGTGACCCGCTGAACCGGGCGGCGGACCAGATTGCGTACATGGGCCTGCGCGCAATTGCGCATCCGATGAAGCAATCGCGGGCGACGCTGAAAGAGGGCATCGCGAAGACGCTGGCTAAGCTCTAATTCGGGGTTCGGCGCACTGGTGGCCTAGGGTAAATCGCATGAGCAATCCCTTTGACTCCAATCCTTTCGAGGAGCCGGCCAAGCCTTTCAGCGGCCGTGGAGCGAACCCCTTCGCGGAGCCCGCGCGTGAGGCGTATGCGGCGCCTTCTGCGACTCCGCCTGTGACGCCTTTCGCGGATCCTTTTGCTGAGCCTTTTGCCGAGTCTGAGCACGCATACGCCCCGGCCCCGCTGCAGGACTATTCCCTCGAGCAGCACTCAACGGGCGGCAAGGTTCACCGCTTTTCCGTCTTCAAGGGCCTGCTCAGCCTGTTCTCATTCTTGGTCGGCTTCACCGCGATTACCGATGGCGACGTAGCCTTCGGCCTCGGCTTCGCTTTGCCCGGCGCGTGGTACTTCATCAAGACGCTGCAGCAGAAAGCCAACCCGACCACGCCGCAGAAGCGCCACTGGTTTGTCATTTGGCTCATCGCCATCGTGCTCATGTTCTTCGGTGCCTAGGCCACAAGCCGCCGCCACACGATGCGCAGCAGCGAATGCGGGGTCGCCACTACCTCGCGCAGGTAGTTCCACGGGCGGTCTCTTCGCGGGGTGCCAACACCATGCGTGCGGACCCGAATCCCTAGGTGCCAGGCCCACATGCGGGTGCGCAGCACGTGGAAGTCATTGGTCACAACGCGGAAGTAGCTATAGTCCGGGCACAGCGCATGTGCGCGCTCAAGATTCTCGTTGGTGCTCGTAGCGAGTGGTTCGAGGCGAATCCGCTCCGGATTAACGCCCCGCTCGATGAGGTAGCGCGCCATCGGCTCCGCTTCCCCGTAACCGGATACGATGATCGGCTCCTCCGGCAGCACGCGCGCCATCACCACCGCGCGGTCCAAGCGGCTGCGCAGCAGCGAGCCCGGCTCGCCGCCCTCCACGCGCGCGCCCAACACCAGAAGCGGAAACTGCATGCCCGCTAGCTTAGCGTGCATACTGGTCAGCATGAGTATGTGCGTAGTCGGCTCTTAAGATCAATCTCCCCGGTCGACTTCCCGCTTTATTCGCCGAGGAGCTGGGAACGCAGGTTCTCGTCCTTCTTCTCTACCTCGGCGGCCATGTTCTCCTGGTAGGCCGCCATCTTCTCCACGAGGGCTGGGTCGCCCGCGGAGAGGATGCGCACGGCGAGCAAGCCGGCGTTCTTGGCACCACCGATGGATACGGTGGCCACCGGAACGCCGCCCGGCATCTGCACGATGGACAACAGTGAGTCGAGACCATCGAGATCCTTCAGCGCGCGCGGGATGCCAATCACCGGAAGCGGCGTGGCCGCGGCAACCATGCCCGGTAGGTGGGCCGCACCACCGGCACAAGCGATGATGGCTTTGAGCCCGCGCTCGTGGGCAGACTTGGCATAAGCCAACATCTTTTCTGGGGTGCGGTGCGCGCTGACGACGCCCACCTCGAAGGGCACGCCGAACTCGGCGAGCACCTCGGCGGCGGGCTTGACGGTGGGCCAGTCGGAATCGGATCCCATGATCAGGCCGACGAGAGGTTCCATGAAAAATCTCCTTCTTTACTAAGGCTTAAGCTCGCTGCGGGCTTAAGCCCACTGCGCGTGGACGAGGAAGTGGGCAGCATCGTGAGCGATGCGGCGGGTTTCCTCCACATCCTCACCGACGACGTTGACGTGGCCGATCTTGCGGCCCGGCTGGTGGTCCTTGCCATAGAGGTGGACCTTCGCCTCTGGGTAGCGCTCCATGACTTCACGGACGCGCTGCGGCATGGGCATCTGCGGATCTTCTTCGGCACCCAGCACATTGGTCATGACGGTGACCGGCGCTAGGGCTGCGGTGGAGCCGAGCGGCAGGTCCAGCACGGCGCGCAAGTGCTGCTCGAACTGGGAGGTCACGCAACCATCCTGGGTCCAGTGGCCGGTGTTGTGTGGGCGCATCGCCAGCTCGTTGACGGCGATGTCTTCTGCCACGCATACTCCCGGCGCACCGGAGGCGGACGCAATGATGGAGCCGGCGTCTTGCTTCGTCGCAAAGGCGAAGAGCTCCACTGCAAGCACGCCAGTCACGCCGAGCTCGGTAGCTACCTTGATGCCTACCTGCATGGCACGCTCTGCCAACTCCGGGGACAGGTTCGGGGCGGGTGCGAACGCTTCTGCACAGATACCATCTCGTTGCACGGACTCGGTGACCGGCCAAGCCTTCACTTCGCCGGAGGGGCGGCGGGCGACGAGCACGGACAGCTCGCGGGTAAGGGCCACTTTTTCCTCAGCCATCAGCGGGGTGCCTGCCGCGAGAAGTTCTTCTACCAGCGGCTCCAGCTCCTCCGCAGAGGGGAACCACACGCCATGGCCGTCGTAGCCGCCGCGGCGGGCTTTGAGGCACACGTGATCGTCGACAAGCGCGGCAAAATCCCGCGCATCCTCCACCGAGTCGATAGCAGCAAAGCGTGGCACCGGGGCGCCCAGCTCGGCCAGCTTCTGGCGCATGAGCAGCTTGTCCTGCGCGTTGAGGAGGGCGGAAGGCTGGGGCTGAACGTTGAGACCGTCGGCGATGAGCGCCTGGACGTGCTCCGTGGGGACGTGCTCGTGCTCAAAAGTAATTGCGTCCGCGCCTTCCGAAGCGGCGGTGAGCACGTCGAGATCGTGGTAGTCGCCCAAAACGACGTCCGGGATCACCTGGGCGGCGGACTTGTCTGGCGCGGAGGCCAGCACGCGCAGGTGGATGTCGAGCTCCGCGGCGGCCGGCTGCATCATGCGTGCAAGCTGGCCGTCTCCATAAACAGTAACGAGGGGTTTGTGTTGTTCACTCACTCTTTCAATACTAGCCTTGGGGCCATGATCGTCCGGCATACCATCTTTCAGAACTCCCTCATGACCGCGCTGTTGGATGGCATTTACGACGGCGAAATGACCATCGGCGAGCTCTTGGG
>QWCB01008225.1_pt1 | contig 10617 bp, 10 predicted proteins | sample 1972511 | NCBI WGS metagenome assembly QWCB01 (sample SAMN09866719, study PRJNA288562) | Human gut metagenome isolate term5_stool, whole genome shotgun sequencing... | isolation source: gut | host: Homo sapiens | place: USA: California
GATGGCATTCGTAGTGAGATGGGAGTGGTAAATGGAAGCGGTGTGGTTGGTATTGTTTATCTCACCTCTCCACATTACTCCATTGTCATTCCGGTATTGAATTCCAAAAGCAGTATTAGCTGTAAGATAAAACGGAGTGATTATTTCGGCTTCTTGAAATGGGATGGCGGTTCATCCGAATTTGCTTTTATAAAGGATATGCCCCGTCATTCATTATTTTCTTTAGGTGACACCATTGTAACCAGTGGACACAGTGCTGTTTTCCCTTCCGGCATTCCGGTGGGTACGGTAGATGATATCGCCGATAGTCACGATGGCTTGTCTTATTTGCTGCGGGTGAAACTATTTACGGACTTCGCCCGTTTGAATGATGTGCGCGTAATTGCCCAAAAAGGGCAGGAGGAACAATTGGAGTTGGAAAAGCAGGTAAAAACGACTAAGTAAGAAGGTTGATGTTGACTTATCTACAAAGAATAGAGTGGTTTATCGGACTGGTACTGTTGCAAGTGCTGGTGCTGAATCATATGCATATCAACGGGTATGCCACTCCTTTCTTTTTTATCTATTTTATTTTGAAGTACAATTCGGGAGTTAGCCGTAATGTCCTTATGATATGGGCATTCCTGTTGGGATTGACAGTCGATATATTAGGCAACACTCCGGGGATGAATGCGGCTGCGGCCACTGTACTGGCTTTTATGCGTGAACCTGTATTACGATTAGTCACGCTCCGCGATAGCGTCGAGGATTTTGAACCGGGTATCAAGAGTATGGGATTCTCGCCTTTCTTCCGGTATATCTTATTGTGTACTTTCTTATTTTGTACCATTTTACTTGTCATAGATACTTTTTCATTCTTCAACCTGCCTGTCTTATTGTTGAAAATATTGACAGATGCCTCAATAACCATCATTTGTATATTGTGTGCTGAGGCAATCAGGAGGAAAAAATAGTGGAAAGAGATTATAATCTGGAGAAGCGGAAATATGTAATCGGTGCATCGGTGATCGTTATTGTGCTGATTTACCTGATACGTCTTTTTACCTTGCAGATTATGAGTGAGGATTATAAAAAGAACGCCGATAGCAACGCTTTTCTGAACAAGACACAATACCCTAGCCGTGGGGTGATGTACGATCGGAACGGTAATCTGCTGGTGTATAACCAACCTGCCTATGACGTTACGATGGTGATGAAAGAGGTGCACAACCTTGATACGCTTGATTTATGTAAAACATTGAATATTACCCCCGACTATTTTAAAAAGCGTATCCGCGAGATAAAGGACAGACGTTCCAATCCGGGCTACTCTCCATATACTCATCAGGTATTTATGACCCAGCTTTCGGCAGAAGAGTGCGGAGTCTTCCAAGAAAAACTGTTCAAGTTTCCCGGTTTCTATATTCAGCGGCGTACTATCCGCCAGTATAATTACAATGCGGCTGCTCATGTTCTGGGAGATATTGCAGAAGTGTCCAAGGGGGATATTGAAGCCGATGATTACTATGTACGCGGTGACTTCATAGGGAAACAGGGGGTGGAACGCTCATACGAAAAACAGTTGAGGGGCGAGAAAGGAGTGGAGATATTACTGCGCGATGCCCGTGGACGTATTCAGGGAAATCATCTGGAACTGGCGCGTGACAGTTGGAAACCATTGCTGAACCGTTCTATTATGGGGCAATTCCCACCGGGATCTACTTTCAAGACTACTCAGGCGTTGACTTTCCTGCAAGAGGGGATTATTACTCCTCAGACAGCCTATTCTTGCTATCATGGCTTTGTGTATGCCGGTCTTAGGGTGGGCTGCCACTCTCATGGGTCGCCCCTGCCTTTGGTGCCTGCCATTGCAACTTCCTGTAACGGTTATTTCTGTTGGGGGTTGTTTCACATGATAGGGGCGAAGAAGAAGTATGGTTCTGTACAGACTGCCATGAATACATGGCGTGATTATATGGTTTCTATGGGATTTGGTTATCCTTTGGGAGTAGACCTTCCGGGTGAGAAGCGTGGGATGATCCCGAATGCTGCTTATTATGATAAGAACTATCGGGGATCATGGAACGGACTGACGATTATTTCTATTTCCATCGGCCAGGGGGAAGTGACGGCTACTCCGTTGCAGATTGCTAACCTTGGGGCTACTATTGCTAACCGGGGCTATTATATTACTCCGCATGTAGTGAAAGAAGTGGAAGACGAGCCGTTGGATACCCTGTATACGACCAAACGTTATACTAAAGTAAGCCGTGAACATTATCAGACGGTAGTCGAAGGTATGCGTTCGGCAGTATTGGGAGGAACTTGCCGTAATGCGAATATTCCGGGAATTGAAGTGTGTGGCAAGACAGGTACGGCGCAAAACCGTGGAAAGGACCATTCTGCTTTTATGGGGTTTGCACCAATGAATGATCCTAAGATTGCCGTGGTAGTCTATGTAGAGAATGGAGGTTGGGGAGCAACCTATGGTGTACCTATCGGTGCATTGATGATGGAGAAATATTTAAAAGGCGAACTTTCACCGGAAAGTGAGGCGAAAGCGGCGGAAATACAAAACAGACGAATAGATTATGGCATACACGAACGATAGTATATGGAAATCAGTGGACTGGATGACTATCTGCATTTATCTGATGCTGGTTATCTTTGGATGGTTCAGCGTATGTGGAGCCAGCTATGATTATGGTGAGATTGATTTTTTTAGTTTCGACACTAGGGCAGGAAAACAGTTTGTATGGATCTGTTGCTCTTTGGGGCTCGGATTTATCCTGATGATGTTGGAGGATAAGTTATATGATATGTTTGCTTACATTTTATATGGAGGCATGATGCTGCTGTTGTTGATAACACCTTTTCTGGCAGAGGATACTAAGGGATCTTACTCATGGATAAAATTCGGACCTGTAAGTTTGCAACCGGCGGAATTTGCTAAATTTGCCACGGCGCTGGCTTTGGCTAAATTTATGAATGTCTACGGGTTTACAATGAGTAAGTTAAAGTATTCATTGCCTGTGGTAGGGATGGTGTTGCTGCCCATGCTGCTTATTATTTTGCAACGGGAAACGGGGTCGGCTTTGGTTTATCTGGCTTTCTTTTTTATGTTGTACCGGGAGGGGATGCCGGGTTCTATTTTGTTTGCCGGGATTTGCGCCGTGGTCTATTTTGTAGTTGGAATCCGTTTTGGCAATGAATTGATGGCGGATGACTGTACTTCCATCGGTGAATTTTCTGTGTTGCTGCTGATAGTCATCCTTTCTGCTTTATTAGTTAATAGTTATTGCAAAAAAGCATCGGTAGTGTGGTATATCGGAGGGATTGGTGTTGGTGGTACCTTGCTGGCTTTATTATTTTCGTATTATGTTATCCCTTTTGACATTACTTGGTTCCAATATGGATTGTGCGTAGTTTTATTGTTCTATTTGATCTTCCTTTCTATGCATGAACGTATGCGTAATTATTTTTATATTGCTCTATTTGCGATAGGTTCGGTGGGATTTCTTTTTTCTGCCGATTATGTTTTCAATAATGTGCTGGAGCCACATCAGCAGATACGTATTAAAGTGGTGCTTGGTATGGAGGAAGATTTGGCGGGGGCAGGATACAATGTGAATCAGAGTAAGATTGCTATTGGGTCGGGAGGCTTATGGGGGAAAGGCTTTTTGAATGGTACACAGACTAAACTGAAGTATGTGCCTGAACAGGATACAGACTTTATCTTCTGTACGGTAGGAGAAGAAGAAGGCTTTATAGGTTCGGCGGCCGTATTGTTTCTTTTTACCGGACTTATTTTGCGTCTTATTGTGGTGGCGGAGCGTCAGCATACTCGTTTTGCCCGTGTTTATGGATATTCGGTATTAAGCATTTTCTTATTCCATCTGTTTATTAATATAGGTATGGTTTTAGGACTGACCCCCGTTATAGGCATACCACTGCCTTTTTTCAGTTATGGGGGATCTTCTTTGTGGGGATTTACGATCTTGCTTTTTGTATTCTTGCGTATTGATGCAGGGCGGGGAAAACGTTAGAGCTTATTGGTTTTCCGGTTTGCGCAACCGGATACCTATATCGCTGATTCCCGTCAACGGGTTGTCCGTCATGATATGGACGATGCGGAAAGTACGTGCGCTTCCTTCTGTACGGATAGGAATAGATGCTTTATAAGGCAGGTCACATTGATATAATCCACAAAGACCATTTCCTGTTTTATTTCCAGCTTCGTCAACCAGAAAAAGTTGTAAAGTGTCTGTGACGTAAGTCAAAGTATCCTTTGTGTTATGGCTGACTTCTAGCCAAATATCTCTGTAAGGATAAGATTCTTGATAACGGATACCGATTTCTGCTTCGTAATTTCCGGCAGGGATAGAATTGGGCAGGGTATAAACAAGAGTATCACTTTTATCCCATCCGTCAAGGGGGACGGGGGCGTAAGAGTGATAGATGATATTGTTTTGACAGGCTGCCAATATGAGTATTGGCAGCCATGTCAGTTTATTCTTTAGTTGATACAGGAGTTTGTGGCTTTTCATTCGGGATTTGGCTATTGTTTCCGTTGTTCTTGTTGTCATTTTCCTTTCCTCCTCCGTTATTCCGGTTTTCACTGCCTCCTTCATTATTACCATTATTGGGGCGGCGTTTATTGCGGTTCCGGTTTCCGTCTTCCCGATTTTCACGACTGCGCTCTTCCCGGTTGCGACTTTCCCTGTTGCGATTTTCTTCTTTAGGGCGGTTTCCGTTCTCTTCGCGTGGCTGCTGAGCCTTGTTTTCTTTAGGCTCTCTAGGTTGTTTGGGACGTCCTTCTCTAAGTGGCCGGTTTTCTTTGGGTTGTTGTGACCGGTTCTCTTTAGGTTGTTGCGGACGTCTGTTTTCATTGGGAGTACCTTCTCCGTTATTACCGTTATTTTCCGGCTTACGTTTTTTCTTTCGGTTGCTGTTGTTGCCTTTTCGTTTGTCGAATCGGGTTAAGCTTTCTTGTTCTACTAAATCAACGGGCTTTTGAGGTTCGTTCTTTTTGACAGATTCGGTTAAGCTTTCCGGTTTCTCACCCCGTCGGTTCATATTAATAATTTCAAAAGCACGGCGTGCGGTGATGGTTACAGCATTAGCTATGAAGTTTTTGTCAGTAGAGTACATGATAGTTCCCTTCAAAATATCCGCTTTGAAAAAATAGAATGTACTATCCGTCGTTTCTAAAGTCATTTCTTTGCTTGGAAGGCGTTTTTGGGACTCTACATAGGCGTCTACCTCATAGTTTAGGCAGCATTTCAGCTTGGCACATTGTCCGGCTAACTTTTGGGGATTCAGAGAAATATCTTGATAACGTGCCGCACTGGTAGATACAGATACAAAATTTGTCATCCAGGTAGCGCAGCACAATTCACGTCCGCAAGGTCCGATACCGCCAATGCGTCCGGCTTCCTGACGGGCGCCAATTTGTTTCATTTCTATACGTACACGGAAAGCTTCGGCCAGTACTTTGATCAGTTGGCGGAAGTCTACACGTTCGTCCGCGATGTAATAAAAGATAGCTTTGTTGCCATCGCCTTGATATTCCACATCACCGATCTTCATGTCCAGGTTCAGATTCTTGGCTATCTGGCGGGACCGGATCATTGTGTCATGTTCTTTGGCTTTTGCCTCCTCGTATTTTTCCATATCTACAGGTTTTGCCTTGCGGTAGATACGCTTGATTTCGGCATCGGGTTTGATGTTTGCCTTACGCATTTGCAAAGGTACCAATCTTCCCGTCAGGGTTACTGTACCGATATCGTGTCCGGGGCTTGCTTCTACAGCTACTATATCCCCTTTTTCCAGCTTCAGTTTGTTGCTGTTCTTATAATACCCTTTGCGGGTATTCTTGAATTGAACTTCAACCATTTCCTGTTCCTCGGTGTTGCCGGGAATATCAGCCAGCCAGTCGTAGGTGTTCAGCTGCTTATCCTGTCGTCCGCAGCCTTTGCAACACAAACAGCCGCTTCCGTTCTTTAATTTGAATTCATTGTCCATAATTCTGTTTTAATTGAGAATTGAAAATTGAGAACTAAGAAATAAATGCCATGCGGTTCTGTTATTTTTTAATGCTCAATTCTCAACTTTTAATTTTTCAATAGCACAATCATTTTTAAAGAGAAATCAAAGAACACCATTTTGGGATTCACATTCTGTCCTATATGTAATTGTGCTTCACTAAGTTCGTCCATTATGCCCATCACATTCCGCTCGTTGACAAACGGTGCGAAACGGGTGGAAAAATTTTGTTCTTCGGGATTCATATACACTAAATCACGTTGATGAAAGTTGTATATGAAGTTTTCTCGTATCATACGTTGGCAGTAGGCCAGAAAATTCTTCTGACGTTCACGCCCCATGGAGGCTACCGCATCGCTCCATTGTCTCATTTCGCGTATCTTCCGTTGATAGGAAAGGCGCATCAAATTTATAAAGAGTTCAAAGAACAGTTTGTTTTCCTCGCTCAGATGTATGGTTTCCAGTGCTTTCAGAAAATTGCCTTCTGAGCGGTGTGCTATATCGTCAGCATCTTCCGGTTGTAGTCCGTATTTGGTTTGCAATACTTTTGAGATTTCAGGTTCTTTGATCCCATGAATGTTAAATCGTTGGGTACGGCTTTGGATCGTTTGCAAAATGGCATCAGGCTCTTCGGATACTAATAAAAAGACAGTCATGGCAGGAGGCTCTTCCAGTAACTTCAGCAGTTTGTTGCTGCATTCCACGTTCATCTTTTCGGGAAGCCATATAATCATGATTTTGTAACCGCCTTGACTGGATTTCAAGCTGAGTTTTCGTACAATCTCATCGCTCTCTTTTACAAAGATTTGCGCCTGTTGGTTTTCTGCTCCCATCTCTTTCAGCCAATGGTTCAGATTAAAATATGGGTTCTGCAGGACAAAGTTGCGCCAGTCTGCTATGAAATCATCGCATACGGTATCCTTTCCGGCTTTTTTCTTGATAACAGGAAAAACGAAATGCAGGTCGGGATGTATCAGCTTATTGAATTTCACACAAGTGGGGCAAATTCCGCAGGCATCTTGTTCACCACGGTTTTCACAGCAGATGTAACGGGCATAAGCTATTGCCAAAGGCAACTTTCCTGTACCTTCGGGACCGCAAATCAGTTGTGCATGAGGGATTCTTCCTTCTTTTACCTCGGCTATGAGCCGCTGTTTTGCTTCCTCTTGTCCTATTACATCTTTAAATAACATTGCTTTTTATAGTCATTTATTTACTGTTTAATAAATTGCTTTTGCAACTTCCTTTACACTGTTCACGGCACTTACGGTATAGAAATGAATGCTGGGAACCCCACAGGCTATTAATTCACGGCACTGGTGTATGCACCATTCTATGCCAAGACTTTCCGCTTCTTCATCTGTTTGACATTTCATCGCTTCGCTTGCCAGTTCCTGTGTCACAGCATATTCAGCTCCTGCTTCAATCTTTTTCTTCAGCCAATAAATATCTTGTTCCATATTGGGTGATTCCTCGTGTTTTTCAGGATAGCAGGCTACTCCATAACTGAACGGAGTTCCTGTTACCTTGATGGGGGAACCGTCTACAAATACGCCTTTATTGAAATCATTGATCTGCTCTTCCAGTTCTATGGCGTGGTTGTAACCGTTGTTTTCGGGTACGAAAGCTGATTCGTGCTTTGCCTTGTCACCACGCAGTACCAACAAGTCGGTGATGCCCAGGAATTGTAGATCTAACAATACATATTCTGTATCTTCGCGGGAAAAACCGCTGCACAGGATATGTGGCACTGTCGTTATATTGTATTTGTTCTGCAAAGCGGCGGCAACAGCAACTGTTCCGGGACGGCGGCGCTGGCGTGTACGTTGGTACAGCCCGTTTCCCAGCTCCTTGTACACATATTCGCTGCGGTGGGTTGTAATATTGATATATTTAGGGTCGAATTCGCGTAGCGTATCAACCGTTTTATACAGTTTTTCAATACCCGTTCCTTTCAGCGGAGGGAGAATTTCAAAAGAAAAAGCCGTATTGTCCGTGCTTTTTATTAAATCAACTACTCTCATCGTTCTGTCTCGTTCTCTTATGCCTTCTCGGGCGGAATTACATATTTGGGCAAAAATAAGAAAAATATCGTAGTTTATGGGGATGAAAAAGCGATTTATTTTATCTTTGTTCTATAATAAAGTGAAACATACGGAGAGAAAAGCCTCTTTGATGATGACCTGTCAAGCTTTACTGCATGGAGCATACTTGCGGATGGGATAAGCCCCGTCCTTGCAGGAAATGAAACAATCTGTAAACCTTTGTTTGGGGAAGTGGCAGAGGTTTATAGGAACGGAGTGAACAGATTGGCGAACCAACCGACGAAGCGTTTCCATCCGGAGCGTTTTTTATATTCTTCCTTGGTAAACAGGGTACTGTCCAGCTTGTCATGCTCGAACATGGTGCTCAGTTCATGTGTGGTTTCTTTGTCAAAAATGAAAGCGTTGACCTCATAGTCATAGCGTAGGCTGCGGCTGTTCAGATTCGTACTTCCCACAGTGCAGAACAGGCTGTCCACCATCATGATCTTAGAGTGGTGGAACCCGCCATTGTACACATAAATCTTTGCTCCTTTCTTACGCAGCTTGTTTGCTGTATAGAACGCGGCATCGGGGGTAAAAGGAATATCCGATTTGCCCGGTATCATGATTTCTACTTCAACGCCTCGCTTCAACGCACGTTTTATGGCTTTTTTAATGCTTGGAATGGGAGTGAAATAGGGATTCACTATTTGTATTTTATCCTGTGCGGCATCAATGGACTTGATATAAGTCTGCCTCATCAGTCTGGGTTCTTTTTTCGGAATGCGGTCTACAATGGCTACATTCTTATTTCCCTTGAAAGTAGAATCGTTTCGTAGGGGATAGTATTGGCTTCCGCTTACGTGTTGTTTAGTGCTTTTGTTCCACATGGCCAGGAAGATGTCCTGCAATTCGTTTACGGCATTTCCCTCTATACGGATATGCATGTCGCGCCAGTCGCCTATTTCCGGCAGACCCTTTATATAGTAATTGGCTATGTTCATGCCACCGGTATATCCTATTTTTCCGTCTATGACTACAATCTTGCGATGGTCTCTGTGCAGGGCATGATTGATATAGGGGAATTTGAAAGGGTCGAACTTGACAATTTCGATTCCTTTGTCACGGATTGCTTGTATGTGTTTCTTTTTCAATGGCTTGTTGTTTGACAAATTGCCGAAGGCATCAAACAAAGCTCTGACTTCCACTCCTTCTTTCACTTTTTCTCCCAATAAATCAAATAGTGCGTTCGCTATGGAATCGTTACGAAAATTGAAGTATTCTAAGTGGATATGATGTTTGGCATGCCGTATTTCTTCAAAGAGATATAGGTTGGCACCGTATCTGTCGCTGCTATATGGATGTTGGTAACTTCTTGTGATTGAGCTGTCTCTACAGTGAAAGATAAGATGAATAAAAGTATTAAATAAATATGTTTTTTTATATCAAACTTCATTGCTTTTTTTATTAAGGCTGCAAAGGTATTTATTATTCTAGGAATGAACAAGCCATCGGTATTATTTATGTTTAAAAGGGAGAAATAGAACAGTGTGGCCATTTGTTTGAACAGTTGGTAAATTGAGGTGGTAGAAATTTAATGAAGGCTGTTTTTATTGTTCCATTCATCTCTTTTTTCAGGCTCGGTATAAACATCTGTAGTGTGTGTGAAAGAAGTTTGTCGGTCCGGTTTTTCTGCTGTTGTGACATTCAAGAGGAGGAGATACGGAAAAATAATAATCCGTCGGCGGGATTAAAAGAATGCATATCGCATCCAGCCCTGTTGCCTAAGCCTTTTCTATCTCCAGATTAACCCTTTTTATGCGGATGTATTCTATCTCCATAGCCTTTGGAGTTAACTCCATAGCCTTGGGAGATAACTCCAAAGCTTATGGAGATAACTCCAAAGGCTTGCGGAGATAAAACAGACGGGAAGAAAACCTTTAATCATACGGCGGGAAAGGTTTGGGGATACAGGTAAAATCTTTTAGTGATGAATCCGGTGTATGTACAGGGTTATACATATATTATATTCATTCTTATATGTATGTATATGAACTTCCATACGTTCAGAATGAAAATCCACATCAGGGCAGGGGTGTTTTTTATCTCTGCCGATGGATCGTAAGCCGTCATTCCTTGGAGGTACAAATCTTTTATGGTGCTTTTTCATTGAAAAAGACTTGGAATGCTCTACTTTGTGTCAAGCTGGAATAGTTTATAAAAAAGAGAGTATATGATTGATAAACAGTATGCTATGTGAAATTTTCCTTGAAAATGTAGTGAGGGCATGAGGGTATGAGTGAGAGCAAGTATTTTTACCATTGGCGCATAAATGGTTTATAGTTAGCTTGTTATGTTTGCAGTGAGGGTATGAGGGCATAAATGCTTCGAACTTTCTAGTGGGAGCTGAAGGGAAAGGCTGATACGCCAAGAATATTTTGGAAAACTGATCCGGAAAATCCATTCTTGGTTTAACTCTCGGTTTAACTGAACCATGTAAACCGGCGCGTTTAAGGCATAAAAAAAGAGAGTTACTTTGGTGTAACTCTCTGATTCTTTGGTGATCCGC
>QWCB01009434.1_pt1 | contig 10617 bp, 10 predicted proteins | sample 1972511 | NCBI WGS metagenome assembly QWCB01 (sample SAMN09866719, study PRJNA288562) | Human gut metagenome isolate term5_stool, whole genome shotgun sequencing... | isolation source: gut | host: Homo sapiens | place: USA: California
AAAATTATTTTTGTCCACGCCCTTAAAAATGCAATGATTCCTGTTATAACCACAATTGGGCTTCAAGCAGGTGGACTTCTTGGCGGAAGTATTTTGACAGAAACAATTTTCTCCATTCCAGGCATTGGAAGACTAATGGTGGACTCCATAAAAACTCGTGACTACCCAATAATTCTTGGGGCAATTATGCTAATAGCCATAGTTTATTCTGTAATTTCCATTATCGTTGACATCCTCTACGGCTTTATCAATCCAAGAATAAAGGCAGACTACAAGTAGGTGAAATATGTTAAAGAGATTAAAAACATTTTTTAAATATTACAGGAGAAATAAAGTTGCAGTAGTGGCACTGGTCCTTTTAATTCTCATAATTTTTGCTGCAATTTTTGCCGACCTCCTTTCACCCTACGACTACACTGAGCAGTTTCCCAAGGATAACTTTTTAAGACCAAGTAGTGAACATCTAATGGGGACAGATAACTTTGGACGAGATATATTTTCGAGAGTCCTTCACGGAGCCCAAGTCTCCCTTAAAATTGGTTTCACATCTGTAATTATTTCCACAGTAATTGGAGTAATCATTGGTGCCTTGGCAGGTTACTACGAGGGAATTTTTGATGCCATAATTATGAGAGTCATGGACACGATCTTATCCATTCCACAACTTGTCCTTGCCATTGCCCTTGCTGCAGCTCTTGGTGGTGGCATGAAAAATTTAATTTTGGCAGTTTCCCTATCTTCAATTCCATCCTATGCCAGGATAGTTAGAAGTCAGGTCATGTCTGTAAAAAATTTAGAGTACATTGAATCAGCAAGGCTGGCTGGAGTAAAAACTTTTAAATTAATTTTTGCAGAAATTCTACCCAACTGCTTTGCACCCATAATTGTTCAAGCCACAATTGGTGTGGGCACTGCCATCTTATCTGCAGCTTCCCTTTCCTTTATTGGCATGGGAATTATGCCGCCAGAAGCAGAGTGGGGTCAAATGCTTTCTGAAGGGAGAGCTTATATTAGAAACTATCCACACATAACCCTATTCCCAGGCATGGCAATTGCCATAACAATTTTACTTTTAAATATTGTTGGCGACGCCTTAAGAGATGCCTTTGACCCAAAGTTCAGGAGGTAGTATGTTATTAGAAATAAAGGACCTTGAAGTTTTTTTCAAAAGCTCCCAAGGCATAGTAAAAGCTGTAAATAAAGTCAATATAAATACTCGTGAAAAAATGACAACTGCCATAGTAGGTGAATCTGGCTCGGGAAAGTCTGTAACTTCCCTTGCCATTATGGGTCTTCTGGACAAGTCCTCCCTTGAAAAAATTTCTGGTGAGATAATTTTTGAAGGAAAAAATCTTTTAGAGTCTTCTCCAGAAGAATTAAGGCACATTAGAGGCAATGAAATTTCTATGATTTTTCAAGAACCCATGACTTCACTTAATCCTGCCCTAAAGGTTGGCTACCAAATGTCTGAAGTCTTTAGGACTCACTTTAACATGGATAAAAAAACTGCCAAGGAAAAATCTATAGAGATGATAAAAAAAGTTGAAATAGATAGGGCAGAAGATGTCTACAATTCATATCCCCATGAGCTTTCTGGAGGCATGAGGCAGAGAATTATGATTGCCATGGCACTTTCATCTTCTCCAAAACTTTTAATAGCAGATGAACCTACAACTGCCCTTGATGTTACCATTCAAAAGGAAGTTTTGGAGCTCATGAAAAAATTAAAGGAAGACATGAATACTGCCATAATTTTTATAAGTCACGACCTTGGAGTTGTTTCTGACATAGCAGATTATGTAAATGTAATGTACGCGGGAAAAATCGTGGAGAGGGCGAGGGCAGAAGATATATTTAAAAAGCCCCTTCACCCTTACACAAGAGGACTTATAAGGGCAATACCTACTGCCCACAAGAAAAAGGACCAGCTCTACACAATTAGGGGGTCAGTTCCAAATCCAATTGACCTTCCAGAATCTTGCTACTTCTGCGACAGGTGTGACGAGAAGATGAAAATTTGCCAGGAAAAAATTCCTGAAGAAGTGGACATTGACGGTCATAAGGTATCCTGCTTTTTGTATAGGTGATAAAATGAGGGACGAAATTATTTTACAAGTTAAAAATTTGAATAAAGAATTTAAAATTAGCGGCGGCAAAAGCTTTAAGGCAGTTGATGACATTTCCTTCGACCTAAAAACTTCTCACACTCTTGGCGTTGTTGGCGAAAGTGGGTCAGGCAAGTCAACTCTTGCCAGGTGCATCATGGGACTTTATCCTGATGCCAGCGGAGAAATAATTTATAAGGGCAAAAATATTTTAAAGGAAAATCAGAGGGAATTAAAGGAATATAGAAAAGATGTGCAGATGATTTTTCAAGACCCCTATTCCTCACTTAACCCCAGAAAAAAGTGCAAGGACATAATTGCATCAGGCATAAGAAATCTCTTGGGCGAGAAGGACAAAAAGAAAATCGAAAAAAAAGTTTTGGAGACCATGGAAATTTGTGGTCTGTCAGAATATCACATGGAAAGATATCCCCACGAATTTTCTGGAGGGCAAAGGCAGAGAATTTCCATTGCCAGGGCACTTGCCGTTGACCCAAAAATAATTGTGGCAGATGAGCCAACTTCTGCCCTTGATGTTTCCATTCAGGCGCAAATAATAAACCTTCTTGAAGATTTGCAAAGGGATTTGGGTCTATCCATGATTTTTATTTCTCATGACCTTTCCGTTGTAAGGCATGTGGCAGAGGAAGTCCTGGTCATGTATAAGGGCAGATGCGTGGAGTATAATGAGTCTGAAGAAATTTTTGAAAAGCCAAGAGAGGACTACACAAAAAAATTATTGTCATCAGTGCCAGGCAAGACTCTGGCTCAAGTGGAAGATGTGTAGAAATTTTTCTTCCTGGGTATTATAATTAGATAAAGTAGATAAAACTGTAGGCTTCTACAGTTTTTTATTTTGGAGGTGAAAAGATGCTTAATGAAGAGGGCAAAAGAATTTTTTTTAGCGACCAAGAAAATAATATTGACCTTCCCCTTGAAATAATTGAGGATATTTATGACAAAAGAGAAGAGAAAATAGATTTTAAATCAAGTGATGAAGATTCAAGGGAAGAAGAAAACTTTACTCATAAAGATTTAAAGGAGAGTCAAGAAGAAAGTCCAGAAGAAGTTCAAAAGGAAGATAAAGAAGTCAATTCTGAAGAAACTCAAGATGACAATCAAGAAGATGAGAATTTATTTGATGAAAATAAATATGGTCCCTATTACTTAGAGAGAATCGACGAAGTTCAGGAAATTTTGGAAGAAATTTGCGAGTCCATACCTTCTTATGCCTATGAGCATCTTAATGGTGGTATAATTCTTACAGAAGAGGCAAAGTACCACGAGGAAGCCTATGCAGAGGACCTAGTTATCATGGGCGAGTACCAAAGGTCAATGCTTGGCAACATGATAAAAATCTATTATGGGTCCTTTATGGACATGTACAGATTTTCCTCAAGGGAGACCCTAAGGGAAAAGCTAGAGGAAGTTCTCCTCCACGAGTTCACTCATCACTTGGAGTTTCTTGCCAATGAGTGGGGACTTGTAATTGAAGACAAGAAATTTTTAGAAGAATATAGAAAAAGGAAGCAAAATGAATAAAATTTTAGGATATTTTTATAAGGGTTTAGGCAAATTTTTTGACCTCATCTTAACTTTTTTAATTGTAATAGTTAATATTGCTGTTGATTTATTTTCAGCCGTAAGGAGATTGTTCTTATATATAATTTCCATGGGCGGCTGCTTGATAATATTTTTACTTTTAAATCCCTTTGCTTGGCAGGGACTTGCAAGAAATAAGTGGCTGTCAACTCTAATCATGCTGGCTATTATTGTGCCCCTACTTGGCAATGTGTCAGAATCTTTTTTGAAATACATACATTATATGGTGACAGAATTTTTCTACGACAGGGCAGACCATTATCTCCTTGGCAAGGTTAATGAATTTGAAAGTATTTCTGGCTACGGCAGGGCTTATTGGGAGAAAAAAGAAAGGGAAAGAATTAGACAAGAGGAAGAGAGAAGGAAGAAGAGAGAGGAAGAATTTAGAGAGAGATTTAAAGATTTCGGTGGCTTTACTTGGACCACCTTCGACGATTTTTCTCAGTTTGATGAATTTTTTAGGCAACAAGGTTACGGCGGCTTTTATGAAAATCAAGGCGGCTCTTATGGAAATAATTATGGCGGCTCCTACGGAAGCGGGCAAGGAGGAAGCTACGGCTTTAAGGACCAATACGAAAAAGCCTGCGACACTCTCGGCGTAAATTATAACGCAGACAAGTATGAAGTGAAGCTTGCCTACAGAAAGATGGCGAAAAAATATCACCCTGACTTAAACAAAGAAGAGGGCGCCAAGGAAAAATTCCAAGAAATAAATGCAGCCTACGAATTTTTAAACGACTCAAATATTGAGATGTATAAAAAAATGTCTGGGGCAAATTAAATATTATAGACAAAAAGAAAGGACCGCAAGGGTCCTTTTTTGGTGCTTAGATTTTTAAATTTACAACCATCTAATTTATAAGAAAAATGTTTTAACTAACTTCGAAAAAATTATTTTATAATTTCTCCTGCCATCCTATAAAATTCGTTTATGTCCATATCATCTCCAGCCATTAAGGCATATTGGACTCCCTTGTAGTCAAAGATTAGGTGCTTTGAAGCTGATTCTTCTCTTTTAGCTGATCCAATGCCTAGGTTAAAGAAAGGATCATTTTTTGACCTTTCAAGTTCTTCTTCTGTTGCATCTTTTTCATCTGGTAAAACTATACTTTCCAATCTGGAATAATAAACTTTAACGCCCTTAACATCTCTCATTTCATGATAAAATTGTTTATCAACAGCTTTTGAATTGTCGGGACGTTTGTCAATTGAGAGCATTACTATATCGCCATCAGCATTTTTATAGTCTACATCAATTGCCTTTCTCTTATTTAGTTTTGTTCCAGCATCATCAATATCTGCTATATTATCCATTGTGATTCCATCAAACTTATAATCCCCTAAATTTTCTGGGGCATAGGCATCAAAGCCAGCCTTCTTTTCAGCCTTAGCCATGTCAGTGTAATTTGTGTAGTTGTAATATGATGTTGAAGATGAAATTGATCCAGTAATTTTTCCTGCTGCAAAGACGCCCACTGAAAGGACAAGGGCAAGGGCAGCCACAAATATAAATTTCTTTTTCATTTTAAATTCTCCTTTTTCTTCTGTAGACTTAATTTCTAAGTCAATTTTATTTTTGAGGTAAGCAGAAGGAGCAGAATTTTCCGCGCTCTTATTTAATTCTTTTTTTATATACTCATCAAAATTATTAAAATTATTCATAAATACTCTCCTTCTCGCAAAAGTCTTGGTCGACTTTCATTATTTCTTTCTTTAAATTTTTTCGAGCTCTAAAAAGTCTAGACTTAACTGTACCCTGAAAGGTCTTTAAAATTTTTGCCTTCTCCACTTGAAATAAAATTTGAGTCAGCCTTTTCCAAAACAAATTCGTCTGGAAATTCTCTCTTCCTATTTTTATATCTTGTGTAGCAAGAATTTTTTAAAATTGAAAAAATCCAAGGTCTTAATTTGTTAAATTCCTTCAAGTTATTTATGTTTTTGTAAATAGAAAGGAAGGTGTCTTGGAGGACATCTTCTGCCTCCTCCCTATTTCCCAAGATGAGAAGGGCAGTTCGGTACAAGCTTAAGTAGTATTCTTCATAGAGGAGATCAAAGGAATCTTTGTCGCCCTTTTTTAATTTTTTAAAATTTTCTATGTTAAATTTTTGGGGATTCATTTTAACCTCCTTTGGATGCATCTACTTATAAGACTATTTAGGATGCGAAAAGGTTCATTTTTTTCAAAAAAAATCTCCACCTAAGTGGAGAAATTAATTTAAAGTCTTATCTGATATCCAGCCCCTCAAATTTTCACCAGAGATGCTGGACTTAACTTCTACATGGCACCAAATTCTCTTGCCCTGCTCGATTTTTGTCTCTAAGACATAGAGTTCATTTCCCTTTTCCAAAATTTTTATAATTTCAGAATCTACACTTGCTTCCTTTCTTAGGTTTGCCTTTTCTGTGGCAACATTTCTGTAAGTGTGAAGAAGTTCAGAAGATTTTTTTGCCGTTTGGGCTGCATCGGTGTAGTCATTTTCTTTTTCAAAGCTTTCTGTTTGATCTTTATCTTTGTTTATATCAATGGCGTTTTTGCTTTCAATTTCTTTTTTTAGGCTTGTTGCCTTGGCAGATTCAGGCACGACGCCAAGATAGGAATTTAAAAGAAGCATTGCTTCATTTACTTTATTTTCCTCGTAAGCATCCTTTACCTTATTCAAAATTATATTGTCTATGGAGAGAAGTTTATCTTGAGCTGCCTTATAATTTTTCTCGTCTTCTTGAATTACCTTTTTAAAATTGTAGGCTGAATCAATATAATTTTCTTCCTGGTAAAGTTTGATGCCCTTTTGATAGAAGTCATCAGATTGAACTAACTTCTTTAGTTTTTCCATTTCATTTGAAATTTCTGGACTGGTTTTTTTCTTTGTAGCTTCCTTGTATAAGTCCAGTGCCTCTTTGTACTCGCCACTTAGGGCAAGTCCCCTTGCATCCTCAATTTTATTTACGTTTCTCGTTATAACTGCGAAATTAATTATAAATAGAGAGATTATGGACAAAATAATAATTAAAACTATGGAGAAAAACACAATCTTTGCAGAAAATTTCTTTGGTTTTTTTGTAGTCACTTCATTAGTTCTATCAACTTTGAGGCTCTCTGTGTTTGGAGCAATTTTTGAAAGGTTTGTCTGAGTCAAGTGAGTCTCAAGGGTCTTTAAATTTATGTCTGAAGTTGACTTGGTGTTTTCAAGAACATTTAAAATTTTTGAATTAATAAGTGGCTCAGTCAAATTATTTAGGACAAAACTTTTATTTCTGCCACAAAAATTACATTCATTGCTGTCCTTTTCGTTTATAAAACCACAGGCACAGCGCCAAAAATCAATTTGGTTTTCGCCATAAGTTTTAATTCCATCGCCAAGGGTTTCCTTTATTTGTGCACGCTTTTTTTCGGGAATGACTGGCAGACTCATGTCATATTTTTTTTCAGAACAAGTTATAGTCTTTCCGTCGCAAGTATACTTTGATATGTAAATGTCTATAGCCCTTGCCTCATAAAATCTCTCGTCTAACAAAAAGGGATCCAAAAAATATCTTGTATAGGGCTCAATATTTACAGCTTGAGAAAAATAAAATTCTCTGCCATTAAAGAGATAGGACTTTTCAATAGACTTAAACTTTACGGCAAATTCAATGTTTGTGACAAAGGAGTCCTGTGCATTTAAGACATCAATGGCTAGGGCAAAATCGCCGCTAGTGAGTTCTGCATTGGCAATTTGAATTTTTTCACTTGTATTAAAGCTAAGTTTAGTTGGCAGTGTTCTAAAAAAACTCATAAAGACTCCTTTCTATCCATACTTTATTACTTAATTATAAGCTACTTGAAAAATTTTTACAATATGGCTTCTATTTACTAAATTAGACCTTTAGCATATAATTTAATTATATGGAAGGAGAAGGTGAAATGAACTTAAAAGAAAAATACATTAAGCTCAATGACGAGGAAATTTTTTATCTGGACAATGAAAGCAAATCGGAGAAAAATATTTTATTCATTCATGGAAATATGTACTCATCTTCTTGTTTTATTGAAATCATAAAAAAATTAGAGGACTATCACATATTTGCCCCAGACATGAGGGGATATGGCAAGTCATCCTATAATAATAAAATTACTTCAATTGATGACTTTGTTTCAGACATCAAAGAATTTATTTTAAGGCTGGATATAAAAAACTTTACCCTAGTCTCCTGGTCTCTTGGCGGCGGCGTCGCCCTTGAACTTGCTAGGGACAAAGACATAAAAGACAGAATCAAAAATCAAATATTTCTTGCACCCTTTGGCTACGCGCCCTTTAGGACAAATGGAGCAGATATTTTGACAAATAATTTTCACGAATATTTAAATAATTTTGACTTCATAAATCCTCAAAAAAATTTAGAAATTTTCAAGGGTCTCATGACCTTTAACATGAATTTAATCGAGGACAGCTTTGCCAGCATGGGCATGACTGGAACAGAATTAAAAAAAGACAATATCAGAGTTTTATTTAAGACCTTTATCTACAATGTAAAATTGCCAGAAAAGGAAGAGTTTGAGAGAAATGTTGAATCGGCAATTAGGCAGAGAAACTTAGACGAAGTTGCAGGCATCTTGAGAGATTATAAATATCATGGAGAGAGGCTAGAGATGAAGAGTCTAGTCCTTCATGGCTATGATGACAAAATAATATCTTACATGGATGGAAAATTTTTGGCAGACGAAATTGGCGCAAGATTTGAAAAACTAGACGATTGTGGGCACTCTGTAATGACTGACAAAAAGAATTTAGTAATAAAAAATATAAAAAAATTTGTGGAGGAATAAATGAAAGTACTATTAGGCCAAGGCATGGCAAGAAAATATGGAGACATAATAAGAAAATTAGGTTATGAGGTAATTGGCTACGACGAAAAAAACCCCAATGCAGTGGGAGATTATGGCGAAGACATATTAATTGGCGCAATAAATTTAGAAAACTTAAATTACAAGAACCACAAAAATTTAAAGTACATCTTTTTGACATCAGTGGGCATTGACTTTTTGGACTTAAATTACATTAAAGAAAAGGAAATAATTTTATCCAACAACAACGGCGCCTACGACGGCCCCATAGCCGAATGGATTGTCTATGGACTACTTCAAATAGATAAGGAAGACAGAAAAAACATAGAGAACCAAAAGGAAAAACTTTGGAAGAAGAGGAGTTTCTCACACAACCTCTATGGCAAGAAGGCAATATTTTTGGGCACAGGCACAATTGCCATAGGAGGAGCAAAGAGGCTAAAGGGCTTTGACATTGAGCTAAATGGATTTAACACCAGTGGCAGAAAAGTTGAGCCCTTTGACAACGTCTATTCAATAGATGAGCTTGACCACATCCTTCCACAAATGGACTACATCATAATGTGCCTACCAGGAACAGAAAAAACTCATCACATATTAAATAGAGAAAGATTTAAAATCCTAAAGGACGGAGTAGTAATAGTAAACATATCAAGGGGAGCAACAATTGATGAAGAGGCACTTGTAGAAGCCCTTGAATCAGGAAAAGTAAGAGGGGCAGCCCTAGATGTCTTTGAAGAAGAACCACTAGATGAATCATCACCACTTTGGGACATGGATAATGTCTACATCTATCCACACATATCCTTCTCCTGCGAAGACTTGGGCAGAAGACAATTTGAAACAGCCTACCAAAACCTAAAGGCCCTAAAAAACGACGGCGACTTCAAAAATATAGTAGACTTCGACAAGGGTTATTGAAAATAAAATAAATTGGGGAAGAGTTTGTAATTTATAAAGATAAGTTGCAAACTCTTTTGTGTTTAAAACATACTGATTACATTGCTTAAATTGATTTTATAGGCGATTTCAGTTATAATTATTTTAATTATGATAGATTTTAATCGGACTTTTGACAGATTTTGCCAAGACCTTATCCCCTGGGATTGGGTTTTTTTATGGAGGTTTTATGAGTAATAAGAAATTTTATGTTACGACGCCAATTTATTATCCAAGTGACAATCTTCACATTGGTCATACTTACTGCACTGTGGCAGTTGATTGTGTTAAGAGATTTAAAAAAATGCAAGGCTATGATGTTTTCTTTACTACTGGTACTGATGAACATGGTCAAAAGATAGAGGCTAAGGCTAAGGAATTTGGAATGAAGCCAAAGGATTATGTTGATGGCATTGTCAAAAATATCAAAAAGCTTTGGGAAACTATGGACATTGATTATGATTATTTTGTCAGATCTACTGATGAGGATCACGAAGAAGATGTTAGAAATATTTTCCAAGAGCTTTACGACAAGGGCGACATCTACAAGGGCGAATATGAAGGTTTTTATTGTACTCCTTGTGAATCTTTTTGGACTGAGGCACAAGTTGGCGAAGACCACACTTGTCCTGACTGTGGAAGACCAACTCAACTTACTCATGAGGAATCTTATTTCTTTAGGCTTTCTAAGTACAAGGACAGGCTTTTAAAGTATTATGAAGACCACCCTGAGTTTATTGAGCCTGCTTTTAGAAAAAATGAAATGGTTAAAAACTTTTTCGAAGGCAAGGACGGTCTTGAAGATCTTTCTGTTTCTAGGTCTACTTTTGATTGGGGAGTTAAGGTTCCCTTTGATGACAAGCACGTTGTCTATGTTTGGATAGATGCTCTTGCTTGCTATTTAACTGCTATTGGTTATGGCACTGACAAGGAAAAGTTTAATTCTTATTGGCCAGCTGGCGTTCACTTTGTTGGCAAGGAAATTATTAGGTTCCATGTTATTATTTGGCCTGCTATTTTAATGGCACTTGATTTGCCTCTTCCTGACAAGGTTTTTGGTCATGGCTGGATTTTATTTGACAACGACAAGATGAGTAAGTCCAAGGGAAATGTTATTTATCCTGAGCCAATTATCAAGCTTTATGG
>QWCB01005322.1_pt1 | contig 10616 bp, 5 predicted proteins | sample 1972511 | NCBI WGS metagenome assembly QWCB01 (sample SAMN09866719, study PRJNA288562) | Human gut metagenome isolate term5_stool, whole genome shotgun sequencing... | isolation source: gut | host: Homo sapiens | place: USA: California
AAATAGGAAGGAGTATTGAAGCCGGTCATATAGCAAACCTCATTGATTTTACACTCTCCTTCCTTTAAAAGCTGCGCCGCTTTCTTCAACCGCTCCAGGCGGATGTAGTCATTCGGGGTCATATCCAATATGCCCTTTATCTTCCGGTTCAGGCTCGACCGGCTCATGTTCAGCAGGCTTGCCATATCATCCAGGCAGAAATCCGGATTCTGCATATTGGCAACCACCACTTCCTTCAATGTTTTAAGGAAAGATTCATCTGCCTTTGTCATTGCCATACTGCCCGTCTGCACAAAGGGAGAATTGACAAAAGAAGCCCGTAGCTTCTCACGGTTGTTCAGCAGATTGGCCACACAAACTTTCAGATATTCCACGGAGAAAGGTTTCTCTATATATACGTCAGCCCCCAGCTTCATTCCCTCTATTTTGGCTTGAAGAGTCGTCTTCGCCGTAAGCAGGATAATCGGTATATGGCTATAGTCAAGCTCGGACTTCAGATGCTCGCACAGCTCCAATCCATCCATCTCGGGCATCATAATGTCTGAAATGACAAGATTTACAGTATGTTCCTTCAACACCTTCAAAGCTTCCACCCCATTCACGGCAGTCAGCACACGATATTCCGAAGAGAGCTGTTTCACAACAAATGCCTGCATTTCCAGACTGTCTTCCACCACCAAAAGAGTATACCGGTGCTGTTCCAAGGCAGTACCTGCACCACTTTCCTCAGAGGATTCCCCGCCCGTTACCGGTTCTTTATGCTCCATAGCCACCGTCTGCTCGTGCTTCAGCGGAAGTGACAGCAGGAAACAGTTGTTCTCCATCGAATCTTCCATGCACAACGTACCCTCATGGAGTTCGGCCAATGAACGGGCAAGTGCAAGCCCGATACCGGTGCCGGGCACAGAGCGCAGCGTACCGGTCTTATACTGGATGAACGGCTTGAAAATCTCCTCGCGCATCTCTACCGGAATGACAAGGCCGTCATTGCATACGGAAAGCAGCAGCCTTTCACCTTCCGAGTACAGCCTGATGCGTATATAGGTCTCCGAATACTTTATCGCATTGGTCAGCAGATTGCTGATAATCTTGGTAAGCCCTTCCCTGTCAACCGAAGCATACAAGCTTTCGGGAGTCTCTATGCTCAATGCCAGCCCTTTTTCGCGTGCCAGAGGCTTGAAGCGCTTATACGTCTTCTGCAAGAGCTCAGACACGTCGCATTCCACAAAATTCAATTGGAAGCCTTGCGTCTCCGTCTTCCGGAAGTCCAGCAACTGGTTCACCAAATCGAGCAGCCGGTTGGTGTTCAGTTCCATGGTCTCCAAATCATCCCTGATGTCGTCCGAGACAGACTGGGAAACCAATACATTCTCGAGCGGACTCTTTATCAGTGTAAGCGGTGTACGTATCTCATGCGCCACATTCGTGAAGAAGTCTATCTTCGCAGTATACAACTCCCGCTCCTTTTCCCGCTCAAACTTGTCCATAGCCTGCTGATGCTTCTGCCGGGTCTGTTTTCTGAAATAGATGATTACAGCAGCCAGTGAGCATAACGCCAATACCGTATAACCGGCATATGCCCAGGTGGAGAGATAGAAAGGAGGACGGATATGGATGTCGAGCACACGTTCCGTAGCGTTCCACTTGCCATCGCTGTTGGAACCTTTTATACGCAACGTATAGCTTCCATAAGGAAGGTTTGAATAGTTGATGATGGAATTCCGTCCTACCGTATACCAGTCGCGGTCAAAACCTTCCAACTTATATTCAAGACTGTTCATTTCGGGTGCTTGATAACTTAAAGCCGCAACCTGGAAAGAAAAGGAGTTCTGGTCGGCATCCAGGTTTCCGGGTCAAAGGCTATGAATCCGTTGATGCTTCCTAAATAGATGCGTCCTTTCTTGTCGATGTAGCCGGACTGGAAATTAAACTGGTTGCTCAGCAGCCCGTTGGCCGTGGTATAGACATGCTTGCTCTCCGTATCGGGATTGAAGCAGACCAGACCATGATTGGAAGTAATCCACAAGTTGCCCCGCTTGTCCTCGACCATCTTGTAGATGGTATTGCTCGGAAATCCTTTCGACATGTCATAACGGGTAAAATTGTCCGTTTCCGGATTGTAGCGGCAGAAGCCCTCACCCAGCGTCATGAACCACAGACGCTTCCTGCTGTCTTCGTAGATACTGATTACCTTATTGTAGGGAAGAGAGGTCGAATCATTCTCATTAGGGTAAAGTCATCTGTAGAGCGATTGTACTTCAACAGACCGGACGTGGTGCCTATCCACACGTCTCCCGTAGTGGTCCTGCAAATGGTAAAGGCGTCATTGGCGACCATGGAATTCTCACTCTCACCCTTGGCATAATGTTTCACCTGCCTGGTCCGAAGATTCACCCGGTTCAGACCACCGGAGAACGTACCTACCCACAAATCATCCCCGTCCAGGCAAAGGCCGTGGACATTCTGATAAATGGCCGGATGCTCAAAAGGCTCTATCTTTCCGTTTTCCGGATTGTAATTGAACAAGCCTTTGTCTTCGGTACCTATCCACAAGGTGCCATCATTACTTTCACAGATTTCCCGTACACGACGGCCGAAATGCCTGAGATTGTCTCTCGGATAGAACTTCTCGAAATAAGTCCACTGATAAGGGCAATAGTTCACTCCACCGAAATAAGACCCTATCCACATGCCGTTCTCCTTGTCGCAGCAGAGCGAATAAATGGCATTGTCCGACAATGCATACGAATCATCCTGGTCGGGAACGGTCAAATGGGTAATCTTGTCATTCGTCAGATTGTAAATATACAAGCCGGACTCTGCGCCCACCCACAGCTCGTTGTCAGATTTGAACTGCAAAGCCCTCACATAGGTGTTCAGCAGCTTCCGCGTCTTGCCGGTAGTCTGGTTTATCTCTGTCAACCCGTTCAGCGAAGCGATATACACACAATTATGGGGTCCGCTGACCTGCCAGTTGATAATATCATTCTTGAAAATCTCATTTCCTTCCGCATCCTTGAAAGGCTGCAGAGGAGTTTCAAAGTCAGCTTTCGTATAGTAAAGATTATCCGCATACAAGGCCAGCCAACACGTATTCCCATTCAGCCAAAAGCGGGTTACATTGGGCAGTCCCGAATCGTGCAGATGGTTCAGCAGCCTCCCTTCATCCGGTTTATAGCAGAACAACCCCTGGTTTTCTACCGATATCCAGATATTGTCGTCCTCGTCACTTCCAATCATGGTGACGAAATCCCTGATGATACTGCCATTATCACTGGCCTCATCGAAAGCGGTAAAGGAATCCAGTACCGGGTCGTAAATAAAGACTCCCCCATCGGTACCAATCCAGATATTGCCCCGGCGGTCCTCGTAGAGCGCGGTTATGAAATTCTTGCCTAAACCGGAGTTCTCTTTCTTGTAGACACGGAAAGACAACCCGTCATACCGGTTCAGACCGTCCTTGGTTCCGAACCACATAAAGCCTTTCCTATCCTGCAAAATCTGATACACGGTGTTCTGCGAAAGACCGTTCCGGATATCCATCGTTCTGAAATAGTAATGAACAGCATCCTGCGCACAGACCGGCAATACCGCCCATAGGCACAGACTAAGGAAAAGCTTTATAATCAATCGTTTCATAACAACATTTTTAATGCACAATTTACCATTTACAAAGTACAATTTAACTATGCAGATGACAGCGCAGCCAAATTGTACTTTGTAAATGGTAAATTGTAAATGCCCCTATTTCTTAAGTGAATTGCAGATACGTGTATTTATCTCTTTCACGCGTTTCTCATCCAGCTTTATCACCTTGCGGTCGTAAGTCATCAGACCGTTCACTTCCACCTCCACATCCGTGGTCTGTGTATAGACGGCTGCCGAGAAACCTCTTTTTATCATCTGATACAGCATATCGGCATATTTCACGTACTCATCAGTCACTTCTTTGGAAGAGTTGAACTGAACATATCCCCAGTTGCGGTTCGGTTCCCAAAGATGATCTTTCAAGACAAGGCCAATGCCGCCATACTCACCCAAAACCGTGGCGCGCTGTGCATCATACAAATACATTTCCGGTTGGGGATAGTTGTGGAGGTCGAGCATGTCACCGCAAGTATAATGGTTACCGCCACTTGCCGGATTCACCAGGCGGGTCGGGTCATACTGTTTCGTCCATTCGGCTATCTCTACCGTCTTGAACTGCCCCCAGGCTTCGTTGAACGGTACCCATGTACCGATACACGGATAAGAGTAGAGACAATCCATTATTTCCTTCCATTCCTTGTGATAATAGGCTTCGGATTCGGTGGAGCGTTTCAGTTCTGTTCCGTCGAAATAGCGGCGGTTCTGCCATTCCGGATTACGGTCACCGCTCGGCATATCCTGCCATACGATGATACCCAAACGGTCACAATGTGTGTACCAACGTGCCGGTTCCACCTTGATATGCTTGCGAATCATATTGAAACCGAAATCTTTCGTCTTCTGTACATCATACAGCAAAGCCTCGTCTGTGGGAGCTGTATACAGTCCGTCGGGCCACCAACCCTGGTCCAGCGGTCCAAACTGGAACAAAGCCTCGTTATTCAGTTCCAGGCGTACGATGCCATCCGCGTCACGACGGGTGGAGTACTTACGCATGGCAGCATAGCTGTCCACCTTATCCACTACCTTGCCTCCGCTTTTCAGAGTCACTTTCAGCGTATAGAGGAAGGGGGAATCCGGACTCCACAACTTGGCATTCCGGGGCATGGACACCTCCACCGGCTCTGCATTGATACTTTTGCCGGTGGCTACCAGTTGATTGCCGTCATACACATTCACTTCCACAAAGTCGGAAGGGCATGCCTTATTCAATTCTGCCTTCACTGTCAGCATATTACGGTCAATATCGGGAGTAATACGGAGGTTCTCGATATGTTTTCCGGCAACCGGCTCCATCCATACCGTCTGCCAGATACCGCTTACGGGAGTGTACCAGATACCTTCCGGATTGCTGACCTGCTTTCCACGGGGTTGAGGCCCTTTATCCGTTGGGTCCCAAACTTTTACGACCAACTGATTATTGCCTTTGCCAGAAAGGGCGGCAGTAATATCGAAAGAGAACGGAGTAAATCCCCCCGTATGGCTGCCTACTTTCACATCATTCACCCATACATCCGTTTTCCAGTCGACAGCACCAAAGTGCAACAGCACTTGTTTTCCCTTCCAGGCAGAAGGAATTTCAAAACTGCGCTGGTAGACCAGTTCCTGGTTTTCATTGATTCTTTTTCCAACTCCGGACAAGGAGGATTCGATGGCAAAAGGAACAAGTATCTGCCCTTCGAACTCTGCCGGAAGATGCTCACCTTTATTTATAACGGCATAATTCCACAGTCCGTTCAAGTTCTTCCAGTCACTCCGTTCCATGATGGGACGAGGATATTCGGGCAACACATTCGCGGGATTGATCTGGGATGCCCAGTCCGTTTTGATTTTATCACCTGCCGGCTTCCATTGCGCCGAGCCTCCGATTGCAAACAACGTCAAGAATGACGATATGAGGAAAAATCTTCTCATAGTATTATAACTTTTTATTGGTTTCTACGAAAGCAAAGATAAGCCGATTCAGAAAAAAAGAATAGAAATTTAGAACCAATAAATAGTATTTTTGTGGAATATCAAGGTATTACCGTCTCATTTTATCAAAGAAATTCATCAAAGGCACCTTTTTCCGCTTTTCTTGCCACGCCTATGACAAGGTTTTGCCTTCCCATTGGCAAGACTTTGCCACCGCGTTGGCAAAACTTTGCCATAGGCGTGGCAAAAGTTTGCCAAGGCAGTGACAACTTGTTGGCAAAATACCTCCCTGATATACAAGGAGTAGCAAACAATAGACAGCAGGGAACGACTAATATCCCGGATTCTGCTGGTTCTCCAATGCCGGATTGGCATTTATCTCATCTTGCGAAATAGGAAGCACAATCTTCTCGAAAGTACGGTCGATTGTTTTTCCACGGTGACTCACCGGAATATCTTGAAAATCGTCGTTGAATTCGATGGTTCTGCCCATACGCATCATGTCGAAGAAGCGTTGTCCTTCACCAAAAAGCTCCTTGCTGCGCTCGTCCAGAATCATATCATCGGTAATGGTAGCGGCAGTGGCCGGTGCCAGTCCGGGAGAACGCCTGCGGATTTCATTCAGGTAACCGGCGGCGGCATCTGCGCCTGCTTCCTGCTTCGTGGAGTGCAAGGCTGCTTCGGCGGCAATCAGATATATCTCGGAAAGACGGATTATCTTGATATTGACGGCTGTATTGGTTGCCTTGCCGTCACCTGCCAGAGTGGTACTGCCCATATACTTGTAGCAGGCTCCCTTGCGTTCAATCTCATTGTCCACCCAGTATTCATCGTTGTCCATGATTCCCCAACGCACATCCGTCTCGTCTTCACCCAGACGGTTCAAGAAATAATCGCTGGCAAGATACCAGCCCATGGCATTCTTCAACTGTCCGTAGCGCATCAGGTAAAAGCCCAAAGAAGAAGTTCCCAGGTCTGATTCCTCAGTGGTGATGCCCAGCTCAAAGATGGACTCGGAACCAAACTGCTTGCTCCAGGAAGCCGTCCAATCGGCAGGCTCATACAGTTTGTACACACCGCTTTCTATAATCTCCCGGGCAGCGTTCAAAGCACCGTCATAATCTTCCATATAGAGTTTCACACGCGCTTGCAGGGCTATGTTGGTGTAATAGTCCGCATATCCGCTCTGCTTTGTCTTCTTCTTGGCAAGCAGGGCCGCCCCGTCCGACAAGTCCTGCAGAATCTGGCGATAGTTCTCCTCCACAGTAGCACGGGTGGGCTGGGCGTTCACCGTAAGCGGCTCGGTTACATTGGGAACTCCATAAGAGGTCTTGTTGTAATTGTAAGGAAGCCCGTAGAGACGGACCAAATCGAAATAGAACAGCGCCCTCAGAGTCAACGCCTGCCCTTTGGCTTCGGAAAAGTCTTCCATACTGCCCGATTCTTCCAGCTTCTCAATGTTGCTCAACAAGGTGTTGACCTGCAGAATGCAGTAATATCCACGGCTCCAGAAACCGGAATAAGTATTGCTGTTGGAAGTGTGGTTGAACGTATAGAATGCATCCAGTCCGCGTCCGGCAGCAAAAATCGTGAGGTCACCGCCCTTGGCATCACCGTACATAAAAAGGTTTCTGCCGTAATAGGACGATGAGGTCATCGCACTCATCACACCGTTGATAACCACCTGCGCATCGGCTACCGTACCGACAGCACCTTCTGCATTTCCGGAGTTGGTGGGCTGCATATCCAGAAAATCGTCACACGAAGTGAATGTAAAGGCACCAAGTATCACAAGTGCCAATAAATGATATATCTTTTTCATTGTTAGTTCCTCCAGTTCATTAAAATTTCAATTCAACGCCAACGACAAACGTTTTTCCGATAGGGGTTTCCCAACCACGTGTGCCGTATTCGCTCACTTCGGGGTCTGCCTCCTTGTATTTGGCTATTGTCCAAAGGTTGCTGGCAGTGAAGAAAAGGCGGGCATTCTCGATGAAAGCCTTGCGGGTCATGGCTTTGGGCAGCGTATAGGCCAATGAGAGATTCTTCAAGCGCAGATAACTGGCATTGAACAAGTGGCGGCTGCTGTATTGTTGCGGGTCATCGAGGTCTACACCTTCGATACGGGGCTCTGTACCGTTCGTATGGTCTGGCGTCCAAAGGTTGTTGTAGTAGCTTTTAGCACGGATACGCTCCCAATAATAACCGTCGTCGGCCACATCCATGTAGGCTCCATCGTACAAGTCTCCTCCTATCTTATAGGTAAAGCCCAACGAAAGGGCTATGCCTTTGTAGGAGACCGAGGTATTGATGCCCCCATACACTTTGGGAACGGCATTACCGATGATGGTGTAGTTGGCATTGTTATAGTCATAAGTAGCTCCGCGCCCGTTATACTCAAAATCTCCGGCCTTGCCATTCTTGGGGTCATTTACATAGTAGACGTTCTTGCCGTTGGTCTTGTCCACACCTGCCCATTCGTATCCATAGAAAGCCAGCGTGGACTGACCTTCCCGGTATACATATTGCGCACGGCTGTCGCTACTGGTGGGGTCGTACCAGATAATGTCCGCACCGCCATACAACTCTTTCACCTCAGAACGGAGAAAGGTTGCGTTGACATCGGCACTCCATAACCATCCTTTACTATCAATGATGTCACCACTCAACTCCACCTCTACCCCATGGTTATTGATGCATCCTACGTTCCGCAACGTAGAGGAAAATCCCGTAACCATCGAAATGGGAACATCCTGGAGCAGGTTCTTCGAATCACGGTTGAAGTATTCCACCGTACCGCGCAGACGTTGGCCGAAGAAGCCGAAGTCGATACCCACATTCGTGTTGTAGCTCGTCTCCCAAGACAGCTTGTCATTGGTGACGGTAGTGATTGTACCGCCCGGGTTACCCATGTACTTACTGGTATAGCTCATCAAGCTCATATAGCCGTAATTGTCCGAAGGCAGCGTACCGTTAATACCATAAGAGGCACGTATACGCAGGTTGCTCAGGAAAGAATATTTGCTCATAAAACCCTCGCGCATGATGTTCCACGCTCCCGCCACTGACCAGAAGTTTCCCCAACGTTCCTGCTTGCTGAGCCGGGAAGAACCGTCGCGGCGGTAAGAACCGGAAATGAAGTAGCGTTCATCGTAATTATAATCCAACTTGGAGAGCACGGACACCATCGAGTTTCCCCAGGAATATCCGGCAGAAGTCTGCGTTCCGGCAGTAGAAACTGTATGAATGGTGCTGACCGCAAGATTGCTTCCTGTGGCACGCACATAGTCTGTCTTGTTCTTCTCCGCTTCGAAACCCACCATGGTGCCAACTGTGTGTTTGTCGAAGGTGCCGGTATAATTGGCGGTAGTGGAGGTAACCATCTTCTCGTATGTAGTACGGTATTCGTTGACATTCCCATTGTCTGCCGAGCCTTTATAGTGATTGGCACTGTAATAGATATGGTCTTTTACAGTAGTATTGTCGTAAGAGTAGATAGAACGAAGGTCCAGGCCCGGCATCAGATGCAGGGTGAGCGTCTCCGCAGCTATGATTTTGGTACTGGTAGAACCGTTCTCCCACTCTTTGTCATAATAAAGCCCATTGTAGGCGTAGCTACCGTAACGTTCGGTCCAGAGCTCGCCGGTCTTGTAATCAGTGGGCCAGTAGAGTCCCCACAGCAAGTTACGGGTCTGCATGAAGTAATTACTGCCCGTGTTGCGTGTATCATTATAACCGCTTTTCTTGGTACGCGCCAGGCTGGCATTGGTGGTCAGTTCAAGGAATTTCCCCACCTTCTGGGTGAGGTTCAGGCGACCGGAAACACGGTCGAAGCTGTTCATCTTCAAACGTCCTTCGTCCTGGGTATAGGAAAGGGAAGTGTAATAGTTGGTATTCTGCGTAGCACCGCTGACGGACATATCGTAGGTCTGGTAAATGGCGGTACGGAAATATGCCTTGTCCCAATCGTAGTATTTGCCTCCACGCCCGGAGTTGTCGTACTCAAGGATATTGACGTTCTCGTAAGCTCCCGTACCATTTGTGGTAAATTGGTAGCCATGTTTGTTGAAACGGCTGTTCAACTGGCCTATGGCATAGGCTGCCGCCTTTTCGTCCGTTTCGCCCTTACCACTTGTACGGGCATCGTGAAATACGGTGTAGAGCATATTCACATTCTCCTGTACGCTGGCCGTTTCATAGTTGTCCGTTGCCCAGCAGGGCGTGAAGCCCACTTCGGCTTTCAGCGTCACCACCGGCTTGCCAATCTGTCCTTTTTTGGTAGTAATCAGAATGACGCCGTTTGCCGCACGCGACCCATAAAGCGAGCTGGCCGCCGCATCTTTCAATACAGAAATAGATTCGATGTCTTCCGGGTTCAACGTATTCATGATGTTGTTGGTAGAATAGAGCTCACCGCTCATCTGCCCCGTATTGCCCGAAGAGACCGGAACACCGTCCACTACATACAACGGTTCATTCCCGGCATTCATAGAACCTATGCCACGGATGCGGATGGCCGGTGCGGAACCCGCCTGGCCGGAATTATTCGTCAGTTGCAAGCCCGCCACTTTACCGTTCAACGCGTTTTCAAAGCTGGTCGTCGGAATGTCTTTCAGCGCATCCGCTTTCACTAAAGAAGCCGAACCTGCATAGCTGCTCTTTTTGGCCGTGCCGTAAGCCACCACCATCACTTCATCCAGCAGTTCCGAATCCGATTTCAGCACCACCTTCATAGCAGGCTTTATGGCAGCTTCTACTTTCTGCATACCTACAAAAGAGACAATCACTGTCTTTGCCGTGCCCGGCACATTCAAGATTGTAAATTTACCTTCGATATCGGTCACGGCCCCCAGCGTTGTACCCTTCACCAATACCGATGCCCCAATAATCGGCTCATTGTTGTCCTCGGCAAATACTGTTCCCGAGACCGTAGACGTCTGAGCCATCACTCCCGCCCCCATAACCAGGCAGACAATGATTAACAAGAAGAATTTCTTTCTCATGCTTCTCTTCCTTAAAATTAGTCAATCAAAACACTTTTTAATATCCAAACG
>QWCB01007961.1_pt1 | contig 10599 bp, 7 predicted proteins | sample 1972511 | NCBI WGS metagenome assembly QWCB01 (sample SAMN09866719, study PRJNA288562) | Human gut metagenome isolate term5_stool, whole genome shotgun sequencing... | isolation source: gut | host: Homo sapiens | place: USA: California
CGACAGCGACTTCTTCCTCGCCGACCTCTTCGTGGACGACCGGGACACCGTGGACATCTCCGACGATGTGCCCGCACGCACGGGCCTCTTCGTCACCTTTGAGGCCGGGGGCTACCGCATCGCAAGGGAGAACCTCCGCACGATTCTTGACATGACCGCCTCCATAAAGAACAAGCCCGCCTACCAGGCCTTCTGGGCCCGCTACAAGCGCCCGCCCATCGCCGCGGCGCAGGAGTGGATCATCGCCCGCCGCGACCTCCTCGTGCCCCAGGACATCCGCGAGCGCAAGGGCGCCTTCTTCACCCCCCGCCAGTGGGTGGAGCTCTCCCAGCGCTACCTTGCGGCTCACCTCGGCGAGGACTGGCAGGAGGAGTACTACGTGTGGGACTGCGCCGCGGGCACCGGCAACCTCCTCGCGGGCCTCACCAACAAGTATAAGATTTTCGCCTCCACCCTTGACGCGGCGGACGTGAGCGCCATGCGCGAGCGCGCCGCCCACGGCGCCAACCTCCTGCCCGCCTACACCTTCCAATTTGACTTCCTCAACGACCCTTTCATCCCCCAATCCCGCGGCGGAAAGCTCCCCAACGCCCTCTGCGACATCATCACCCACGAGGAGAAGCGAAAAAGGCTGGTAATCTATATCAATCCACCCTACGCAGAGGTCGCGAACAAAAAGAACCTCGTTGGCACAGGTAAAAACAAGCAGGGCGTTACTAAATCTGAAGTTTATGACAAATATTGGCCGATAGTTGGGTCTGCAATGCGCGACCTTTTCGCCCAATTCCTCATCAGGATCTACATGGAAATCCCTAGTGCCACGATTGCCAACTTCTCAAAGCTTAAAATCTTGCAGGGATCCAACTTCTCAACTTTTCGCAAGGTGTTTTCGGCTAATCTTGAGACACTCTTTATATCTCCTGCTGATACATTCGACAATGTAAGGGGTAAATTTCCCATTGGCTTTTTCATTTGGAATACTACGCAGCAGGCTAGATTTTCTAGTATAGCTGCAGGTGTCTATGACGCCAATGCTGCGCTAACAGGTGTCAAATTGATATCCGCACCGCTCAAGGACACCTACATAAACCGATGGATTACCCAATTACGACCACAAGACCAGCATGCCATTGGGTGGCTAGATGGGGTAAATGGAAACGACATCCAGCACAATCAAATAGTTTACATCACGAATAGTAGAGAACAAGTTGTCAATCCGAGAGGTGTCAATGTGACGCCTGACACATTGATTTACATGGCAATTTACCTTGCCGTGCGCAAGTGCATTGTCGCCACATGGCTCAACGACCGTGACCAGTTCCTTTGGCCCAACGAGGGGTGGCGCGCCGACTCTACGTTCCAATCGGACTGCCTCGCCTACACGCTCTTCCACGATAGCAACAACATCAAGAGCGCAGACGGCACCAACCATTGGATTCCATTCACAGAGGAGGAGGTCAACGCGCAGGAGGCCTTTGCGAGCCACTTTATGACGGACTTCATGCGGGGGAAATTTGAACCCACGCAGCCCAAGGGGCAGCAAACCATCATCCCGCTAGCTGAGGAGATCTCGCTCATCCCGCAAGTTCCTATGGTCTTCTCAGCGGAGGCGAAAGCGGTGTTCAGCGCGGGCCGCGCGCTATGGAGCTACTACCATGCCCAGCCGCACGCCAACCCCAACGCGAGCTACTACGACATCCGCGAGCATTTCCAGGGGCGTAACGCTAAAGGCATCATGAACGCCAAGAGCGATGACACGCAGTACACCGAGCTGCTCGCGGCGCTCCGCGTGGCGGTGAAAGCCCTCGGCGACAGGATTGTCCCGAGGGTCTACGAGTACGGTTTCCTAAAACACTAATGGTGGCTTTGGTCATTTAGAACAGCCAGGGTCAGTCTTTCAGACTGATTTGCCCCATGGGGCAAAGGTACCGGGGGTTTGAAAACCCCCGGCTATTCAAAGACCGTCCTGCGGACGGAAACGCAGCGGCTGCGCAGCACCCCTCTAACTATCTGCGTTTGCAATGGCACAGGCAATATCAGATGACCTCCCATACCGTTTCACCACCCGATGGGGTGTGGTTTTACGCATTATGCAATAGCCGCCAGGGTCAGTCTTTCAGACTGCTTTTGCCCTTGTGAGCAAGGGCACCGGGGGGGTGAAAACCCCCGGCTATTCAAAGACCGTCCTGCGGACGGAAGCGCAGCGGCATACGCCGCCCCTTTTAAAATATCGGAGTTTTCAATATCATGGGCAACCGCATGTCAACACCCCTACATTTCGCAACCTACAGCGCGGTGTGGTTTTGCGCATTATTTTTCTGCCGCCACGGTCAACCAAGCCCCTGCAATAGCTTGCACGCAATGCCGATTTAAACCCGCATAAACCTCCACGCAATGCCCCGCCCACAAAACCGCATAAACTTAGAGGACCATTGCAGCCCCATCCGTAGGACGGTCTCTCAATGGGGCAACCCTACGCAGCGATCCTATTCCCCGCATTGAATTTACATGTGCAATAGCCGCCAGGGTCAGTCTTTCAGACTGATTTTGCCCTTTGGGGCAAAGGCACCGAGGGTTTGAAAACCCCCGGCTATTCAAAGACCGTCCTTCGGACGGGAAGCGCAGCGGCATGCGCCGCCCCCTCTTAAATATCTGCGTTTGCAATAGCGTGGACAACCGTACATTTCGCAACCTGCCACGGCGTGGTTCTGCGCATGATATTGCTGCCGCCACGGTTAACCAAGCTCCGCAATAGCTTGCACGCAACACCGATTTAAACCTCATAAACCTGCACGCAATGCCTCTTCTAAATCCACATCAACCTGCTCACAACGCCCGCATATATTTTCACACAAAATGCCACCCCGTCCGTAGGACGGTCCCGCAATGGGGCAGACCCTCACAGCACTCCTGCCCTATTCCCCATGTTGAACTCACGTATGCAATATGCCGCTAGGGTCAATCTTGCAGACTGCTTTTGCCCTTGTTGGCAAGGGCACCGGGGGGTTAAAAACCCCCGGCTATTCAAAGACCGTCCTACGGACGGAAAGCGCAGCGGCATACGCCGCCCCCTCTTAAATATCTGCGTTTGCAATAGCGTGGGCAACTGCAGATGGCCACTCCCACATTTCGCAACCCGCTGCGGCATGTTTTTTCGCATTATGCTGCTGCCGACATGGTCAATTAAACTCCATCCAGAACCTACACGCAATGCCTCTTCTAAATCCACATCAACCTGCTCACAACGCAATGCCTCTCAAAAATCCGCATCAATCTGCATGCAATGCCCCCTCCACACCCCCGCACAGATTTTCGCCACCCATGCAGCCCCATCCGTAGGACGGTCTTCCCATGGGATTGACCCGCGTGACCCACCGCCAAAATCTACACGCAATGCCTCTCAAAAATCCGCATCAACCTGCATGCAATGCCCTCTCCTCATCCCCGCACAGATTTTCGCCACACATGCAGCCCCATCCGTAGAACGGTCTCTCAATAGCCGGATGGGTCACCCCCCGCCCCTCTTGCCCTGGCAACCCTTCGCGTACGGATACCTCCGCAAGACCCCCAATCAAGCTCCCCACAAAATTATCCCTCTTACAGTGCCCCCTAAACCCACAGAAAATTGCACAAAAATAGCCGCCACGGGCAAATCCCCATGGCGGCCAATATCACCCTCTCGCCTATACAACCCCCTACGCCTCCTCGTTCGCCTTAAGCTGCTCCAGCAAAATCTCTAGCATCTTCAGCCCTGAAAGCGCCACCGACGTCCCAGGTCCAAATATAGCCACCACCCCACAATCGTACAGGAATTGATAATCCTGATGCGGAATTACGCCGCCCACTGTCACCAGAATATCCTCACGCCCTAGCCGCTTGAGCTCCTTGAACACCTCGGGCACCAACGTCTTATGGCCTGCCGCCAGGCTTGAAATGCCCATCATGTGCACATCGTTCTCCACGGCCTGCTTCACCGCCTCGGCCGGCGTTTGGAATAGAGGCCCCATGTCAACGTCAAAGCCTAGGTCGGCATAGCCCGTAGCCACCACCTTCGCCCCTCGATCATGCCCATCCTGACCCATCTTCGCAATCATAACGCGTGGCTGTCTACCCGCCTTCTTCGCGAATTCATCGCAGAGTTCGCGAGCCTTCTCAAAATATGGATCCTGTTTCACTTCTGCCGAATATACTCCTGATATTGAACGTATTACCGCCTTATAGCGGCCCACAACCTTTTCGCATGCATCCGAAATCTCTCCCAACGAGGCTCTCGCCTTAGCCGCCTCAATTGACAGCGCTAGCAAATTGCCCTCTTTGGTCTCAACGCACTTCGTAATCGCCGCCAAAGCCGCCTGTACCTTCTGCTCATCGCGATGCTTGCGCAGCTCCGCCAGCCGTGCCACCTGGCTGTTACGCACCGCCGTATTGTCCACGCTGAGGATTTCAATGGGATCCTCATGCTCAAGCCGATACTTATTAATGCCGACTATCACCTCCTGGTTAGAGTCAATACGCGCCTGCTTCCGCGCCGCAGCCTCCTCAATTCGCATCTTCGGCACCCCCGTCTCAATGGCCTTGGCCATACCGCCCAGCTCCTCCACCTCCTGCAACAACGCCCATGAGCTATGCATAATTGAGTTCGTTAGGCTCTCCACGTAGTACGACCCAGCCCACGGATCCACCGACCGGCACACCCCCGTCTCCTCCTGAATGTAGAGCTGCGTATTACGCGCTATACGCGCCGAGAAATCTGTCGGAAGGGCTATCGCCTCGTCAAGCGCATTCGTATGCAAACTCTGCGTGTGACCTAGCGCAGCCCCCATCGCCTCAATACACGTACGCGTCACGTTGTTGTAGGGATCCTGCTCCGTCAACGACCATCCCGACGTCTGGCAGTGCGTACGCAGCGCCATAGATTTCTCTAGGGTCGGATTAAATCCCTTGACTATCCTAGCCCACAGAAGGCGCGCCGCGCGCATCTTGGAAATCTCCATGAAATGGTTCATACCTATCGCCCAAAAGAACGATAGGCGCGGGGCAAACTTATCTACCGGTATCCCAGCTTTCACACCAGCGCGCAGGTACTCAAGACCATCGGCCAGAGTGTACGCCAGCTCAATCGTATCGGTCGCGCCCGCCTCCTGCATGTGGTATCCCGAAATGGATATACTATTGAACTTCGGCATGTTCTGCGAGGTGAACTCAAAGATATCCGCAATGATACGCATCGAGAACTCGGGCGGGTAGATGTACGTATTACGGACCATGAACTCCTTCAGAATATCGTTCTGAATGGTTCCCTGCAGCTGTTCCAGCGTTGCCCCCTGCTCCAATGCAGCCACTATGTAGAAGGACAGAATCGGGAGCACCGCCCCATTCATCGTCATAGAAACTGACATTTTATCGAGCGGAATGCCATCGAAGAGCACCTTCATGTCCTCCACGCTGTCAATGGCCACGCCAGCCTTCCCCACATCGCCCATCACCCGCGGATGGTCACTATCGTACCCACGGTGCGTGGCCAGGTCAAAGGCTACCGAAAGCCCCTTCTGTCCCGCTGCCAGGTTTCTACGATAAAAGGCGTTTGACTCCTCTGCTGTTGAGAACCCTGCATACTGACGAACCGTCCACGGCCGCATCACATACATCGTGCTGTAGGGCCCCCGCAGGAATGGGGGGACACCCGCGGCGTACTGCAGCTGCTCCATCCCTGCCAAGTCCTCCGCCGTGTAGTATGGCTTTACGTCTATATGCTCCTGCGTATGCCACGGCGCCTCGTTCACAGCCGCAGCATTCCCGCCTAGATCCTTAAGTACCTCTATCTTCGAAAAATCAGGTTTCATTTCCTTTTCCTTACTTTTGTCGCATTCGTCTCTCCCGCCGTTGCTACCGCTACGCTCCTCCCCTCCTCAAAGCCTTCCGTGCGACTTCATTTTTTGTTAACGCCCTTTAGCTACTTCACAATTCCTAGCTCCTTCTGGAAGCTCCTAAGGGTCTCCAGTAGGTTGCTCTTCACGCTGATAAAGTATCGTATCCCCAAGGCCTCCAGGTCGCTCTGGGATGCCGGCGCACCCGCTATAACGAATATTTCTGGCGACTTAATCTTCGGGAAGGCAACCTTGCTTAGTTCTAGGTACTCATCATCGCTTGAACACAGAACGATTATGTCTGCCTTCTTCTCCTGCGCAGCCGCCAGGCCCTCGTCTATCGTCTCAAAACCCACGTTGTCAATCACCTCAAAACCTGCGCAGGCAAAGAAATTGCAGCTAAACTGCGCCCGTGCACGGCGCATAGCCAAATTGCCAATGGCCAGCATAAACGCCACGGGGCGATGCGCCGCCTGATCGGTAACCATGCGCAGCGTCTCCAGCTCCTCTGCGCCGCGGAAGGGACGTAACGGCTCCGCGAACCTCGCCCCGCCATGGGCGCAGCCCTGCGCCGTCTTGTCTTCGCATTCCGCCGCAGCAGCTGATGCCTTCGCCTCGCCGCAGCACGTCGAATCGGAAGACCGAACGGCATCTATAATCTTTGCGTCCAAATGCTCCGTGAAGTTCGGGAACTGATTGGTTCCCAAAAGCGTATCGCGACGAGTGGCATACCGCTTGCGGCGGGTGGCTGCAAGCTCCTCCACCGCCTTCTGTATACTCCCATTCTTCATCGCCTCGACGTAGCCCCCTTCCTTCTGCACCTCTAGGAAAAGCGCCCATGCCGCTTTTATCAACGAATTTGTCAATGTCTCTACGTAGTAGCTCCCGCCCGCAGGGTCCACCACCTTGTTGAAGTAGCTCTCATCCCGAAACAGCAGCTGCGCATTGCGCGCTATCCTCGTGGAGAACTCCGATGGCTTATCGTACGGCGTATCGAACGGCAGCACCGTCAACGAATGCACACCCGCAAGCACTGACGACATCCCCTCCGTTGCCGCACGCAGCAGATTGATGTATGGGTCATACACCGTTTGGTTGAAACGCGACGTCTCTGCGTGGGCGGTCATACGCATCTTCTCATGGTCCTTCACCCCGTATCCCTCCAGCACCTTCGTCCATAGGTACCGCGCCGCACGGAACTTCGCCATCTCCATGAAGTAGGTCGTACCCACCGCGAAGTTAAAACGGATGTTCATCGCCGCCGCGCCTGCGTCAACCCCCTCGTCGGTGAGCCAATCAAGCAGCTGCGCCGCTTGCGCCAGCGTGTAGGCTAGCTCCTGCACCGCAGTAGCACCCGAATTGTGGAAAATGCGGCCATCTACCGCCAACGTCTGTATTCCTGGGTAGCTCTTATGGAACGCAAAAGCATTCTTTGCTCGCGCAGCAGGGGTACCATGATGCTGGCAGAGCTTGCCCTTACGCGCCAGCCATCCCGTCTGGCTAAAGCCAACCGACCCATGCACCCCTTTCGCGCTTGCGCCCAACGATTTAAGTGCCTCATTGAGCGCGGGGAGCAATAGGTCGCCCCTCCCCATGTTGTCAAAGTTTATCTCTTTAGCAGAAAGGTCTATCCCATTCAGTAGGGTCTTAAAATCCTCCGCCGTCACCTCCCTATGCGGATGCAGCACGTACGAGATTGAGTCCGCACCCCTCGACAGCGCATCCACCGCCAAGCGGTTCGCCTCCACGAAATCGCTGGCATGGATATCCTGGCGTATGAGCCACGGATTGGCCTTGCTATGGTTTCCTCGCATGTAGGGGTACTTGCCCGGCTCGCTATCCACGTTGGGCAGCTTCGCCAAATCCTCCGCACGGTAGTAAGGCTGTACGTTGAACCCCTCAAGCGTGCGCCACACCAACTTCTTATCATAGTCCGCGCCCTTGAGGTCCTTCTGAATGACCGCCTCCCATGCCTCCGTCGTCACCGGCGGAAAAGCACCGAGCAGCTTCTCCTTCGTCTCCGTTTTATCCTTCATCTGAGAATTCCCTTTTCTGTTTTAGAACGCCCAAAGTTAATGAAACTTTCTCAAACGGAGCCATTTTGGTTCATTTGCGGGTGTCTTGAAATACAAACTTTCTCGCCCCCCTTTCACATTCGTCCATGAAGCCCACCACAAAATGGCCGCCCAAGCTCCCGCCGCAACCCACGCACCTATATATGCCCGCATATAGGTTCGCAGCCCATTGCAGTCCCGCCCGCAGGACGGTCCGCAATAGCCGCACAGACCGAAACCCCACACCCTATTCGAAGGCACAGCCCCCCAATTACCGCATGCAGATGCAGCCTCGTCCGAAGGACGGTCTCTCAATAGCCGGGGGTTTTCAAACCCCCGGATTCTTGCCTGCAAGGCAAGCCAGTCTGAAAGACTGACCCGCGTGACCCACCGCGCATTATAGCTCCCGCAAAGCCGCCTAAGCTCCTGCGGCAACCCGCGCACCCCTAAAGACCCTCATATATTTTCGCCGCAATTGCAGCCACGCCCGCAACCGCACAGACCGAAACCCGCACACCCTATCCGTGAGGCATAGCCCCCTAATTACCGCAGCCAATTGCAGCCCCGTCCGTAGGACGGTCTCTCAATAGCCGGGGGGCTTTAGACCCCCGGATTCTTGCCTGAAAGGCAAGCCAGTCTGAAAGACTGACCCGCGTGCCCCGCCGCGCATTATCTCCCACGCCCACAACCGCTCCCCCCACAACCCGCGCACCAATATCCCCGCATATATTCTCGCCGCCAATTGCAGCCCCGCCCGCAGGACGGTCTCTCAATAGCCGAGAGGCATCTCCACCACCGAACTTCAAACCCTTGCAGCCCTCTTGTAAGTCCCAACATTGATCCCACGCGTAATTAGAGTACTCAACCGTATAGGGACTGCGAGCAGATATGTGGTTTGTTGGCAGGTGATATTGTAGCATTTTACCATCCCCGAATGCGTTGGTTTTGCGCACCCGCTGGCAGAAAATCCAACCACCCGTTTATCGCTCTCTCCATAGAAAAACTACATCAAAGGTTCGCTTGCCACTCCCTTACCGCTGCGCACCCACGAACTGAATATCATGCCTTGGAAAATCGTCATTCTTTTCAACTGAGATGGTAACGAACCCCGTCCCCATGCCGCATGCATTGGAACACGTAAGGCTTATTAACGTGCTGCCCGCCCGGTATGCGTGCGGAATCAGCAGCCGCCACTTTCCGCTCACCGACCCTACCGATGGGTTGGAATTGTGCACCCCTAAAGGGAAATGGCCGCCGTATACCCAGCAGCGCACACTTTTGTCCACGCTTGCCCTTTCCCGCTCTTTCATGGCTACGCACACGCTGCTCCCGCACTCCTCTTCCAAGGGTTCGCCTTGCTCATTGCTAGGGTCAATGCACAACTTTATATAAGGCACTCCCGTCCACACCCTTTTGCTCCCCAGCGCCTCGCACGGCCATTCGCCCGGCACGGAGACCCTCGCCGCTATTGATTCGTAGCCGTCTCTTTCGCACACCATTCTCAATGTGATAGATTCCCCCGCTGCTGCATAGCACGCCATCTCCCTCCAGCCGCACGTCAGGGCTAATGTCGTATACGGCGTAGGCCTCGAGGATTGTACCAGTTTGGACCAAGTCGTACGCTATCCAAAGGAACCCGTTGTCGCCATTTAAGGGGCCGATGGAGTTCATAATCTTAAGAAAGCCACGCTTGCCGCCATATGTCTTATTGTCATCATACCCCACCACGCACATTGCATGATATTTGTTCGGAACGAATTCACCATAGATGCACCAGTAGCCGTCTCCACCTGCATGCTTCGTGTATTCTGTGGTGCAGTTTACATTGAATACAATGGGATGTCCATTGGCAAGGTGTGCTTTATACTCTTCCACGACTGCGCAATTGGCTAGCCTTCCCCATTTTATGCGGTTGCTTAGCGCGGACCAATGCATCTCAGCGGTGGGCTGCCTATCGCATCCATTTACATCGTAGGGCATTTCCTCCCATCGGCATGCGCCCTGGTGCTGGAGTAGCGTTAGAGCCATCTTGACATCGGTTCCCCTACAGGTGTCGTGATTCTTTATATGCTGAATTTGGTTGTACAAAAAAGATGGGCTAAACTTTATTTCTCTTCCGTATTTCCTCATCGCTAGTATCCCCGTAGCTGCGTATGCCATCGCCCACGCAGTGCATGACCCTAGCGTTCCTTGATTGCCCACAGCGGGGGTCTTGAGAAAGCAACTTGAAGGCGCTGCGTTTCGGGTAAGAGAGGGGAGCGGGGCGATTGGCAAGTTCTCATACTCCCCTCGGCTTAGCGGTATGCAGCCGGTGTACCCTTGCGCGGCCGCATCTACGCCTCGTGCAGCTAGAGTAGCCGACAGCAGCAAAAGTATCATTCTTTTCATCCCTATTCCCTTTCTCTCAAATAGTACACAGAAGGGCGACTGCCGATAGCTCCCGTGAAATCATAATTCTCCACCATGCAGGTGTCGCATAGTCTATAGTATAAAATAATCTCCTTTTTGCCACTTTGGCCGATTAGGGTGAGGCTGTCGAAAATGAGCGTTCTCGCATCGTACCGTTCCACGTGCACCGATGTGAAGCGTGGGCCGCTAAGCTTTTCTTTGCCAGTGCTTTCCCATTCCCAGCTGCTGTCGGCGTGAAGCGTAAATCGTATCTCCCTTCCTACCTCCTC
>QWCB01007163.1_pt1 | contig 10598 bp, 14 predicted proteins | sample 1972511 | NCBI WGS metagenome assembly QWCB01 (sample SAMN09866719, study PRJNA288562) | Human gut metagenome isolate term5_stool, whole genome shotgun sequencing... | isolation source: gut | host: Homo sapiens | place: USA: California
GCGTGAGTGCGGCGTTGATGAAGCGACCATTGAGCAGATACGCATTGCGGACAGGGCAGACTTCAATTCCAACAGGCGGTTTTACCGATGGACGAATGAGCTGGGATGTGAGTATCTCTATATTGTGCCCGACCTTTCCGGACATGGAGAGGCAAAAGACGATCCTTATGTAAGTACAGCTGAGGAAGCAGCCACGCTTGCCCATTACTTAAAAGAGCATGATCTCTGCACCATAAAACTTGCCTTTGGCGCTTCATTGGGCGGCGGCGTTCTTTTTGAACTGCTCCAAGATCAAAGCCTACACTTTCAAAAACTGTTCTTTGAAGGGACCAGCTTTTGTGAACAAGCCGGACTTCTATCAAAAATGCTGGAGCATGTGTTTCTGAGCAAACAAAAGAAGGCGCGGCAAGATCCAAAACCGCTGATTGATAAGGTCGCCAAACGCTATGGGATCTATGCGAACATGCTGTTTGATACGCTTGTTACGATGGACAAGCAGAGTATCAAAAATATTGTTTATGATTGCGGACATATCCGCTTGCCACATTTATCGGAGGATACGAAGCAAGATACCATCTTTTCTTATGGGGATAAGAATCTGAATGTCGGACATGCAAGAAGAAGCATCAAGAAACATTATCCCAAGGAAAAATTAAAAATCTGGCAAGGCTATGGACACTGCGAAGAAATGACACAAAACACAGTGGCCTATATGGCTTTTGTAAAAGGATGTGTGGATTAAGGAGAATATGGGTTTATGGATATCCTTCGAGCAATACTGGATGGGGTAGCTATCGCTGCTATTTTTAATGGGGCTGTCGCAAGCTTGGCACTGATCAATCCAAGATGGTTTTTGGACTCTTATCCAAAAGCCATTCAAAAGGCAGCTCCTTTACCCATGACAAAGCAAGAGAAAAAGATAAATCTCATATTCACTATCGGCCTCGTTGGGATATGTTTTGTTTATTCGGTTGCGAGCCTTATGCATTCCCCAATTATTGGTTTTTGGAACTTGTTTTGGATGAGCTATATTCAGTGGAGCATCTTAAATGCAGGAGATTTTTTGCTGTTAGATTGTCTGTTATTTCAAGGAAAATATAAGAGCAAAATTGTTTTAACGATTACTGACACTTTTTAACGATTGCTCTCCGAGGGGTACGAAAATCGGAAACAGGTATGATGGAAAGAGATATATAAAAGCAAAAACTCATACAAAAACTGCCACGAAAAGCATCAAAGGAAGCTCCGCAGAAAGGCGAAAATCCCTGTAAATCAAGGGATTTCGAGGTTAAACACATGACTTACGCACCAGCGTTAAATTGTATCAAATACAGTGTCGGAATAGACGAGACCTGCGGGTTTCGTGTCATAATTATGACAACGGCAAATAGTAACGATGGACACTGGGCTACAAGCCATCTACAATAGAAATAAAAATAAAATTAATAAGATTTGAGCGTTAGTTTAAAGGGAGATTTGAAAATAACGCTCTATTAGGAGGGGAAATGGATATTAGTTTTATAAATAAACAGGAAAAATTTAATTATAGAGTATGTGGGATAATCATCAAAGAAAATAATATTTTGGCTATGAAAGATGAGAGATCCCCTTATTATTACTAGCCAGGTGGACGAGTTATGATTGGTGAACTAGCAGAAGATGTAATTCTTCGCGAGATCAAAGAAGAACATGAAATAGAAGCTTCGATTATTAGACCTCTATGGCTTAATCAAGCTTTCTTTACAGAAGATGTGGATGAACTTCAATATCACGAGATATGTATTTTTTTTAATAGATATAGAAGAGTCATCTATTTTACAAATGGGAAATGAATTTAAATTACAGGAAGGTAACCATATCCATGACTTTGAATGGTTGGAATTTGATTCACTGAAAGATTTATATTTTTATCCTTTGTTTTTTAAAAATGAAATATTTAATCTTCCAGAGATATTTACATTAAGAACTGAAATAGAGTAGGCTTTTTGATTTTACTTTTGGAGTTTATGGGTGGGGATCATGTAATCATTATTGTGTCGACATATAGTGAAGAAGGATAATGGGTTATAGGAAATCTAATGAAGAATAAATTAATGTAAAAAAATTATAAGGGAAAAAATGGGAAAATTGTCTTCAAGGGAATGTGCAACAATTATTTGGGGTGTAATCTTAATTATATATGTGATTACAAAAAAAGAAACTAGAAACGCATCCTATAATGTGATAAAAATATTTTTTGGGAAAAAATTAAGAATACTTTGGATAGTATATTTTTTATACGTCGTAGGAATAACAAGTTTATTCTCTAAATTATCTTTATGGAAAAATGTTTATTTGAAGGATGTTATTATTTGGACATTATTTTCGGGATTAATCAATTATATGAATGCAGTATCAAGAGAAGCTGATGAGAATTACATAATTAAATTAATTAAGGAAAATTTAAAACTAATTATAATTTTTGAGTTTATAATGAGTACATTTACATTCAATATTCTTGTAGAATTATTAATTATTCCTATTTTTACATTGATTTCAATTTTGAGTTTTGTTTCTGAGCGAGATGCAAAATATAAAAATGTCTATAAATTAACTAATTCTGTTTCTGGAATACTTGGATTTGTTTTTCTTTATAAAACTATTGAGGTAGGTGTAAATGAATATCAGCAATTAAATGTAAGAGATACACTCATAAGTTTTCTTATTCCAATAATATATTTAGTTTTAACATTGCCTCTAATATATATTATCAGCTTATATTCCAAGTACGAATTGCTTTTTTTAAGAATGTCATTTAAAGAAGGAAATGATAAAAAGGTTAATAAAAAGCGTCGCTTTGATGTGCTTAGAATATGCAATATATCAGTTAAAAAAGTAAGAATTTTTACATATGAATTTTTACCAAGAATGTATAAAGGTATTACGGATGAAGAATTTGATAATTTATTAAATGAATTTAAGTATAAACTTTGATGTGCTTTATTCGATAACTTTAGAATTTTGTCTCGGGATACTAGTAGAATGTATTAAGCACTTTATGATTTAACAGGTGGAAGCGGTGGATTTATGGCAAGGGCAAAAAACAACAGCGAGGTGATATGGAGTGAACAAAGATCCGTTTAAGGAATATATCTCCATTCACAGAAAGCTGTTTACCGGTATCTATTCCCACGCCGTATGTATCAGGGATTACAACATCACGAAGAAGGAAGGGGTCTTAAATTGCGCGACTGTACTCTATGGCAGCGCCACGGAGCTGCGGGCGACATTGGATTATGATTTTTCGGAAGAGAAGAAGTTCTCTTATAAGAACCTCTCGATGGATGAGATCATCCACCATCTTGCGTTTTTTTGTTTCCAGACTGTGGCAGATCCATGTTTTCAGTGAGGGTAATACAAGAACGACAGCGGTATTCCTTCGCAATCTCCTGTTGAACGAGAATCATCCGCTGCATAACCGGACATTGCATATCAGCGGCACTTTTAAGGAAACAGAAAAACCGGACATTGAAGCTGTTTTTCAACCGAAAACGGCAAGCCATATTTTGAAGCTGCGTGAGGCATTCCCGGGGCAGACGATCTTTGGGCGGTCAGATGTAATGAAGGCGATTGATCTTAAAGCATCCAGAGCCTCTGATCTTCTGAAGGAAATGGCAGAGCACGGGATCATTGAGCCGGTGACCGGACACGGAAAAGGTAAGTATCGCTTCCGGCAGCAATAGAGTTGAGTGGATGGGAAATAACAGGTTTTCGGACTTATTCCCTCAGAGCGAAGTGTTGAGGCGATTGGAAAATCTGTGCACCTGCATTATATAGTAGGAACAAGCACATCGACCTGTTTCCGAGAACGAGCGCGGTCGAGAAAATGGCAATTTTGAGGTCAAAATGGCTGTGGATATGTTTCCGAGAAATCCATCTGGAGCAATCACGGCATGTGGAGAGTGTTGTTTTGATGTCAAGGGCTTAATAGGTGGATGCATTTTTGCCCTTGTATAGCAGGGCTTAGCGAGGTCTATCGTTAAAAGGTTTAATGCGAAGCAGCTTTAAGCTGTGTTCTCGTGATTTTTGAGTGCGATTTTTCTGTATGAGGGAAGATATCAACGCTCTAGGGTCGAGTGCACAGGATGTTAACGTTAAAAGGTGCACCCACTTTGCACCCAGGCTGTGAAGTGGGGTTTTATAATTCTTCACGCTGAATTATTCTTTTCTTTTTTGAAATAATGGTGTTCAAAAAAGGAGTAGATAATAAGTATGCGCTATGGGTATGCGAGGGTGTCTACAAAGGATCAGTGTGTAGACAGACAGTTTAAGGCTTTGGAAGACAGTGGCATTAGAAAAGGCTGTATTTATGTTGACAAGGCATCAGGGAAGGATTTCAACCGTAAAAATTATTTGAGATTGTTTAGACGTTTGAGATCTGGTGATGAGTTGTTTGTGAAGTCGATTGACCGTTTAGGCAGAAACTATGATGAGATTATTGAGCAATGGAACAAAATCACAAAAGAAAAAGAAGCAAATATTGTAGTGTTGGATTGTCCTTTGCTGGATACGAGAAAACATATAAATGGTGTAACAGGTAAGTTTATTGCCGATCTTGTATTGCAGATTTTATCGTATGTTGCTCAAGTTGAGCGAGAAAATATTCATCAAAGACAGATGGAAGGGATTCGTGTTGCCAGACAAAGAGGTGTGGTGTTTGGTAGGCCAAAGATTGAGGTTCCTGATGATTTTTATGCTGTGGCGACTAGGTGGCAGCGTGGACAGGTAAATTTGCGTGAGGGTGCAGAAATGCTTTCTGTTTCGCATACTACCTTTTCTAAGTGGCTACATGCAAGAAAAATTGAAAAAATTTGTAAATAAATCTAGAGATAACTTTACAGGAAATGATACAAAGTTTGGTGGCTGTTGCTTAAAAGAACACTGTAAATAAGGGCTTATTGTAGGTTGATGAAACAGAAGAACGTGAATGCAAGTCCGGCGTGAATTGACGCTGGATTTTTTATTTTTAGGGGTGTCTTTTTTGCTTTTAGGGGTGTGTGTTATTTAGACAAGGGGGGTGTGTTTGCTTTAGGGGGTGTGTGCTACTTAGGCAAGGGGGTGTTCTTTTACTTCTTAGGGAGTCTATAAGTACTTGACTTATTCTGGGAAATGAGTGATGTATAAGATTAAAAAGCGACCTCTCAAAAAGAGAGTGTCTGCCTAATGTCTAAGGCGTAGCATCGAGACGGATTGGATGTACAGGATGGATATAAGGAGGTAAAAATGATAACAGTAGACAATCTTCAAGCATTATTAATAAAACTTGGTTATAAACAAATTGGTCAGCAGTATGCTGTACTGGATTCCTACCAAGTGTCCGACAGAACGTGTGCAGCAAGATAAAATCTATTATGTTAATGTGGGAGGAATTTGATGAACTATAATATTGAAATATATGATTCTAGTGTACTTATGGAGATAATAAATTAAATATTCTTATTGATGGTTTGGATAAATTTGAAGAAGTAACAATAAAATTAGAAACTTCAAGTCTGTATAATGTTAATGCTCCAATGAATTATTCTATTAATACAAAATGTGAATCGATGGCCACATTTCTTTCGGATGAAAATGGATCAATTAATACGTCATCATCAATATTTATAAAAGGAGATTATATAGGAGTAAGGACTATGGGCTTATTTGAATCTTTAAGGCCAATTCAAATTACTCATTCTAATAGAATTACAAATTTTAAAAAGTTACCTACATACAATGAGGTTGAATATTTATTAACAATATATACAGATAATAATAAAGCAAGAAACGTTAAGTTTAAAAGATATTTTGCTCCAAAGTCAGTAATGCATAAAGATATTGTGGATTATGAATGGAAAGGCAGATTATTTTACATGAATGACGATGTTCCAACACCTACTATACTTGTTCTATCTGGAAGTGATGGTGGTATTGAAAAAGCACAAAATATAGCTCAATCATTAGTTAGCTATGTATTTAATGCATTAGCATTAAGCTATTTTTGACTAGATGTGCAAAGTAAGAATCTTGATAGAATTCCTTTAGAATATATTGACGAAGCAATTAAAATATTAAAAAGTTATCCTTTCGTAGATGAAAATAAAATAGGAATATATGGAAGATCAAAAGGTGCCGAATATAGCCTCTTAGCTATTACTAAATATTATTCTCAAATCAAGTGTGCCGTGTTAAATTCTCCAAGCGATTAAGTCTATGAAGGAATAAAAGGAAGGTTAAATTCAAAACATTCTTCTTGGACGTTTAATGGGTTGGAAATTCCGTATAAAGCCTTTAAACTAAAAAATTTATTAAAAAAAATTATTCAAGTGAAGGAGAAATGATACTCAAACATGTAAAATGTCCAATATTACTAATAAGTTCAACGCACGATGAGGTATGGGATTCTTACCAGACAACATTGAACATTTTATTAAAGTCCTCATCAAAATTTAATAAATTTTATTTAACTACCCAATTAGGACATATGAACACTACTCCGTATTTACCAAACCAACGATATGAAAAATTAAAATTAGAAAAAATATGTGAAGAAGTTGAACAATCGTGGATTAACGCAATTCAAATGTATAAACAATATTTATGATAAGGTCGATAAAAATAGCGCAAACTTCGGTTCTGCTATTTTTGTTATACTTGCAGATTGATTTTATTTGCAGTTTGGAATATTACTATTGTTAGTAAGTGTAACTGTAAAGTTATTTACGGAGAGATTATGACGGAATATTTATCAATAAAGCAAACATCAGAAAAATGGAGTATTACGGTTAGAAGAATACAGGTCCTCTGCACAGAGGGACGCATACCTGGTGTCACAAAGATTGGCTCATATTGGGCTATTCCTGCAGATGCGGAGAAATCGATTGATCAGAGAATTAAAAGTGGTAAATATATAAAAGATAAAAAAGAATGCTTTTAAGTACTAAACGAAAATGTGAGAGGACGTGATGAGATGGATGACAATCAATTTCTAAATTGTTTTATTCAATTACCATCTATTGATCTAAAAATAGCTTTTTATAATCAACAGCAGTATCAGGATTGTCAAATCTATCTATTTGATGAGGATAGTTCTAATCTTGGTTTTATAGATACGCCGATACGATATGGACGGTATGTGCTGATTAGTCCTTCCGACTATTCGAAATTTTGGGTAATTAATAAAAAAACTGCTAATTACAGAAATCACTATCTTAAGATTATTAAGGAAATCAATCTTGATTTAAATACTTTGACATATTTAAATAACCTTTTATTTAATAAGACTGATAAAATCTGTAGAATTCCTGATCTTAACAACTTCATCTTGTTCATGGAGAAAGTAAAAAAGGATGGCTATTATATTAATATTGCTTCTTCACTTTTAGAAGCTACTCAAAATAATACTGATCATGAATTGATCTGTGAAATGATAACTAGTTGTTATGCGTTTAATTGTTTAGACTTTAATAGTTTAAAAGAATTTAGTTTTGAAAATTTAACCAGCCATGAAAAAAGAGAGATTGATGGATATAAGAACACTTATAGTCTGGTTAATGATGAATATCATCAGAAAAGATTCAACTGCGTTGTGTGTTATCTTTTGAAAGCATTTTTTTTGAAAAATGATAAAAGCGTATCTCAAAAAGAGAAGATAGAACTATTCAAAAAATACTGTTTAGAAGAAATATCTATATTTTTGGAATTAGAAATGAGAGTTTTGATTTTATATTTGAGTAATGATCAAACCGTTTCGAAAACATTTGAAAAATTGCAACTTAATGCGAAAAATTTATACAAGAAGATATTAAATACAGCGTCTGATATTTGTCAACTTCGTTCGTTAGAAGAAGTATTTGTTTTAAAGAATGAAGAGGAAGAAAATATCTATCGTATGCAGTATTTCTTATCGTTAGATTCGGGTTTGTTAAATCTATTTAATGATAACCCTATCAGTTTGATTTTTGTAAAGAATGGAAGAACAACAACTATAAGACAAAAAAAGCAAACAGATTTATTTACTGAGAAAGAACTCATGGCATATGTTCAAAGTAAACCTATTAGAGCGCAGAAAGTACATCAAATTGATTTTGATAAAGAACTTGATAAGCTTAAAACTGAACTCGATGGGATGTTAAATTCTATTTAATTTTTTAAATAGTGGGAGTTGTTTGATGGTGCCAAAAGTTAAAAGCAAATGATTTAACGATAACCCCGGAGTTATCGTTAAAGGGTTCGTTGACAAGTTTCCACATACGAACGTTGCACTATGATGTACAACCTGTCGTGTCGATCCACGTTGAGACGGTGGTATTGATGTCAAGAAAATAGGGTGAGTTAGGAGGAAATACTATGGCGATCGCAAACATTAAAGTCACGTTATTGTGTCCCATTGAAGAAGTATGGAACAAGACAACTAATCTTCATGATTTTTCATGGAGAAGTGATTTGCAGAATGTAAAGATTATAGACGAAAATAATTTTGTAGAGATTAGTAAAAATGGAATTGAAGCACATTTTGAAGTTACAGATTTTTTGAAATACAAGTGCTGGGCTTTCAAAATAGAAAATGAAAATATTGTTGGAACCTGGGTTGGAAAATTTTATTCCCATGGAAATAAAACAACTTTGGATTTTACCGAAGATATAGTTTCTAAAAATTTCTTTTTCAAACCATTTATAGGCTTTTATATTCGTAAGCAGCAGAGACGTTACTTTAAAGATTTAAAGAAAGAACTTAATTGCGAGGAAGCTAGTTTTATTCAAAAATTATAAATATATATTAGTAAAAAATAGTACCCGACACGCCTCTCAGTATAATGCGAACCAAGTCGGGTTTTTTGATTGTATAAAATTAGCCCAACTACTATGGTAAGGTCTTGTGCATTAAGTATTATATCGTAAAGATAAAAATATAGAACAATAAATGACCAAATACTTGAACAGAAACTGGACAAGTACTTGAATAAATTATGGACAAATACATGAACAAAAACTAGATAAATGCTTGAATAACTGATAAAATTTACTTAAGTAATGAGTATGGGAGGCAATCATGAAAGATTATTTACCCAGAATTGCAGATAAATTGTTGGAGGAACGATTAGACGCAAAGGGAGCGGTATTAATTGAAGGCCCTAAATGGTGTGGCAAGACAACAACAGCAAAACAAAAGGCAAAAAGCTTTATATCTATGGACCGACCTGATATGACGAGACAGTATCAGCAAATGGCAGAACTTTCACCTAGCACTTTACTTGAAGGAGAAACCCCAAGACTAATTGATGAGTGGCAAATAGCACCTAATATATGGAATGCGGTGCGCTATGAGGTTGATAATAGGGACGAATTTGGTCAATTTATATTAACTGGTTCAGCAGTACCGAATGAACTTGACGAGTCTATGCATACAGGTACAGGAAGAATTTCTAGGCTTTTAATGCGACCTATGAGTTTATATGAATCGAAGGATTCGAATGGAGAAGTATCTCTCAAAGATTTATTTGAAGGTCAAAATATTTCGGCTATTGGTGAAACGAGTCTTGAAGAAATAGCCTTTTTTATATGTAGAGGTGGATGGCCAAAAGCAATTGGTTTAGATGAAAAAACAGCCTTATTTCAAGCGATAGATTATTATGACGCTGTCATATCTACCGATATAAGTAGGGTGGATTCGATAAAAAGAGACAAAGAAAAGGCTAAGAGATTACTTAAATCCTATGCAAGACATGTAGGAACACAAAGTTCGCTAGAAACGATTCGACAAGATATGTTAGCTAATCAATCAGATACATTTGATCAGGTAACACTTTATTCCTACCTGGATGCCTTAAGAAAAATATTTGTGATAGAAGATTCCCCTGCATGGAATCCAAATTTAAGGTCGAAAACATCCATACGAACAACAGATACCAGATACTTTTCAGATCCATCTATCGCAACGGCATCATTAGGTATAGGTCCTAAGGATTTACTAGATGATTTAAATACCATGGGATTTTTGTTTGAAAACTTATGTATCCGTGATTTAAGAATTTATACAGACTATTTAGATGGAACAGTTTATCACTATAGAGATAGGTACGGATTAGAATGTGATGCAGTGATTCATCTAAGAAATGGAGCTTATGGTCTAGTCGAGATTAAACTCGGTGGAGATAAATTAATTGAAGAAGGTGCTGAAACTTTAAAAGACTTAGCATCCAAAATAGATACAAATAATATGCCCAATCCATCATTTATGATGGTCTTATGTGCAAAAGCCCCTTTTGCTTATAAAAGAGAGGATAGTGTCTACGTAATACCAATTACGGCTTTGAGACCTTAATAGTTTCTAGCATTTATGGACATATTCCCACATACGAGGCTTTTGAAAAACTTGGAAATTTATCTATACTGCCCCCTCAAGCCATGTCGATGCTCCAACGTTGATGGTACGAGAGTTGCGAAGCGGTTCGAAGCCGCATCAAAAGTAGGTCAGCAGACATTTGCACCAAATCAAAGATTTGGGCAAATGGTTGCATCAGACCTACATTGATTTGCTTTCGCTCATCATGTTAGGTCTTGATCATGCCAAGGCGGCC
>QWCB01005969.1_pt1 | contig 10594 bp, 8 predicted proteins | sample 1972511 | NCBI WGS metagenome assembly QWCB01 (sample SAMN09866719, study PRJNA288562) | Human gut metagenome isolate term5_stool, whole genome shotgun sequencing... | isolation source: gut | host: Homo sapiens | place: USA: California
GTAGCATACGCCTAGGCTGCATCGGTTGTATCCGATGGTGTGCGCTCCGGGCATGGAGGGCGGTCTCATCGATTCGATCACACCAGCGCGTGTGATGTAGAAGTGGTAGCCAGCCATGGCAAAGCCTCTGGCACGATGGTCTTGGTCTAGCTGCCAGGCACTGTAAGTCATATTGCTGCGTGTGGCGCTGCAGTGGACGATGATATATTTGATGTCGTTTGGTTTCATAATGGGGATTTAGAGATTAGAGGTTAGATATTAGAGGTTAGAGGTTAGAGATTAGAAGTTAGATATTAGAGGTTAGAGGTTAGAAGTTAGAGGTTAGAGGTTAGAGATTAGGGATTAGAGGTTAGAGATTAGAGGCGACCGCTTGCGGTCGGACGCTTCGTAGCCCCCAGTCGGAGGGGCGACGCCCCGAACGACTGCGGGGGCAGAGGAGCCAGACGAAATGAGCGACCTCCCCTGTGTGGGAGGTCGGACTGAAGCTGTAGCCCTTGTCTAGTCCGACCCACAAGGGGTCGATCTTCTACCACGTTCGCCTATCCATCGGTCGTTCGGGGCTGTAGCCCCTCCGACCGACGGCTACGATGCGTCGGACCTGGATCTAACCTCTAACTTCTAACCTCTAATCTCTAACTTCTAATTTCTAATCTCTAACCTCTAAATTCTAGGAACTACACTCCGATATGCTCTTCGTCTTGGTTCGATCCGCCGCCGGTCTCTTTGCCTGGGGTCGGTTTGCTCGGATCCGCACCCTCGCCTGAGGGCTTGCTGGGCTTCTTCTCCGTCTCCGTGGCCAGGCTAGAGAGATCTGCCTTGAGGTAGCTCGCATTGCTCATCTTGTGACGTATCTGCGCGCCAGGGACAAATATGACCCTATTGCCATGGATCATCTCACGCTTGAACTCTTCGGGCTTGTCGCAAGACTTGCTGCGTAGCGTCGTTCTAAAGCGGCCTAGATCGCCTAGCTCTACGATACGTCCATTGGCTAGCTCTATGGAGAGCAGCATAGAGACCGTATTCATGACGCTGAGGACGTCACCGACAGAGATTGCCGAGATCTGTGAGACCATCTGAGCGATGTCTGCTTGCGAGGTGACCCCGTCATACTTAGCCTGGGCGTAGTACTTACTCTCCATAGAGCCCGGGGTTACACCTTTTCGATTGATTTGCTGGATAGCATACTTGATTGCCATAGTAGATTGATTTTTATTGAGTTGATAAAATTTGAATTGTCTTCCTGAGAGGCTGTCGTAGCTACGCTAGAGATCTCCTATATATAATAGGTGTCGTGGAGCCTGCCGGCGATAGCTCCGAGAGACGACGATTGGTGTCGTGATCCCTACTACTGATAGGAGCTGTAGAGCCTAAATTTTCTCTACCTGCTGGATCTCTATAACGAGCGTGCGGCTGTATCTCTGAGGAGACGATGCAAAGGTACGACACCGGGCGAGGGGTCCCTGCTGTCAAGATCGCCGAGCGTACCTCTCGGGGGCTAAGAGGATCGCAGACTCTCCGTAAGGTATCGAGCGAGGCGCTAATCACTAGAGCCATTAGACGCCCTAGTACTACTAGAGTCAATCCCTCCTCTCAGGTCCACTCCACCAGTCTCAGGATAAGCTATAGCTTGCTTGTAATGAGGTTTGCCGAGTCTACGGGTCACAAAGAGGTGTGCGTCCTGTGGTGAATTTTTGCTATCTTGGTCTCCCGTTAGGGCGTGTATGACCGCAGAATCGTGACTGATGCACGACATGACTCCCCTATACTTAAGCTATTAACTCAAACTAGATAAGCAGTGAGACGAAGATTACTACTCTGTGCTGTCGTCCTTGGGACGACCTTGATGATGCCTATGAAGGCGCAGCGCCTCACACCTCCTGTACCGTACTATAAGACGGGTTTTGAGGAGATGGAGGCGCAGACATTTGTGGATGATACGGTGGAGATCGAAGGGGTGCGCTGGCGCATCGTCAATGGTCGCATCGTCGATGACCCTAAGGCTAATATACCCTTTGGCAAGAAAGCGCTCGAGCTGACGGCGGGTTACGTAGGTGACGAGCCTGCGATGATCGAAGCGTTAGATCCGATCCGTGGGACGCAAGTCTCTGTCTCTTATATGCAGGGGTGGACGGACGCCTTGGTCTCCAATGCGGGCAAGAGTTGGTTCGCTCAGGAGTCTTTCGACGGGGGGAAGAACTGGATGGAGAAGGAGCTCATCTTTGACGCCACAACGATCTCGACAGATCTGTATGAGCGGATTGATCCAGATGCTGACTCCTTTCGCTTTAGGATCGTCTTTAAAGATCCTGACAAGACTAAGGGTGTGGGGTGGCGTATCATGCTGGACAATATAGCCTTCTACGATACGGGCGAGGGGGCTCCCATGCGCACGCCTTGGAGTGTCTACCCGGCAGACATCCGAAATGGCTTTGAGACGGCACAGAGTACGCTCTCTTACCATATCCTGACCTTTGGTGATGACTGGATCATGGGCGATCCACAATCAGAGCCAGGCTTCTTCACCTCTTACATTGAGGCGCGTCTCGACGACCAGCCCGCTACGCAGCACTGGCGTCTCAACTCGGTCGACTCGCTGATTACTTATAGCGACTTGCAGCCTGGCGTGCATACCATAGGGCTACGCTTTATGGACATAGCTACGGGGCAGCCTTACCCAGAGCTAGAGGAGCATGTGACCTACTTCACCGTTCGGGAGTCTACGCCACTGCACTCGCTGAAGGAGCTACTACAAGCTCCCGTGGGAGGCTTTTACGAGGTAACCTTTGATAAGAAGACTCTGGTCAATATGGCGGTGCCTATGACGCCCGAGAAGTGGCTCTGGGACGGCGAGAAGGGGATTATGATGTTTGATCCTCGACTACATGACCCGATCTATGGTAATCCGCCCGAGAAGGCGCTCCTCGCTAAGCGTATCGTGGGGCAGCTGGTGGTGCCATTTCGCTTTGGAGCTCTAGATGATATCATCATCACAGACAGCACGGGGGTGTCGATGAAGATGCAAAACTTCTTCCCCTTCCTCTTCCTAGCCAATAAGGAGGTCGACCCCTCTGGAGACTTGACAGTCTTTGGTATGATGGCGAAACATCGTACTACGGGAGAGCCTGTGCTATGGCCACTCTTTGCGCTCAACTATCAGTCGACTGCCAATGAGCCTGTCCTCGCCTCTCCGAGCGACCTGCGCGTAGCTACCGAGGAGGGTGTGACCCGCTTTACAGCAGAGCAGCCGGTCAGCCTATACGTCTGGGATATGTCTGGGACGCAGCTCTACGCCTCGACTGTTACCGCTACGGAGCATGTCGTCTCTGTCGAGGGCCCGGTCCTAGTGGCTGCGACCTTTGAAGATGGTCGTGTGTGGATTCAGAAGCTGTACCTATAAATAAGTGGTGCTATGAAGAAGCTTCTCTACATATATCTAGTCCTAGGCTGTTGTCTAGGACTACCCCTAAGCGTTATGGCGCAGGAGCGTCTCCAGAACGGGCAGGTGGATACGAGCTTTCGCCCCATACTAGACTCCAACCCGCAGGCGGTCATCCCCCTAGCCGACGGCAAGATCGTGGTCGCTGGCACCTTCGAGCATGTGGGCGGACGAGATGTGGCGGGTGTCATGCGGCTTAATGCGGACGGCTCGGCTGACGACACCTTCAACGTAGGCGGTACGGGTGTCGATGGCGTGGTGACAAATATTGCTCTGCAGTCTGACGGCAAGATCCTCGTCATCGGTGTTTTCACCACTTACAATGGTACTCCCGTGGGGCAGATTATACGTCTCAACGAGGACGGTTCGCTGGATAAGACCTTTAAGAATGACAACACCCTCCAGCTAGATGCTTCTGCCTATGAGGGGAAGTACGAGTGGGATCTGCAGCCAAACAAACTACTGGTCTCGTCTGATGACTCCTTCTATGTCTTGGGCGGCTTCAACAGGGTCAATGAGCGTTTTGCCCCGCTGATAGCGCGCTTTACGGCTGCGGGCGTGCATGACGAGAGCTACCTCCCGACGGCTCATGAGATCTACTTCAAGAGTGCGCCCTATGTGGACGCTGCACTGCTACTCCCCTCGGGTGATATTTACTTCGGAGGTATGATCAATGGGTATAACGGCTCTTCGCTCAATAAGAAGATCTTTCACATTGATGCCGATGGTCAGTATGACGAGAGCTTTGCGAGACCTAAATTTGACTTTGGAGGGCCACGAGCCTTAGCTATGAAGGGAGCTGACACGCTTCTCGTGGCGGGTTCATTCTATGAGTCTTTCGGCCGGAGGACGCCTCTGATGATAGCGCTACATCTCGACGGGACTCCCATAGAGGGGTTTACGGCGTACGACTTTTCCACTCCCGATGCGGAGGATATGATCAATGGCTTGATCGTGACCGATCGCTACATCTTCATAGGTGGTGGAGATATCCAAATGCCTAAGCGGAGCTTTGTGTATGCTCTAGATAAGTCGGGAGCAGCGCTGACGACGGACTTTGACTTTGGCTCGGGTCCTAATCGGATTATCTCTGGACTGACCTACGATCCTGCGGGGTGGCTCTACGTGAGTGGCTTCTTTACTGAGTTTGGCGGGGCTAGCACGAGGTACTTCGCACGCTGTAAGGTGAGTGGGAGCGACCTGCACGTCGAGACCCCAAGCTGCGCTATGCCAGCCGTGCGTGTAGCTGTCGGCGAGAGGAGCTTCTCGCTGCACAATCTGGAGGGGTCTGCCGAGGTATCGCTCTACAGTAGCGAAGGCGTCCTGTGTGCCTCTTACCCCAGTGTAGCTGAGGGGGAGTCGATCTCGTATGAGCTGCCTGAGGGTCTCTACCTGATGGTCGTCAAGCAGACTAGAGGGCGACAACAGCTCAAGGTGCAGCTGTAGCGACCAGCCCTAATGACACCACCGAGCCTCTGTATTGTGAAGGTAGCAGTTGCTATCCGAGACTGTTGCAAAAGTCAACAGTCTCTATCCACAAGACAGAGGCTCTGTGGCTATACGGTCTAAATGAGTACCTTTGCGGTGAAGATTGTCACGAGGGGTCGTAGCACCCTCCACATTAGCATACAAGACTATGACACAGTTCAAGACGACGCACCTCTATGCGCTGCTGACCTTTATCTTTCTGGCATTGGTTATCACGCTGCTCTCGCCACACGATGAGGAGACATTTCAGTATCAAGTGGTGGAGGGTAGGCCGTGGATGGGTGAGGAGCTCCTGGTGGCGCCTTTTACCTTCCCTATCTACAAGTCAGACGAGATGATACAGCGGGAGCGTGATAGTGTGCGCCAGACGATCCTGCCTTACTATCAGATCGATACGATCACAGGAAGTAAGATGCTACGTAAGTGGGACGATGACTGGAGCGCTAAGTGGAGCCGTGAGGTCACGGACGATGCTTACTACTTCTACATGCACAACTACCTCAAGGAACTCTATCGTAACGGAATCATAGAGGAGGAGATAGCCTCTAAGCTCAGGCAGGAGGATGTGCTGGAGGTCAAGCTCCTAAGCGCTGATCAGGTGAGCCGTCTGACGCCAGCGACGCTCTTCTCGACCCCTATGGAGGCGTACCAGCAAGCTACCGAGAGGGTGCCCCAGGGGATGAGTAAGTCGATCGTCCGAAAGTTTGACCCCAGCAAGTATATCGAGGTCAATGTCTATCCTAACGAGGCTAAGACGCAGCAGGTGATCGATGATGAGCTGCGTAATCTCTCTAAGTCTATGGGTGTGGTCCAAAAGGGGGAGCGCATCATCGGTAAGGGCGAGATCGTGAGTCCTCATCAGTACGACATCTTGCAGTCGCTGCGTCGCGTCACAGAGGAGCAGCGGGATAGTAACCTGCGACAGGTATTGCCGATGAGTGTGGGGACTTTCTTGATTATAGCTTCGCTGCTGGTGGGGTTGTGGTTCTTCCTCTTCTACTACCGGCCGAAGATTGTCAAGGAGTACAAGAACACGCTCTTCCTATCGCTGCTGATCCTCATCTATGCGATCTTGACGATCATCTTCGCACGCATGGACCTGGGAGCATGGGTCTATGCGATCCCCTTTGTGTCGGTGGCGATACTGGTGCGTACCTTCTTCGAGTCTCGTACGGCGGTCTACGTCTTTCTCACGACGGTGCTGATCTGTGCGCTCTATGTGCCTTTTCCACTGGAGTTTGTCGTGATACAGTTTGTCGCTGGTATGGTGGCGGTCTTTAGCCTTCGATCGCTCTCCTCACGAGCACAGATCATCCGTGCCACCTTCCTCATCTTCGTCATATACAATGTGATGACCTGTAGCTACTCGCTGATGACGGGAGGGGCGCTGGGGAGTAATGACTTGAGCAATCTGCTCTACTTCTCGTTCAACCTGATCTTCAACATGTTTAGCTACCTGCTCATCTACCTCATCGAGAGAAGTTTCGGCTATGTCTCGAACATAACGCTCGTGGAGCTGAGCGACGTCAACCGACCTCTGCCACGGCAGCTCTCGGAGCAGGCTCCTGGCACCTTCCAGCACTCGATGCAGGTGGCACTCCTGGCGAGCGAGGCGGCTACCGCTATCGGTGCAGATGCTCGTCTCGTACGTGCTGGAGCCGTCTACCACGACATAGGCAAAATGCGCAATGCTGCATACTTTACGGAGAATCAGGGCGCGATCAATCCGCACGACCAACTCACCCCCACGGAAAGCGCTGCTGTCATCATCAAGCATGTGACCGACGGACTGGCTATGGCGCAAAAGCACAACCTCCCGCAGGCGATCCAAGACTTCATCCGTATGCACCATGGACGAGGCATGACGAAGTACTTCTACACCCAGTATTGCAACGAGCATCCTGACGAAACGGTCGATGTGGACAAGTTTACCTATCCAGGTCCTAACCCGAATACTAAGGAGACTGGTATCCTGATGCTGGCAGACGCTATCGAGGCAAGTAGCCGCAGCCTCAAGGATCTGAGCAAGGAGACCCTCATAGCACATGTCAATAAGATCATTGATTCGATCGTCGCTGATGGTCTGCTCAACGATACGCCTCTGACCTTTAGGGATATCCAGACGATCAAGGATGTTTTTGCTGAGAAGCTCGCCACGATCTATCACTCACGTATTGCCTACCCAGAGCTCAAGCGATGACACTCTACCTAGTAGGCTATATGAGTGCCGGCAAAAGCACTGTGGGGCGTATGCTGGCGGAGCTCCTCGGCTATGAGTTTGTAGATACAGACATTTACATCGAGAGTCGCTTCCGTCAGCGGGTGTCAGACCTCTTTCGGCTGCATGGCGAGGAGTACTTTCGCCAGAAAGAGCGGATGATCCTAGAGGAGATCGCCGGGCTCCCCGATGCGGTCATCGCCACAGGCGGTGGGCTGCCTGTATACCACGACAATATGGATATACTCCTAGAGAGTGGCACGGTGCTTTACCTGCGTTATAGCAGTGAGGTGCTAGCTCAGCGACTGGAGCTCACCAAGCGCACCCGTCCCTCTGTGGCACACCTCTCGGGCGATGAGCTGCGACAACATATCGAGGAGTCCATGCGTCTGCGTGATCCTATCTACAGCCGCGCGCATCGGATCATCGATATGGAGGCTCTCGCCAAGCAGGGTATCTCCTCAGAGACGAAGATAGCACACTGGATCGCCCAGCAATTACCCGCTGCCGAGTGAGGCTCCTCGCCGACACTGGGGCGAAGAGCCTTCTCCCTAAGGGCTGCTTTTTGAGGTGCTGGAAGAAATTTAGATTGACGTATTCTAATCGACGGAGACTATAAAACAGAATATCCACGTGGAGATTTTCGATTCTCCACGTGGATATTTTTTATTCTCCACGTAGGGACGAAACGATTCCTCCGAAGTTTCATTTGATTCCTCCGAAGTTTCATTTCGTTCCTCCGTAGGCATTTTTTATTATCCACGTGGAGATTTGAGAATTTCCACGTGGGGATTTGAGAATTTGCACGTGGGGATTTTCCCCTTCTAAAGGGAAATCCTATCGGGCCTAAGAGATCCTGACGATCATAGATCAGTGCGGTCCCCCTCCCGAGTACCTCAAAATAGGAATAAGCTTTTGAGCCGGGAAGTTCTCAAGGCAGGGTGAGATGTCGCTCATTTTAGTACCTTTGTACCTATGAATGTGGATCTACAGCAGGTGATGCAACGCTTTGGTATCGTGGGACGCAATCTGAGCTTCCTACGAGCTATCGAGACGGCCGTACAGGTCGCCCCGACAGATCTATCTGTGCTGGTGACTGGCGAGAGCGGTGTCGGCAAGGAGTTCTTCCCCAAGATCATACACGCCTACAGTCTCCGCAAGCATCAAGGCTATGTGGCGGTCAATTGTGGAGCTATCCCTGAGGGTACGATCGACTCTGAGCTCTTCGGGCACCGCAAGGGTTCCTTCACGGGTGCTATCTCTGACCGCAAGGGTTACTTTGAGGAGGCGGACGGTGGCACGATCTTCCTCGATGAGGTGGGGGAGCTACCGCTGGCTACGCAGGCTCGTCTGCTCCGTGTCTTGGAGTCGGGAGAGTTTATCCCTGTAGGTGCCAGCAAGCCTCTCAAGACCGATGTGCGGGTGGTCGCTGCGACCAATGTCAATATACAGGAGGCGATAGCTCGTGGCCGCTTTCGCGAAGACCTCTACTATCGTCTCAGCACGGTGCCGATCGTGGTGCCTCCGCTACGTAAGCGGCAGGAGGATATAGTCCTGCTCTTCAAGCTCTTTGCTTCGCTTAGCGCGGAGAAGAACCAGATCCCGATGCTTGAGATCACGCCCGAAGCTGAGGAGCTATTGCGACGCTACCCGTGGCCAGGCAACATACGCGAGCTGCGCAATGTGACAGATCGCATCAGCATCTTAGAGTATGACCGTCATCTGACGGCTGAAGACCTTCGAGGCTATCTGCCTGAGAGGAGCCCTGAGCTGAGCACCTCGCTGGTCCCCGTGGGACATCAGTCGGATGAGCGTAGCTTTGCCAATGAGCGGGAGATACTTTACCAGGTGCTTTTTGATATGAAGCGAGACATTACCTCGCTCAAGCAGACCATCGCCACCATGCGTCAGGAGCCTCACTATGAGCCGATCCATACGACGCTTGTGCCTACCGATATGGAGCCTATGCACACAGAGGCCGAGGAGGTGACCGAGCCAGATTCAGAGTCTTACCCAGAGTCTCACCCAGAGCCTTACAAGCAGCTTGCAGAGACCCCTGCAGAGCAGCCGCTCCTACCTGACAGACCGATGACTATCGATGAGGCTGAGCGCATACTGATCATGCGTGCCTTGGAGCGACATGGGGGCAATAAAACAGAAGCTGCTGAGGAGCTCAACATCTCTCCACGCACACTATATCGTAAACTGCGCAGCTATGGCGAGGAGTAGGTTACTATATATAATAGGTGTTGTGATGCTCCTACTGATGGGGACGAGCTGCTCGATCAAGTATAAGTTCAATGGAGCCACCATCGACTACACGCGTATCAAAACGGTGACGATCGAAGACTTTCCCAATCAGGCTCCTCTGGTCTATCCGCCCCTGTCGCAGATGTTTTCGGAGCGCCTGCGGGAGCAGTTCCGACGCAATACACGTCTCGAGCCCGTCGATGCCAATGGGGATCTGATCCTCGAGGGTGCTATCGTCGGGTATGAGCTGACCCCTATGGCGATGCAGGAGGATGCACTCTCAGCGATGACACGCTTTACGATCACGGTCCGCGTTTCTTACACCAATATGGTGGAGGAGAAAAAGAGCTTCTCGGGGCGCACTTTTACAGCCTCGCAAGAGTTTGACAGCAACAACCTCTTCTCAGACATTCAGGAGGGGCTAGCTAATGAGCTGATTGATGATCTGGTCAAGCAGATCTTTAACGCCACTGTAGAGGACTGGTAGTGAAGACGATGACGCTAGACGAGCTGAATAGGCTGACGGCTCACCCTGAGGAGCTTAATCGCCACACGCTCTCGCCACTGGCTGAGCTGGTGGAGACTTATCCCTATGCGCAGAGCATCGTGATGCTCTACCTACTCAATCTGTCGATCCTCGGCGACCTGCGCTACGAAGCGGAGCTGCAGCGCTGGGCTCCCCACCTACCGAGTCGCGAGAAGCTCTACCTGCTAGCTCGGCTGCACATGCCGCTAGCAGACTTGACACCGGTGCTGGCTCACGACCCGTCAGACTCCTTTGCCCTCGTGGATCAGTACTTGCGCAAGGTGGCTGAGCGTGAGGGACCGCTCTCGAACGATCTAGAGTACGATACGGCAGAGGCTCTCCCTACGGAGGAGCCTACCCCAGACTACTTCTCCCCAGCGGAGTATGAGTCAGCCCCGTCGGCTATGTCGCTCTCGGGGCTACTGGGCACCCCCTTGCCCGAGACCTCATCAGCTCCTGACCCCGCACGACAGCCTACGGTAACGCCTGCCGATGATGAGGAGCCGAGCGATATGCTTTTCACCGAAACGCTAGCCTCCATCTACATCAAACAGGGGCATTACGAGCGAGCAAAACGAATTATTGAGGGGCTAAGCTTGAAATTCCCAGAAAAAATTAGTTACTTTGCAGTTCAATTGAACTTCCTCGAGAAGCTAATCGACAATGCTTCTCACTC
>QWCB01004490.1_pt1 | contig 10588 bp, 12 predicted proteins | sample 1972511 | NCBI WGS metagenome assembly QWCB01 (sample SAMN09866719, study PRJNA288562) | Human gut metagenome isolate term5_stool, whole genome shotgun sequencing... | isolation source: gut | host: Homo sapiens | place: USA: California
GTCATCGTCACCCACCAGTCCTTCTCGACAGCCTGCGGAGGAAGCCCGACACGCTCGCTCGTCTGTGCAACGAACATACTTTTCTGCTCGTCGGAAAACGTCCAAAAATTATTCTTCATAGAACGACATAATGATTTTACGAATCCAAGCTGGCACCAACCGCAGATCGGGCAGAATGCTCGACTTCGGAATCCGAGTGAATATCGTCTTCAGTTGGGCGGTGTGCTCCTCCGTCACCTGCGGCCGACCGATCTCCTTCAAAGCGAACACGGCAAGCATCAGCGTTTTATTCTGATAGGCCAGATTTTTAAGCGCCACACGCTTGAATCGCAATTTGCGACCGTTGAACAGATTGACCGTCCGGGAATTGCCGTCCGTATAAAACACATAGTTCATCGGTACCTGGGCAGACAATCCCAATACATTCAATGCGTGCATACCCGTCGGAACAACTCGGGCTTCGCTCTGCCGGGCTACTTTTTCAGCGATTTCATTGATGGTCGGATATTGTATGCCCAGTCCGAACTTTCTGTCGATTTTGGGATAGCAATAGAGGCCCCTTGCAATACGGACTAAACCGCCTTTTCGGGTAAGCCGTTCCAATGCCTTCGCAACCGATACGGCCGATCCGTACACAGCGAAATCGGATGCGGAATACAGCTTACCCCGCCCGCACTTTTTCATCTTATTAAGTATCTTGTCCTCTATTGCTTGCATTTGCTTATTTGTTTATTTATTGTCGCTAATTTATACAAATTTATCGACAAAACAAATTCTACTCCAACACGCTCACGGCATCCCGTTTTATATCCATGTCGATATCGCGGTAACGGGCGAACGCCCGGCTGCCGTCCTTATGCCCGGACATCGCTCCCACGATCGCAGGGTCTTTCACGCTTTTATAAACATTCCCGATGAATGTCCGGCGCGCCATGTGCGACGAAGCAAGGTCGCAGATCTCCGAAATAAACGGGAACAGCGTTCCACGGTTCTCGTCGAGGTATTTGCGAATCAGTTCTTTCGCAGCACCGATCAGCGGCACCGAGACCGTCACCACCCGATCGTCGCGCGTCTTGCGGGGAACGTATTCGATGCAATCGCCGATGATATTGGCATAGGTCATCTTATAAAGGTCGCTCACCCGACAGCCGATCATGCACTGAAAAACAAAAATATCTCTTTGCGTTTCCAGCTGCTTGTCATCCCCCATATCCGCTTCGGCCAACTGTTTGCGTTCGTCGGTCGTAATATAGATAGGCGTACCGTAGACAATCTCCGTGATCTTATACTGCTTGAACGGATCATTGGAAGTATGTCCATTATCATTGAGCCATACATAGAACGACCGCAGACGAATCAACATGTCCGAAACATAATTCATGCCCCGCTCTTTCGGACGGCCGGGAATTACCGTTTCTCCCGCAGCGTTGAGGTACGGGCCGCGCTTCACAGGCAGATTCTTCCTCACCTTCGGCCGAGCATACGGCACCTCGTCGTACAACTCCGGATGTACGTCGAAGATTTCCGGTTCTTTCATCAGAAATGCCCCGAAATCATCAAGTGTCGCCGGGGATACGGTGTGTACATCCAGCACGAACCGTCGGTTCGACAGTTTCCGATACAACTCATATCGCTTCAGCGTCCGCACCAAGACATTGAAATGCTTGACACGCGACTCGGACAATTTGTGTGTAGAGAGATATTCATTTGTCAACGAGAAAAAATCTATTTTCTTATCCTCGACAGAAGTCGCCGTCTTCGGCCGCAAAGTGCGCCGGATCAACTTTTCGAGCCACTCGCGTGTAACGGTCGATTTGTCATCTGCTGCCTCGACCGATGTCTCGATCACGTCAACCAGCTCTTTCAATTTCGCCCGCTTCGCCAACAGCGCATCGCGTTCCTCCCCCGGAATATTCGGAATATTGATATCGTTTTTCTTTCCCCAACGTCTCCGATCGACCCAAATGCCGGATGGCACTCGTACACGTGATTCGCGGGAAACGTAGACTCGGAAATTAACTTGCGATTCTCCCGCACTATTCTCCCCTTGCGCCAAAACATATGTAACTTTTGCCATACATCCTCATTTTATGCTCTACAAAGATATGATTTAGATTCGAATACAGCAATACTTTCGTGTCCGCACCGTGTCCGCATTTTTGCAAAACAACTAAAAACAGACAAAATACATTTCATAGCATATAATTTTAATATACTATATTTCAATATATTATAAATATATTCGAATTTCAGTTGTTTGTATATGTTTTCATAAATCAATCCCTGTCCTGGGCACCAGAACACCGTCAGAGTTTCCTCTGACGGGGTTTTGCTTTTTCCATACAAGGCGTCATCCCTGACGAACGCAATACTCCGACACACCCCTTCGCACTGTCCGACGACGCTCCTCTTTTCCGGATGACAAAATTTTCCCATTGGGTCCGTACGCATTTCTTCTCCGATCGCGTTCTATAAATGCGACAGAAAAACAGTATCTTTGTTTCATGCTCCAAGAATTTCTGCAATACTTAGCGACGGTCCGCCGCTTTTCCCCATTGACGGTGCAGAATTACCGCCGTGACGTGACAAACTTCCTTGAGTGGCTCGATGTTCCGGAAGCGGATTTCGATCCCCGGCGAATCACCGTGGAAGACGTCCGCGAATGGATCGTGCACCGTACGGAAACAAAACATCTGGGAGCCGCCTCGATGAACCGGGAGCTCTCCTCCCTGCGGAGTTTCTTCCGTTACCTCCACCGTACGGGGCGAATCGACAAAGAGGTCATGTACCGCATCCACGCACTGAAAACCTCCCGGCGAATCCCGGCATTCGTTCCCTCGACACGCATGGAGGGGATTCTCGACGAACTGGACCGGGAGAGCGAAAGTCCGGAATTCAAATTTGTCCGAAATTCGCTCATCGTTCTCCTGTTTTACAGTTGCGGACTGCGGCTTGCGGAACTCGTAGGTATCGACCGCGACGATTTCTCGGGCGACTATACCGCACTCAAAGTCCGTGGCAAGGGCGATAAAGAGCGTATCGTCCCGATCCTGCCGCCCGTCCGGGAAAAAATTTTGCACTATTTGGACGAAATTGACCGGCAGGGAATTTGCATTTCTAAAGAAAAAGCACTATTTTTAAATCAGCAAGGAAAACGAATCTCCCGCAGCACCGTCTATCGGACCGTACAGAGCCAATTGCGACAGGGCGGCGTTCAGGGCAAAAAGAGTCCGCACGTACTCCGGCACACCTTCGCCACCGAATTGCTCAACAACGGCGCCGACATGAGGGCGATACAAGAATTGCTCGGACATGCGTCCCTGCAGGCGACGCAGGTCTATACGCACAACAGCATCGCCAAGTTGCAGGAGATCTATTCCAAAGCTCACCCGCGCGAGAAAAACGGAGCGGAGCAAACAAAACAACAGAATTGATCGGCCGGAGCACAGTTCCGCAGATAACGAACCTTATAAAACATAGTATTATGAACGTACAAATTCAATCCGTAAAATTCGACGCCGACAGGAAGTTGGTCGAATTCGTAGAGCACAAAATGGACAAACTCGACCGTTTTGTCGAACGGGCTATCGGAGCCGACGTCATATTGAAACTGGATAAAGACCACGAACTCGGAAATAAAGTCGCCACGATCAACCTCCATATTCCGGGAGACGACCTGGTGGCCGAGAGCCGGGGCAAAAGTTTCGAGGAGGCGGTCGATCTCTCGATCGAAGCGCTCAAACGCCAGATCGACAAGTACAAGGGCCGGCTCGAAAAATAGAATAATGTTATGGTAATGCATAGCGGCGACCTTAAAAGGTCGCCGCTATGCATTTATTCACCTCATTTTATCCGTAAAATTCCATCGTATTATATCAATCGAGAAAATTCAGCAATGCAAATGACGCGACAAGCGGCCAAAACAGAAAAGCCAACACAATTCCAACGAGCAATAAAAACACCGCTTCTCCGAAACTAAATACCCCACAAAGGGTTAAAATAACGAGAACGATAAAATAACCGATAAAATTAAACAAAACGGCTCCTACTACCAAAGAAACATAACCGAAAAAAGAAGAGAGACATCCAGTGGTTTCCCGGGTCGATTCGGGTTTCCTCTGATCCGTCGGAATAACCTTTATCACCGTTTCCTGTTGGAGAGGCCTTATCAAGTAAATCGAATGTCCGCATCGGGGACATGTCGGAGCATAACGCGACACCTCCAATCCGCAAGCAGGACAATGGATCAACAACGACTCTTCGGAATTATCTTTTACCTCCGGAAATAAAGTCAAATCAACCGCCGACGCACATTCATCGTTTGACAAGGATTCCTTTCGCATATTATCCTTTTTCTTCTTCAAGTGCCTCCGCCATACAAGTAACACAACTATTCCCGCAAGTGTTAACCCAAGTAAAATTTCCACAAAAGCATCCATCGTATTAAACACTTTTAGCAATTTAATTAGAAGCCTGCTTCAAGCCTAAAACACCCACTATTTCACTAAAATCACTCCTTCTTCCGCCACTCCTGCACTTCATTCTCCCGTCCGAACGGATTACGAGTCATCAACCGTCGTGTCTTCTTTATGTCGAGTTTCTCCTGATTCTCGGACAAATACGCTCCGATTTGGGAATGAACCCGATGAAATACACGCGACCGATCGTTTTTATAGGCCGCAAATAATAACTCGACATAGATAATTTCATGTTTATCGGCAAATGCCTCGATAAAATTGCGGGTCGTAAAAATTTCACCCGCCATCTCCGCAATCACCTCTCCGGCATACTTGGTCATTACTTCATAAACCGATTGTCCGTTTTTCTGTTCCATAGTTTTTTATTTTCGAGTTAAAAATTATAATCGTAAAGCAGCTCGAAATCATCCAGGCAAAGGATTCTGGAGCCTGCATCACAGGTAATTATCAGGTGAGTCGGCTTCCGGTCTGTTCGCAAATACTCCAGAGGAATCGTAAATTGCTGCCAATCGACATCCTCAGCCACTTGCAATTCACCGTAAGCAATCAAATCGGAACAGGATGGATCCAAGGCCTCTTCAAGATATTGATCAACAACAGGATGCTCCGGGATTTTAACGTCATGATCTGGTGCCGGAGACCATGTTCCCAATGCGATCCTAATTGTCGCCTCCTGCTCCTTCGTATCTGTACTCATCACGTTCCTGCATTGCAACCACCCCCGCAAAGCAGTCGGTGTCGCTTCGAAAAGCTGTCCGTAAATATTCCAAAGCATTGAAAGCACCCCAATAACACCACTACCAGCAGCAGGATCTACATTTATCCCAGTAAAAATATGCCCTCCATATAAATCTTTTACTATACTATCCCACTCTTCTTTCTGGAGTTTCACGGCATATTTCCCAGAACTCCCGGGGCGAATCGTCGGTTGGGGCAATCCCATCTCTGGGTAACCCCTCACGATTGAAGTTGCCCAAAACGCCCCCTCCTCCGAGAAATTCCACTCTTCAAAGTCGCCGTTCGGGAGTTTCAATGCGGGCAGCGTAGTCACGATATGAATCCGACTCTCCTCATCTCGCCAGCAGGCCATTATCTCGTAGGTCGTCTCTGGTTCGGCTTCTACGTGTGCAGAAAAACCGTTGCTCGAACCCGCTCCGGCAACTTCCACCCACTCTTTATCACCTTGTTTCCGATAACGGAAGCCCGCCTGCGCAACATCGGATGCACACGAGCCGGACAACCAAATCACCTGGGTCCAGACATCGGCACGTTCGAGTCTGACGTTGACAGAGCCCGAAGTAGCCTGTGTAAAACAGATACTGTCCAGTAAATTCCCCTCGGAATCCACCAGTCTAACCGTAGCCTGGCGGCTTTTCACATCGGAATTGGGGCGGAAAGAGAATACGAGCGACTCTTCTCGCTGATCGGTACGGGAGGTCTCCACTCTGATCCACGTCCGATCTTTCTCAGCAATCTCAACCGTGTAATCGATGTTCGTAATAAGCGTTACTTGCAAAGAGGTGCCTTCAGCCTCGATAAGGTAGGAGTTGGCGGAAAGATCAAAAACAACATCCGATTTCGCCTTGACCTCTAAATCGATATAACGGCTTACTGTCTCGTTCCCTTCATCGGAGAGGATCACGACAATCCGCTCGTCCGTCGCAGCATCGGGCAGATAGATAACGATTTTCCCCGACCAGTAATTCGTTTCGATGACCTGAACCCGATAGCCGTCCGGAGCGACAACCCTCACTCGTGCATTTTCACTCGCCCCTTCCAACGTATATCCAACCTCACAGGTTTCACCGGCAACAACCTGCAGCGGCATTGAACAGTCGAATACAATATTCAAATTCCCCGACCCTCCATCCGGTCCATCACCACTACACCCCGCCAACCATAGACAGGCGGCCAATAAAGCAAGCATTTTTTTCATAATTATAAAAGTCTGTTGCCACCCGGCTCCGACATGGCGGGTTATAATTAGGGGATAAAAAAGAAAGTGTGGAGCCGTTCGTTTATCTGATAAGAGGTTCTGACAAAACCCAAGACGAATAAACCAACACAATACCCCACACCTGCTCAGTATGGGGTGATTGGAATAATGTACACATACCGAAACAGATGATGAGTGTTGTCGTTATCCTCGTCTTGCTTGAAACTGTCAGATTTCTTATCAAGGATAAAAGCGAAACACTTTCATCAAAATATGTCTGTCGGACGAAACCGACACCACAAAACTATAAAATATTTTGTTCCGGACAACACTCGAGGGGGTATTGTCCTGCAAATTTCCAAAAACAGCCCGTTATAAATACGATTGCGGAAAAAAGAGTATTTTTGTGCACTGAAACCGACGTTTCCAATGCGTTACACGAACAAGAAAATCCTGAAAATCACCTTCCCGGTGCTGGTCTGCCTGCTGATGGAGCAGTTGATCGGACTGACAGATACGGCCTATCTGGGACGCGTCGGAGAAGCGGAGCTGGGGGCTTCGGCCCTGGCGGGTATCTTCTACCTGATGATCTTCATGCTGGGCTTCGGGTTCAGCATCGGCGCCCAGATTCTCATCGCCCGCCGCAACGGAGCCAAGGAGTATTCGCAAATCGGGCCTCTGTTCATGCAGAGCACGGCGTTTCTGCTGCTGATGGCCCTCGTGCTGTTCATCCTCTCGAAAGTCTTCGCAGCCCGCATCATGGGAGCCCTGATCGAAGCTCCCGATGTACGGGAAGCCGCCGTCCGGTACCTCGACTACCGGGTTTACGGTTTCTTCTTCGCCTACGTCGGGTCGATGTTCCGGGCATTCTATGTCGGCACGACCCGCACGCGCATCCTGACGATCAACTCGATCGTCATGGTACTCACCAATGTCGTATTGAACTACCTGCTGATCTTCGGAAAATTCGGATTCCCCGAAATGGGCATCGCCGGCGCTGCGATCGCCTCTTCTATTTCGGAAGGCGTATCCGCCCTCTTCTACATACTCTACACCCGCTATCGGACCGACTGGCGCCGCTATAAATTCCGATTCACAGGATTCGACTTTTCCCTGCTGAAACAAATCCTGAGCCTTTCGGTCTGGGTGATGATCCAACAGGGCGTGGCTTTCCTCGCGTGGTTCCTCTTCTTCCTCTGCATCGAACACCTGGGCAAGCGCGACTTGGCCGCCACGAACATCGTGCGGGCCGTATCGTCGCTGATCTTCATGTTCATCAACGCCTTCGCCTCGACAGCCAGCTCCCTGGTAAGCAACCTGCTCGGCGCAGGCTATGCCGAACAGATCATGCCCCTCTGCCGGAAGATGATCCGCCTCTGTTTCTGCTTCGTCCTCCCGCTTTGCATCCTGGCAGCCGCGATTCCTTACTGGACGCTCCGCATCTATACGGACGACGTATCTCTGATCGAATACGCCATCCCTTCGCTCTGGGTAATGCTGACTACCAACATTCCCTGCACGGCCGCCTTCATCTATCAATTCAGCGTATCGGGTACGGGCAACACCCGCACGGCCCTCACGATCGTCGCCTGCACCAGCATCGTCTATGTCGCTTATACGGCGCTGCTGGTTTACGGACTGCATGCCGATGTCGCACTTTGCTGGACCGCCGACCATGTCTATTACGGCTGCACCCTCACGGCTTCCTATCTTTATATGCGTTACGGCAACTGGCGTGCCCGCAAGATCTGACATCGGACAACACCGCTTCATAAAAAATACCTCTCCCGCCGGGGAAGAGGCATAAAAAAAGAGTATCCTTTGGGGATACTCCCGTAAGTTCCGAAAAGGGAAATTACTTGGCAGCTTCAGCAGGAGCCGGAGTCTCTGCCGGAGTCTCGCAGGCCGTTGCGCAGCTATCGGCTTTCTCGCAAGCGGCAGGCTCCTCGCAGCAAGCAGGAGTCTCTACGACCTCGGTAGCCTCAACTTCAACGGTTTCAGCCTGTTTTGCCTGTTTGCCGGCGCAGCTTACCATGGCAGCGGCAGCAACGACAATCATCAGAGATAAAACTTTCTTCATAGTTTTAATTATTAAAGGTTTTTAACGCGGCAAATATATAGATTCGGGTAGAATCTATCAAATTTTTTTCGTTATTTTTAATCTTTTGGAAAATTAACGAATCAGGTCGGCCACCGTAAGATCTTCACGCATCAGATAAGCCTCCGGAAACTGGCTGCGAATCTTGCCCAGCAACACGATCGCCTCCTCGGAAGTGACGCAATTTCCGGCAGAAACCTTGAAATAGGGATTTTCATAAACCAGATAGACCGGAATATCCGGGAATGCGGTTTCGAACGTCTGCTTGGCGGCAAGCGCATTGGCCCGGGCCTCCGCTCCGTTATCGAAGAAAATACCGATTCGGTACCCTTTGAACCGGATGCGGTCGTTGCTCTGGCTCTCCCGGCTCACGACGCCCGCAGCATCCCCATGCTCCACTACGGTAACGGCTGCCGAACCCGCAGGCTGCGACAGACGCTCCTTGAAAGAGGCGAGCGACTGGGCCGAAACGCCACCATACAATCCGAAAACAAACAGCAATGAAACGATTATCCTATACATAGTCACTATTTTCTTAAACCAGTCGGAACTTCCCGGATACACTATTCGAACGGAAACTCCTCCCGGACAAAGATAGTGAAAGGTGAGAGCAATCGTGCGGGCTTGCACGCAAAGATTGCTGAACCGAATCCTATCTTCTGCAAAGATAGTGAAAGCCGAGAAGAAAACGGCAGGAACCTGCTCCCAGTTTCCCGAAGCGTATCTCCTATCTTCGGTAAAAATAAGGAAAGGCACACGGCAAGCCGAACCTAACGTTCTGTTTTCCTCCTCCTTGCATGGCAGAGTTTGCAAGTGTTCTTGACGCATGCTTCGAGCGTCGGTCGCTTGAGCTTATCCGAGGCGCATCCTATCTTCTGCAAAGATATTCAAAAATTCGGAAAAAGGCATCCTTTCGAAAGAAACACGGCGCCGCACGGCCCCCGCCCGCAGCGTCATCCGCACTTCGACCTCCAGCCGGGCGTAATCCCCCTCCTCCAATCGCTTCCGAAGGACCATTCCGGCGGCGGCATCGGGAAAATCGAATTTCCAGCGACTGCACACCGGGCCGCAACTCCGTCCGGGAATTTCGACAGAACCCCTCAACACGGCACGTCCCAGCGAACCCGCTCCGGTGAAAAATTCCAATTCGGCCTCCTCGAGCCGCAACGTGCGGCGGGACGCATTTTCCACTTCGAACGTCAAATCCAGACCCACCGTACCGTACTGACGCACCGCCACCTCTTCTCCGATCCGGACCTTTCGGACCAGGGACGCGCCGCATCCGCTCAAGAGAGCGGCGAACAACACCGGCAATACGTATTTCAACAAGGTTCTCACGCGAAGGTCCTATTTTTCTCCCGTATATATCTGCGCGATTCCCAAACTCTGGGAACGGGCCCTGCAATCCTTGAATCCCGCCTCGCGCATCATCGCCATAAAACATTCCGGAGCCGGAAATTCATCCACCGAAGCAGGCAGGTACTCGTATGCCTTGCGGTCTTTGGAGATCATCCCGCCGATAGCGGGCAACAGGCGATGGCTGTAAAGACCGTACACCCTTCGGAACAACGGATTGCGAGGGGTCGAAAACTCCAGGATAACGACCTTCCCGCCGGGCTTCAGCACCCGGACGATCTCCCGGAGTCCCGCTCCGAGATCCCCGAAATTACGCACTCCGAAAGCCACCGTCACCACGTCCACCGACGCATCCGCCACCTCCAGGCGCTCCGCATCCCCGAGCGAAAGCACCACCCGTTCGTCCAGTCCGCAGGCCGTCGCCTTCCGGCGGGCCTCCGCAAGCATATTTTCCGAAAGATCGACGCCCAATACCTGCACGCCCCGCATGCGGCGGGCCATCGCCAATGCCAGGTCGCCCGTACCGGTCGCTACGTCGAGAATCCGCCGGGGCTGCATCCGCCGCACGATCCGCACCACATGCCGACGCCACAATTTATCGATCTGAAACGAAAGCGTGTGGTTCAACCGGTCGTACGCCGGAGCGATGCGGTCGAACATCTCGCGCACCTGTTCTTTCTTGTCCTGCTCTGTATCGTATGGTTTCATCTTTTATGTACT
>QWCB01019007.1_pt1 | contig 10588 bp, 7 predicted proteins | sample 1972511 | NCBI WGS metagenome assembly QWCB01 (sample SAMN09866719, study PRJNA288562) | Human gut metagenome isolate term5_stool, whole genome shotgun sequencing... | isolation source: gut | host: Homo sapiens | place: USA: California
TGAGAGAAGTTTGTGTAAATCGTCAGAAGTGAGGGCATTGCGCTCGTAGGTGGGCGTTTCAATGTCTATCTGCTCAAAAGGGTCTTCACGGATATATCGCTCTTGCAGTGCTTTTCGGATGACTTGATGCAGGTGGCGCAGACGATTGGAAACAGTGCTTTCCTTGTTTCCCAAGTCCCGCAGCATAAATAGGCGGTAATGTTCTATGAGGTCCTTGTCTGCCTCTTTAGGAAGACAGTCCTCGTTTCCCCTTGTTTTTAGAAAAAGTGCAAAATTCTTCCTACTGTCCCTGAAAGCCCTAACGGTAGCCTTTCCTATCGTCTTGCCCTGCAATGCCTCCTTGCTTTCGCAGACAGCTTGGTAAAGCTCTATGAGTGATGGGGTGGGTTTGTTTTGGTGCTGGTACTGCTCTTTGAGGTATTCAGCCGTAATGTAGTTCTCTTCTCTTAACGTGAGTTCATAGAGTGCGTGAAGTCGTTCTTCTATTGAGTTCAGTTGCAGATTGACGGCATTCGCTCTGTTTGCCACCACTTTTATGCGCCCTTTCTTTGATTGCCAATCATCTGGGGAGGTGTACAAACCTGTTGAGAATGAAGAAGACGCACCATTGCAGGTGATACGGCAGCGGATAATGCATTCATTCCTTTCGCTTGTCTTGCTTCTGTCTATATAGAATAGAATTGAAAATGTACTTTTCATTGTTCTTGGACTTTTAGTTGATTAAACGATATTGTGCGATGAGAGGGAGAATCTTCTCCACATCCCGAAAGACACGCTCCGGAGAAGTCTCTGCATACACCTGTGTGGTCTTTATTTGGCTGTGTCCGAGCATTTTCGATACGCTTTCGATGGACACGCCCTCTGAAAGCGTCATCTGCGATGCGAAGGTATGCCTTGCCATGTGATAGGTCAGCGTTTTCTGAATACCGCAAAGCCGTGCTATCTTTTTGAGGTGTATGTTCAACGTGTCACAGCCTGGTATTGGCAGCAGATACCCTTTTGGGGGTTCGTGGCGGAACGCCCTCGTATGAATGCCCCTGTACCGCTCAATGATGGCGGATGCTTCGGGTAATAATGGAATGTGGCATACATTGCCCGTCTTCACTCTCGGCTTGCGTATCCAATCCATATCAGACTCGTGGATGATATGCTCTGCCGTGAGGTGGTACACATCCGTGTAGGAAAGCCCTGTATAGCACGAAAAGAGAAACATATCCCTCGACACCTGCTCGTAGCCTTGCAGTTCGTTATCGGTTAATGCCGCAATCTTGTTTACTTCCTCCCTTGTAATGTATCGGGGTGTTCCAACGTCCCAGCGGATGGAATGACCGATAAAAGGATAGGAGTCTATGATGTGCCGTTTGTGCAGGTCTTTGAGCAGGGATGCCAGCATAGTAAGATAACCAGCCGAAGTGTTGAGTTTAAAACCCTTTTCTTTGGCAAAATACTCCTCCAAGTCCTTGATAAGGGCTGTATCGGCTTTTTGCACGGGAATATCGTCCACATGGTAGCGGCATCTCAGAAATTCAGACAGATGCTTGCGGAAGAGCAGCAGACATTTCAGTCTTCTTTCGCTGCGATCTATGCCAACTCGCTCACGGAAGCGGTCGATATACTCGTCCGCATGATGAAGCAGCCCCTGCGACTCGCTGTTTAACCCGAATACAAGTTCCCTTATCTTCCCTGCCGTGACAGTGTTGTTCAACTTGCCCGAAAGCGATTGATAAACTTGATGGACACTTACTTGCAGTCGGTCAAGTTCCCTGTTCACTGATACGGCTTCGGAACTCTTTCCTACAAGTCGCTGTTTACGACTATCCCAAATTTTTGGCGTACAGGCACATTTGCAACTGAACTGAACCATTGAGTAGAACGAGGCAAGTTCGGGTACCTTGATGAAGGTTCTGAAACGTTCCTTCTGAATAATCTCATTGGTGATGGAAAACTCATAGTCGGTGGACTTCTTGGCAAAGACCGCAGCCCATGCGTCAAAACTGTTGATTCCCTGCTTTTCCAAGGCTTGCGGACGCAAGTATTTGAACAAAAGATAAAGTTCGGTCAAACTGTTGGAAATGGTTGTTCCCGAAAGGAAAGTTGCTCCCAAGTCCTTGCCCGACCGCTCCTGTATAGTGCGAATGGCAAAGAGCATATTCAGCGCACGCTGTGAGCCGTCAGGATTGCCCAAGCCCGACACTCTGTCGTGGCGGGTGTTAAACATCAAGTTCTTGAATTGATGGCTTTCATCTACAAAAAGGTGATCAATACCCATCATCTTGAAATCCACGGCATCGTCCTTGCGCTCAGCAATGCTGTCTTGAATGCCCTGCAACTTGGCTTCCAAGGTCTGCTTACGTTTTTCTAAGCCTTTGAGCATGGCACGGGATATGTCCGCTCCCTGCATACGGAGCACTTCAAGGTTTTCTTCTACCGAGTCTTTCTCTTTTTGTAAGATAGCCTCCTGTATCTCCAAAGCCTGCGGTATCATACCAAACTGCTCGTGCGTGAGGATAATACAGTCCCAATCATTATTCTTGATGTCGTTGAAGATGCGCTGGCGATTTTGCTTACTGAAGTCGTTCTTTCCCGGATAGAGTATCTTGGCATTGGGATACGCCTTGCGAAAAGTATCAGCAATATCGAATACATTTGCCTTCAGTCCGATAATCATCGGTTTATTAGCCAACCCCAACCGCTTCATCTCGTAGGCTGCCGTACACATGATAAGCGTCTTGCCCGCTCCAACCTCATGGTCGCAGATACCACCGCCGTTGGTCTTGAGCATCCATACGGCATCCTTCTGGCTCTTGTAAAGGTCATCAATGCCCAACCGTTTCAAGTCAAGGTCGGGAAAAGTCTGATGCGTGCCGTCAAAGTTTGGTCGCACAAAGCAATTGAAAAGGCGGTTGTAACGGTCGGATTGGTTTCTCCTGTGATCTTATCCGTCACCTCCTTACTCTTGTTGATGTCGGGAATGGTATTGTGAAGTGCGTGCTTCAGCAGGTTGATGCCGTCATAACGGCGAAATTCTCCCTGCACGGCATACTTGTGCCAGATATTGGCATTCTTTCGGTCACAGACAAGGGAATACTCGTCCATATTGGAATGGTAGGATACGCTAATATCCGTCCCGAAGAACTCCGAAGCAAACTTGCCATATACTTTGGCAGGTATCCATCGTTCACCGAGATTGAAGTCCAAATCGGCAAAGGGAATGGGCGTTGGTGTGGCGGCACGCAGGGCAGTCAGACTCTGTTTCGCTTCCTCATTCTCTGGATGATCCAAGAGCCACGACTCTATACGCTCCGCCTTTTCAATCACGTTGCCCGAAATGAACTTGTCGGCAACCTCATAGCTGTCTTCTTCGGGATTGTAGAAGATGCGTCCTTCCAAAGCGGAAAGCATATCACTTTCTTCCATATCGGGAAGCAGGGAACTCATATAATCAAGTTCCACCGTGCCGTATTTGTTGAGTGATGCGCCCAATGCCTCCATCGGGTCTGAAGCTATGGACAGTTCGGAGGTGGAAAAAGCCGTCGGATGGTCGAAGCGCCTTGATGTACCTGCCGTTCTCGGAGCGTTCCAAGAACAACATTTCCACTCCGGTGGCATCCATTTTGATGACATCGGTGTTTACTTTCTGGTTGAAGTACCCCCAACGACCTACATAGCCGTCATAAAGCCGATTGAGTTTCTCACGCTCTTCCTTGTCCTCTGCTTGGTTGTTCGCCTCATAATCATAGAGTCGGTGATAACTCTCCCTAATCTCTATGTATGCTTTCAGCCGTGAGAGCTGGGCAAAGGGCAGGTCCATCGGATTGAAGGTAGGATGTCGTTTCAAGTCAGACAGGAAGCCTACCTGCCCATTCTGTACGACTATCGAGCCGTCACGCAAATGTGAGTCGGGAGAAGAAAGGAAAGGACGCGGTGAAGCGTCAAACTCTTTCTTAACCTCTGCTATGGGCTGTGGCTTGCGAGGCTCGGTTTCCTCCATAAAGTCAAAGAGCGAGGGTTCTCTGACGGGAGCAGCTGCCGTTTTCTTGCTTCTGCGGGAACTGCTTGGCGTGCTTCTTGCTGGCTTGGACTGTCGGCTCGCAGAAAGCGGTTGGTTATCGCTGACCTTCTTTTGTTGAGTAGCCTCCTTGATTTCATTATTTACACGGGCTACATCTTGTGTCCAAAGACTATATTCCTCCGGGGTAAACAAGAACTGTTCCTTTGTCTCTGTCTCGATGGTGCTGTCCATAATGGGATGATGGTCTTCGTCAAAGAATACCGTCTGTCCGTTCATTTCACGTGGGGCTTCCACGTCCGTGCGAATTTCACGGCTTGCCTGCTCATATTGTCTTTGGAGAGTGATTACGGGAACGCCTTCTGGGGCTGGTTCGGTTTCAGTCTCTATTGTTGGAAGGACCTGTGCAGCTTGTGCTTCTTTTTTTGTCCCTGCTTCGTCTCTTGCTTCATCTCCCACTATCTTATTACCTTCTTCGACCTTCACTTGGGGCTGAGTGTCTTCCTGTACTGGTCTCAGGACTTCCTGACGACTTTCTTCCTTGCCTTGCTCTATGATGGGTTCTTTGGTGTATTGTCCCCTGACAATCTCTTCCAGTTCCGCAATCTCGTGCAATTTAGTGGGCTTGAAGTATAAGTCCCGCTCAATTCCCAAACCTCTGACCTTTACTTCTTCCATTTCTTTAAGGGACATATACCCAAGTTCCCAGCCGTAGCCCATCGTTACGGCACCAAAACCGATGCGTTCCTTGGGGTCGTATTCCAACATATAAACAGTGTAGGCTCCCATAGGGAAAAAGTAGCGAGCGTATGCCGTTCGGTCGCCGATGAGTTGTTTTTCCGTTGCGTAGAGTTTAGGGAGTTGCTTCTTGGTGCTGACGGGCATCAAATTGTAAGCATTTTCCTCTTCTTCCTCCTCTTTCTTTTCCTCCTTATCCTTGGATTCTTGTAACAGAGGTGTTTCTTCCGTTCTTATGCTTTCTTGCACTTTCTGCACCATCTTGTCCACGTGTACCTGCCATTCCTCCCCGGTCATGGGTATGCCTGTTTCGTAGAGTTTACGATCGAAACGCTGCTCCACTTCCAAAGAGAGCTGTGTACGCAGACTATCAGCCATATCCTCGATACCGCCGTCAAACGTATATTCCCAAGCGGGCTTGCCGTATGGATCTGTACCCATTTTTCTGTCTGTGGCAATCGTGCGGTGGGAAACATCCTTCCATTCGCCCTCGAAGAGGGAGTTGTGGTTGAACGCAATAGAAAAACCGTCGCCTTTGGGAACAGAGGCGGTTTGTACAAACAGCTGCTCGATGCCCTCACCAATTTCCTTGCCACTCTGCTTTTGCAGCACAATGAGGTCGCTGCCCACATCCGTACCTGAGTTCTCGGAGAACATACCCGACGGCAGGCGGATGGCAGAGATAAGCCGGCTGTTCTGCATGAGGTAACGGCGGATGGCTTCATTCTTGGGGCTGTCCAATACACCCTGCGAGGTAATAAATGTAAGAAGTCCGCCCTCTTTGATAGTGTCCAGCCCTTTCACAAAGAAATAATTGTGAATGGTTCTGGTGGATTCCCGTTTAAGGATATCCTCTCCCTTGCTATAACTACGGTCATAGATCATAAAGTCGCCAAAGGGGATGTTGCTGGTGATAAGGTCGTACTTGTCCTTCTCTTCCAATTCACCGATGGCTTCAAAGGGTTCTTGCCGAACAAAGATATTGTCCTTGCCGTAAGGATGCAGGGCTTGTGCGATGCGTGCCGTCAGTAGGTCTTTCTCCATGGCATCGACCATGCCTGCTTGTTTGGCAAAGGTTTCGGTAAAGGCTCCCATACCTGCTGAAGGATCCAAGCATCGTCTTACTTGCACATCGGTAGCACTAAGGGCATCGGCAATGGCGGAGACGATACGGGTGTCGGTATAGAAGGAGGTCAGTACGCTTGCCTTGATACTCTCCCAATAGCGTTTGGCGGTGTTAGCATCGATGGCATCACGGTATATCATCTGTTTGAGCCTTTGGGTAGGCGCGAACAGGTTTTGCTCCGATGCGCTCCAATAGCGGAGGTCATCGGGATTATCACATCGGTTCAAGACGCATTTCAGACCACCGAAACCTTGATAGCCTCTGAGCAGGACTTTTTCGGCTTCGGTGGCTTCACGGCGTTCTTTCTCTAATCGAAGGATTACACGGATGGCTTCCGTATTGCCCTCCAAGACTGCTTTCTTATTGTATGCCATAATTTTTCTATTTTAAGATGGAGAGGGAAAATTAGTCGGGAAATCATTTCTGACGTATAGTTTTTTTACTATCTCCCAACTAATTTATTTCCTCTCCGAGTCTGTGGTAACTATCTCCCTCGTGCTTTTCCTTTCTTTCCCTCAAACTCAAAGGAGGTGGTGTGGTCTTCGCCCAGAACAAGACGTGCGTTGAACTTCTTCCCAGCCTTGCTCGTCAATCCTTTGAGGATGGGCGTTCGCCCGGTGGTTATCAAATCACGGATATTGTCTTCGGAAAGGAACGTGCCGCAGATTTCACGGAAGATGTGGAAGTCGCAGCTCGGATGGCATCTGTCCTGCCTCAATGGCGGCAAGGGTCAGTTCCCACGAGCCTGTCATCTCAGCATTGGCTATTCGTTTGTTCTTGACAATCTCATAGACTGCCAAGCCTTTCTCTGTCGGGACTACCGTTTTCTTTTCTCTTCGGATATAGTCGCGTAGAATCAGCGTTTCGATGATGTTGGCTCGGGTGGCAGGTGTACCGATTCCGCATTCTGCCAGTGCCTTTTTGCTCTCTACATCACTAACTTCTTTACCAGCATTCTCCATAGCAGAAAGCAAAGTAGCTTCGGTATAAAGTGGCTTCGGTTTGGTCTTGTGTTCGGTAATCTCTGAGGAGAGCAGTGGTAATAGTTCGTTCTCTGTCAGGTTAGGCAGGACGGATACAGTTTGTTCCTCATTCTCCTTACCTTTTTCATCGTTCGTGCCGGTACCTTGCTGTACGGCTTTCCAGCCCAAAGAAATGCTTCGACATGCCTTCCAAATGAAGGTGTTTGTACCGTCGGTCAATTCCACTTGCATCCGCTCCTCCTCTGAATCGGGAGAGAAGGCTTCGATGAAACGATGGACTACCATTTGGTAGATGGTCGTTTCATCTGCCGATAGTCCCGATGGTGTTTCACCCGTGGGGATAATGGCGTGGTGATCAGTTACCTTGCCGTTGTCCACCGAGTGGCGGTTAAGTGGAGTCGGAAGTGTTTCGCCAATTTTGCGAAGTAGGACGGGTACTTCCTCGAAGACGTCTTCGCTGATGTATCGGCTGCCTGTGCGGGGATAGTTCATAGAATAATGACAATGAAAGAAGAATGGGTAAGTACAAACGGAAACACTTGAACAATAACAACTTATACACTTTTCTGCATTTTGAGATATGGCAAGATTGAGCGAAAAACGGCAATAGTTCCGTTACCAACTCGTAACCCATAGGGCACAAAGCAAAAAGGGGTTACGAATTGAATATAAACAACTGTGGCATAGGTTTTTATTCCTCATCTTTCATTTTTCTGCATAGCTCAAGAACTCTTGTTCGTATGTACCTTTGCAAGCAAAGGAAATTAGAAAAAAAACGACAGAAAAATGAAAGAAAACAAACTGAAAGTCTCGTTTTTCACACAGGCTAAACGAGCGGACAAAAAAGGCATGGTGCCGCTTATCGGACGGATAGAACTGGGCAGGAAGTATTCCGCCTTTTCCGCCAAAAAGAAAGTCCCATTATCTCTTTGGGATAGCAGAAAGCAACGTCTTCTCGGCAAGAGTGCCATCGCAAATTCTATCAACCAGTATTTGAATGAATGCACTGCACTCATTCATGCACGCTATCGGGAACTTTGCGAAAGTGGAGAGTCATTCACGGCTACGGATGTGCGCAATGCCTATCAGGGACAGCTTTGTCAAAACGCAATGCTTTTAGAGTGCTATGCTGAGTACCTCACACAGATTCATGAAAGAGTGGGCATAGACCGGGCAATGAAAACACTGGAGCTGCGTACCTATCAGCAAACTCTTCTTCGGGAGTATGTGCGTAGGAAATACAAGTTAAGTGATATTCCGCTCATGGAACTGGATATTTCCTTTATAGAAGGCTATGAATACTTTCTGACAATAGACCGAAAATTGAAACGTGGCAGTATATGCAGTGCCTTGGCTGCATTGAAGGCGGTTGTGAACAAGGCTGTCAAAAATGGCATGATAGACATGTATCCGTTCATTGGTTACAGTTACGAAAAGACGAAAGGAACGCCGAGAAACATCACGCAGGACGACCTGCAAAAGATTATCGACCTGCCCATCAAATGGGAGAAATATCGTGTCGTCCGTGATTTGTTCGTGTTCTCCTGCTTCAGCGGTCTTGCCATTTCGGATATACGCAATCTCAAAGAGGAAAACATCATCATTGAGGAAGGAAAGCTATGTATTAAAAGCAAGCGTGTCAAGACGAAGACCCCTTTTCGCGTAGTAGTTCTCTCCCCAGCCAAGACCATTATGGAAAGATATAGGGGCAGACGTGCGGGATATGTATTTGACGTTCCCCCAAGAGACGTGGTTTACAATGCGATGCACCACATACAGAGAAGTATCGGTATGAAAACCCCTCTGACCTTTCACATGGCTCGCCATACTTTTGCTTCGGTCATTACCCTGTCGGCTGGTGTTCCAATAGAAACCGTAAGCGGTATGTTGGGACATACCAATTTGAGAACGACACAAGTGTATGCAGCGGTCAATTCAGAAAGAATAAGACAGGATATGCAGAAGATTCAACAACGGATAGAACACACTTTCACCTTAAAATTATAGCTTATGGCACGCAGTACATTCAAGACATTGTTTTACATCAACCGTTCCAAACTGAAGAAGAACGGCAAATGCCCGATAATGGGCATCGCCCAATCCACTTTCCGCAACTACATCTATGACAAGCAGCTCATAGTATCCTTCCTGCTGGAAAAATACGGAATGTCCGATATTGGTTATTCACGGTTGGACTATGGCTTTGTCGAAGAATTGGATTTCTATCTTAAAAGCAAGCGCAGATTATCACCTGCCACCATTCAAATGACGGTTATTTTCTTGAGAAAGCTCATCAGCATCGGGCAACAGAAAAAATACATCCGCCGAGACCCGTTTGTGGATTTTAAGGCGGAAAAACCACGTGGCACGAGAAGGTATCTCACAACGGAAGAACTCAAGCGCATTTTGCAAACGCCCATCTTAAACAAGCAGTTCGAGCGAGCAAGGCAACTCTTCATTTTCTGTGCCTTTACGGGACTGGCTCGTGTGGATATGTTGCGACTGACACCTAAACATATCCACCATTATGATGACGGAACTTGTGAGATACGTATCAAGCGACAGAAAACGGACGTGGAAGCCATCATTCCACTTCTGCCCATCGCAAAGGAGATACTTGACATTCATATAAAAGGGAAACAACACGATGATTTGATATTTCCAACATTGAACGTTAGCAAGGCATCTTTCGCCTGTATAAACATTGGTCAGATATGCCAAATTGAGAAGGGCTTGACCTTTCACATGGCTCGCCATACTTTCTCGGACACAGCGACATTGGAACGACACAGATTTATGGAAAAATTACCGACCTGAAAATCAGAGAGGACATGAACCGTTTGCAAGAACATAAAAGTAAGGCTTTTTCTGACTATACGGAAGCTATCGAAAAGCAAAACGCAACAATATTTTAGAAATCAGCAAAAATTTATGTATGAAAAAAGATAATAGCAAAAAGGAACTTTCCTATTTTCGATTGAAGTTGGAAAGCTATATGAGTGAACATCACCCCGAGCGATTGGGAGACAAGGAGTTTATCACGGCAAGAGCCGACATAGCACTGACCGCCTACTGCGATGCCGTGGCGCAAGGTTTTAATCATTTAGAAGCAGAAAGAATAGCAAGTGAAGTGCTTTTCAGTGGACTGCATTTCTCACCGTAGAGAGTATAGGCACTACAAGAATACGGCATACTCAGGCTCTTTGGACGCAAAAGCGAATGATAGAAACAATAGTTAGAACTAACGATTGTCTTGACAATCTTATTATATGACAAGCCATTTTTTATACAACTTATTGTCTGTACAATTTGTTGTCATAACAATTTATTGTCAAGACTATCTATTGTCAAGACAAACTATCGTCATAACAAACTATCATCAAAACAAACTATCGTCAAAACAAACTATCGTCAAAACAAACTATTGATAGTTCGACATCTCGATTTGTCGAACTATCGAACTGTTGATAGACCAACAAATATGCAATAAAAGGAAAGAACCGGCACCTCATCTCATTACCGCAATAACGCTGAGGGATTTTCTCGTGGTCTTTTCTCTTGTCTTCCTGACATTTCCCTGCTTTTCCTCATCCCTTGTAGCGATGCTCTTGACCACTTACTTTTGCACCCGATAAGTACGGCAACGGGCAGCATAACAGCTCCATTGCCGAGTAACAATATAGTAATCAAAACAATATCAAAGCAATGAAACTCATTATCATCGACCGCAAA
>QWCB01004068.1_pt1 | contig 10581 bp, 8 predicted proteins | sample 1972511 | NCBI WGS metagenome assembly QWCB01 (sample SAMN09866719, study PRJNA288562) | Human gut metagenome isolate term5_stool, whole genome shotgun sequencing... | isolation source: gut | host: Homo sapiens | place: USA: California
CTCCTTCTTTACGGCGCTGAACAACGGACTTGTGTCTGCCGCCATATCCTTTCTGCGGACGCTGGTTTTCCAGACCTCGGCTGTTCTGTTCCTGCCACTCGTCCTGAATCAGGACGGTATCTGGTGGGCGGTTACGGTTGCGGAGGTGTGCGCGTTTGTCATATCCGCATCGTTCCTGTTCGGAATGCGGAAGAAGTACCGTTATATGTGAAAAAAAGGGGTTCCAAAAAACTCATTTTGAGCTTTTTGGAACCCCTTGTGGATTTTTAGTAACCCATCAGGATTATTATTTGTTTTGTTGGCAATCGGCTCACAGGCTGCCTACCGTTCTGGGGAACAGGGCAGTGTCGCGGATGTTGCTCATGCCGGTTACATACATGACCATGCGCTCAAAGCCCAGTCCGAAGCCGCTGTGCGGCACGGTGCCGAAGCGGCGCGTGTCGAGATACTGCCGGTATGCGTCCAGCGGCATACTGCGGGCGGTCATGGCGGCGGCGAGCTTGTCGTAGTCCGCCTCGCGCTCCGAGCAACCGATGATCTCGCCGATGCCGGGCACCAGCAGATCCGTTGCGGCAACGGTTTTGCCGTCCGGATTCTGCTTCATATAGAAAGCCTTGATGTCTTTGGGATAATTGACCACGAACAGGGGCTTGCCGAACACCTCGTCGGTCAGGTATTTCTCATGCTCTGTCTGCAGGTCACAACCCCAGCTGACGGGGTATTTGAACGTGCGTCCGGACTCCTCCAGCAGCTTGACCGCATCGGTGTAATCAATACGCCCGAAGTCGCTGTTGATGACCTTCGTCAGCTTGCCTACAATGCCTTTTTCCGTCCACTGGTCGAAGAAAGCCATCTCATCGGGGCAGTTTTCCAGCACGCTGCGGATGATGGATTTGATGAAATCCTCCGCAATGCCGATGATGTCGTTGATATCCGCAAAGCAGACCTCCGGCTCAATCTGCCAGAATTCTGCGGCATGGCGGGTGGTGTTGGAATGCTCGGCGCGGAAGGTGGGACCGAATGTGTAGATGCGCCCCAGCCCCATGGCAGCCATCTCACCCTCCAGTTGGGCAGAGACGGTCAGTCCCGCCTTGCGACCGAAGAAGTCCTCGGCGAAATACTCCTCCTCGGTTTTGGCATCGGTTGTCCACGGCTGTGTGGTCACGCGGAACATCTCGCCTGCCCCCTCGCAGTCCGATCCGGTAATGATGGGGGCATGAACGTAGCGGTAGCCGTGGCTGTGGAAGTATTGATGCACCGCCTGTGCCAGCTGATCGCGCACGGCGAACACTGCCTCAAAAGAGCGTGTACGCACGCGCAGGTGCGGGATGGTGCGCAGATACTCCAGCGTGTGGCGCTTTTTCTGCAGAGGGAAGTCCGCAGGGCATTTGCCGAGGACGGTGAGCGTTTCCAGCTCCAACTCGCACCCGTTGCGCTCTGATGCGACCAGCTGTCCGACGGCACATACCGATGCACCGACCGCCATTGCGTCCCGCACCATATCCTCCGGGATGTGCGTCTTATCCACCACGATCTGCAGGTTGCGGAAGCAGGTTCCGTCATTGATCTCCAGAAAAGAAACGCTTTTGGAGTCGCGGGCGGTACGTACCCAACCGCATACAGTCACGGTTCCGTTCAGATACGCCTCGGTGTGCGCAAATATTTCCCTGATATCGGTGTGTTTCATAACTCAACAATCCTTTCTCCGGCGTCGCGTCTCTTCCGGGAGATCTGCGGTGCCCCCGTCTTTCTGTACGGGCATATGTGCCATTATACCACAGCTTAACGGACTTTGTCAAGGGTGCCATTGAAAATTCCCGCGGCAACGGTGCTTTTTCCGCTGCGTTGCCGGCTGACCTTGCTGTGCCATGCCCGGACAGGGAGCAGTGAATCAAAAAACTCCGGGGCTGTTTCAGGAAGTCCCGGAGTTTGCTGTTTCGGTGCCTTACCGTTTCCGCCGGAGCGCAAGCGCGCACCAGCCGTTGTCCGGCAGGCGGGTCTCGACGGAGTAGCCGTTCGCGTCGGCGGATGCTATGACGTCGGCACAGCGCTCCTCCACGATCCCGGACAGGAGCAACACGCCGTCCGGTGCGAGGTAAGCCCCGACATCCGGCATCATGCGGATCAGAATATCCGCCACGATATTGGCAGTGATGAGATCGTACCGCCCGTCGTGCAGATCGACCTGCCGGAGCAGATCGGAACGGTCGCAGGTGATGTTAGTCAGCCCGCTTTCCCGGATGTTTTCCCGTGCCACGCGCACGGCGGTCGGGTCGATGTCATAGGCACGGCATACGCCGGCACCCAGTCTGGACGCGCAGATGGCGAGAATGCCTGTGCCCGTCCCGACGTCCAGCATCCGGCACCCGGGCTGTGTGTAGTCCTCAAGCAGGCGGATCATCAGACGGGTTGTCTCATGCGTCCCGGTTCCGAATGCCATGCCGGGATCCATCCGGACGACCAGCTCGTTGCCTGTCGGTGTATAGGTTTCCCATGCGGGGCAGATAACAATGCGGTTTCCGATTTTCAGGGGCTTGTAGTACTGCTTCCAGTTGTTCGCCCAGTCCTCCTCGTTGACGCCGACCAGCTCAAGCTTTCCGTTCAGCCCTTCCGCCGCCATGCGGTCGCGCAGGAATGCCACATCGTCCGCGTAACTCCGGTCAGAGGGCACATACACCGAAACGGATGCCACGGTGCGGTCGGCGTTCAGAATCTTCTCATCAATCAGGTCGCCGTAGCAGGTGCGCAGATTTGTTTCAATGTCCGAGTAGTCCTCGATCATCAGGTTATTGCTGATCATGCTCATCAGCGCGGTCAGCGTGTCCAACTGCTCCAGCGGCACGGTGACGCGGATCTGCGTCCACGCCTTGACATCGCCGTAATCCTCGCATACGTAGTCCGGGTCGCGCTCCGGCATATTCTGTTCGCTCATCATATTTCCTTTCTCGGTCGGCTTTCCCCTGCACGTGCAAGCCCGGCGGCGCGGGAACGCAGGCACTCTGCCGTTTTCCTGTTGACTCCGGATCTGCTGATTACTTCTTGAAGAAGTTGCGGAAGCGGGACTTCTTGCTGTAATTTTTCTCGCCGCAGGCATCGGCAAAGGCGCGCATCGCCTGCTTTTGCTTTTCGTTCAGCCCGCGCGGAACCTCCACGTTGACCGTAAAGGTCAGGTCGCCGCGCCGTCCGGGATTACTGACATACGGAATCCCCTTACCCCGCAGGGTGAAGGATGTGCCGGACTGCGTTCCCTCGCCTATGGTGTACTTTTCGCTGCCGTCCAGCGTCGGGACGTCGATCTCGGCGCCGAGTGTCGCCTCGGCGATCGTCAGCGGGACATCGCAGTACAGATTCACGCCGTCCCGACGGAAGATGCTGTGCGAGCGCACGGTCACAAAGATGACCAGATCGCCCGCAGGACCGCCGTTCTTGCCTTCACAGCCCTGCCCGCGCAGAGCGATGCGCTCCCCGTCGTCAATGCCGGCAGGAATCGTGACAGTCAGACTGCGGTTCTCGCGTTCCAGCCCGGTGCCCCGACACTTGGAGCAGGGCGTTTTGATGTACCGACCGGTACCGCGGCACTTTTCGCAGGTAGTCTTGGACTGGAAGGACATTCCGCCCATCCGCTGAACCACGACGCGCTGACCGGATCCGTGGCAGTCCGGGCAGGTTTCGGCGGCAGTGCCGGCTTCCGCGCCGGAACCGCCGCAGGCGGGGCATTTATGCAGGCGCGCGTAGTTGACTTCCTTCTTGCAGCCGGCAACTGCCTCCTCAAAACTCAGCGTCAGACGCACCTGCACATCCTCGCCGCGCTGGGGACCCGTGCGCCGCGACGTAGTGCCGCCGCCGAAAGCACCGCCGAAAATGCTCCCGAAAATATCACCAAGATCCCCGAAATCGGTAAAGCCGCCGCTGTATCCGCCGCCGGCGCCCGCCGTCGGATCAAACGCTGCCTTGCCGAACTGATCGTACTTTGCCTTTTTGTCCGGGTCGGACAGCACGGAGTACGCCTCGTTGACCTCCTTGAAGTGCTTCTCGGCATCCGTGTCGCCGGGGTGCAGATCGGGGTGATACTTTTTGGCGAGCTTGCGGTAGGCGCTCTTGATCGCCTCCGCATCGGCGTTCCGGTCTATGCCGAGTATTTCATAGTAATCTCTGTCTTCTGCCATATGATTTATACCGTAGCTTCCGCGCCGCGATCCGCGCCCTGCGGGCGCTGCGACTCATTCGGCGGGGCTTTCTCTTTCTCGTTCAGATTCACCGTGCGGGGAAGGGGAATACGCAGGATTCCCGAAGGTTCCCATAATGGGGACGGGGCTGCCTGCCCCGCAGGCGGCCCCTATACCGCGCAATCCCGGCGGGGGCGGTTTCAGCCTCCGTCGGGGAATTGCTGGTCACGTATTTCTGAGGAACCGCTGACCTGTCCGGCAGCACATTGCCTGTGCCGCCGCCCGGGGATCGCTCTTGCTCAGCGTCCCTTAGTTGGCGTTCCCTTTGTTGTTGTCCTCGAAGTTGGCATCGTAGTAGGTGCCGCCCTCGCCGTTTGCGCCGCCCTCATAGCTGCCGCCGGCGTTGCCGTTCTGGGCATCGCCCTGCGGTGCGGACTGCTGGTAGACCTTCTCGGAGAGCTTGTAGAACTCCTTCTCAAGCGCCTCGGTGTCTGCCTTGATGGCGTCGGTGTCGCCGCCGTTGACAGTCGTGCGCAGCTTCTCAATCGCCGTCTTGACGGCGCTCTTGTCGTCCTCGGTCAGCTTGTCGCCCAGGTCGTTCAGCGTCTTCTCACTCTGATTGATCAGCGATTCGGCGCGGTTCTTTGTCTCAACCGCCTCCTTCGCCTTCTTGTCCTGCTCGGCGAACTTCTCGGCGTCCTTGACTGCCTTGTCGATATCCTCCTTGCTCATGTTGGTGGAGGAGGTGATGGTGATGTGCTGTTCCTTGCCGGTGCCCTTATCGGTAGCCGTTACGTTGACAATGCCGTTGGCATCAATATCGAACGTGACCTCAATCTGCGGCACGCCGCGGGGAGCGGGCATGATGCCGTCCAGATTGAAGCGACCCAGCGTCGTATTGTACTGCGCCATCTCGCGCTCGCCCTGCAGGACGTGAATTTCCACGCTGGTCTGCCCGTCTGCCGCAGTGGAGAACACCTGGCTCTTCTTGACCGGGATGGTTGTGTTACGGTCGATGATGCGGGTAAACACGCCGCCCATGGTTTCAATACCCAGCGACAGGGGCGTAACGTCCAGGAGCAGCAGATCCTTGACTTCGCCTGCCAGCACGCCGCCCTGAATGGCAGCACCGATCGCCACGCACTCGTCCGGGTTGATGCCCTTGAAAGGCTCCTTGCCGAGGAACTTCTTGACAGCCTCCTGCACGGCAGGGATACGCGTGGAGCCGCCGACCAGCAGAATCTTGTCTACCTGATTGACGTTGAGTCCGGAATCCTTGAGCACCTGACGCGTCGGGCCCATCGTGGCTTCCACAAGGTCAGCCGTGAGACGGTCGAACTCGGCACGGGTCAGCGTAGCCTCAAAGTGCAGCGGGCCGTTGGCGGTCGCCGTGATGAAGGGCAGGTTGATGTCGGTCTGGTTCATGCCGGACAGCTCAATCTTTGCCTTCTCTGCGGCATCCTTCAGTCTCTGCAGCACCATCTTGTCGTTCCGCAGGTCGATGCCGTTTTCCTTCTGGAACTTATCCGCCATCCAGTTGATGATGCGCTGGTCGAAGTCGTCGCCGCCCAGATGGTTGTTACCGGCGGTCGCCAGCACCTCGAAGACACCGTCCGAGATCTCCAGCAACGATACATCGAAGGTACCGCCGCCGAGGTCAAAGACCATGATCTTCTGATTCTCTTCCTTATCCATACCGTATGCCAGTGCGGCGGCGGTAGGCTCGTTGATGATACGCAGAACCTCCAGACCGGCGATCTTACCGGCGTCCTTGGTCGCCTGACGCTGTGCGTCGGTGAAGTAAGCCGGCACCGTGATGACAGCCTGCGTCACGGGCGTACCGAGATACGCCTCGGCATCCGCTTTCATCTTCTGCAGAATCATAGCGGAAATCTCCTGCGGCGTGTAGCTCTTGCCGTCAACGGTTACCTTGTAGTCGCTACCCATCTTACGCTTGATGGAGCTGATCGTGCGGTCAGGGTTGGTGATCGCCTGCCGCTTTGCGATCTGACCGACCATACGCTCGCCGGTCTTGGAGAAAGCCACCACGGACGGAGTTGTCCGTGCGCCTTCGGGATTGGGGATCACGACAGGCTCGGAGCCCTCGTAAATCGCCACACAGGAATTCGTAGTACCCAGATCAATACCAATGATTTTAGCCATAACATTCATCCTCCCAACAGATGTGAAGTATCAATAATTTGTATGATAAGATTTGATTTTTCGGTTCGCGTGGCTCAGTTTGCCACCCGCACCATGGCGAAACGGATTACCTTATCGCCTCTCCGGTAGCCCTTCTGGAACACATCGACAATCTCGCCCTCTCCCCTTGTGTCGTCCTCAACGTGCATGACGGCATTGTGGAGATTGGGGTCGAATTTCACGGTTTCCACCTCGGTGACGTCCAGCTTGCGCAGGGCATCTGCCGCCGCCTTGAGCGTCATCCGGACGCCCTTGGCGACCGGGTCATCCTGCTTTTCCGGGGGTATATCCGCCACGGCACGCTCCAGCGTGTCCACGATGGGCAACAGCTCCCGGACAGCGTCCGCACAGGCGTCGGTGTAAATGCCTTCCTTTTCCTTTGCGGTGCGGCGCCGGAAATTGTCGTACTCTGCCAGCATCCGCAGGTATTTGTCCCGCTCGGTTGCGAGCTCCTGCTTTGCCTGCTCCAGTTTCTTGTTTGCCTCTGCCAGTTCCGCCTCGGCACGCTTGAGGCGCCGCCGCTCGGAACCGCGCAGCTTACCGTTTTCATCGGCGTCATCGGCTGCGCCTGCCTGCGCATCGCAGGCGGTGTCTGCCTCCGCGGTGCCTTCCGCCGTGGCGTCTTCCGCCATGGTATCCGCCATGCGGGCGGTATCGGCGTCCGGAACAGCCTGCCCGGTCTGATCCTGCGCCTTGTCCGTACACGTAGAATTCATTTCGTCTGCCATTCTGCTCAGTCCTCCTTATTTCCTGCGCCGACCTGCTGTGGTCGGTGCCACTGCTATGTCTGTTTTTCGTTACCGTCCGGCAAATCCCCGGCGGCGCCCGGAAGCTGTTTTTCGCCGCCCAGCAGGCTGGATATGTTATCCGATATTCCCTGCAGGGTTGCCAACACGCGGGCGTAATCCATCCGCGCGGGACCCAGCACACCGACCGTGCCGAGGTTCTTCCCGTCCTTGACGATGGGAATGTATACCAGCGCGGAATTATCCATCACGCGCACGGTGCTCTCCGAACCGATGACCACGTTAACACCACGATCCTGCGGGTCGGAGACCATGTTGACGATCTCCTCCGGCTTCTCGATGACGCCCAGCACTTCCTTCATCTTATCCGGATTGCTGAACTCGGGATATTGGAGCAGGCGGTCAACGCCGCTGACCCGGAACCGGGTTTCGTCCATCTCGCCCATGACCTCATACATGGCTTTGATGGCGGGGGAGACCAGCTCCGCCCAACTGCCCATGGCTTCCTCCAACTCCATCATGACCGGCAAAGTGATCTGACTGGCAGTCAGCCCTTGCAGGTGCTCGTTCAATGCCGCCGCAAGCTGATCCGTGACTGTCTGCGACAGCGGACGGTTGCCGTCCGTGCGCAGGGTGCGCGTTTTTACCTGCCCGCCCGATGCGACCATCACGAGAATGAAGGTCCTTTCATCCAGGAACACTACGTCGAACCGACGCACATTCACGGATGAGGTGCCGGGCTTTACGGCAAAACCGGTATAATTTGTCAGGTTGGATGCCACGCGCGACGCGGTCAGCAGAATCTGATCCAGCTCTGCCATTTTGGACTGCAGCAACTGGTTGATCTGTCCGATCTCGCGTGCCGTCATGGCGTAATGCTCGATCAGGGAGTCCACGTAGAAGCGGTACCCACGTTCGCTGGGCACGCGTCCGGCAGACGCATGGGGCTGCTCCAGGTAGCCCATAGCCTCCAACTCTGCCATCTCGTTTCGGATGGTAGCAGAGGAACAGGCAATCTGCTTGCTTTCCACCAAATACTTGGAGCCGACCGGCTCGCCGCCCGCAATGTGGGCATCAATGATTGCCTTCAGGATGAGCTTTTTGCGTTCGCTCAGCTCTTCGGGCGTTCTGTCTGCCTCCGACATCGACTCACCTCCGCTTCATCTGCCGCCTGTCGGCGGTAGCTTGTATCGGGTTTAGCACTCGATGCGCTTAAGTGCTAACCGATGCCTATACTGTACCACTTTCGGGGCGGTTTGTCAAGCCCTTTTGCAAAAAAACAGCCGTTTTAATTGTTAATATTTTATGAACAAGCGGACGTTGCGTAAAAAATCCGGCAATCGGGGGGTCTGGTGTGCTAATCGGGCTGGACGGCTGAGCCGCACCGCAACTCCGGCGGCTCAGCCATCCGCATCGGCGCATATACTGATTGTGGACGTGTGCGCCGGAACTGTATACGTTGCCGGGGCAGGCGTCCGGACAAAAATAATTTCCGGTTCCGCTGTTTAGACCCCGGTCTTTTGCGGGTACACTATCGGTGTCCGGAACCGGTGCTGTCCGTGCCGGATCTGACTTCGGGGTGCCCGTGAAGCTCCGGTGTGCGGGGAGCTGCGGAAGCGCCCGCCATACCCGCGAAAACGATGGAGGAGTACGTCATGTCCATGTCAACTGCATCCTACGATTCCGAACATCACGACGGCGCGCCCGATTACGGCGCCTGCCGCCGTCCGACGCCCCCGGTGCGCCGGGGCGATATATTCTACGCTGATCTCAGCCCGGTTATCGGTTCCGAGCAGGGAGGTCTGCGCCCGGTGCTGATCGTCCAGAACGACGTCGGCAACCGTTACAGCCCGACGGTTATTGCCGCCGCCATTACCTCCCGGATGGGCAAGACCCGCCTGCCCACGCACATTGATATTTATGCCGACCGTGTCGGGCTTGCCAAGGACTCGGTCATCCTGCTGGAACAGATCCGTACATTGGATAAACGCCGTCTGCGGGAGAAGATGGGACACCTGGACGAGACGGTCATGGCGGAGGTGAACAACGCCATTGCTGTCAGCTTCGGTCTGCATGAGGGCAGCCGGGACACCGGCAGCCGGGACGCCGGCACGCGGCACGGGGATATTCCGGGCGCGGCGCGCCCGAATACGGCAGCCGCCGTGCGGCACACGGACGAAGATCGGACGGTAGCACCGCCGTCCGGCGGAACCCGCGCGGAGGGGTGATTGCGGGAGCGGCAAGCCTGCGCCGGAAGCCTGTGTGATTCGTCGCAAGGCAGCGGACACGGGCGGGGGCGACGGGAAAGGGAAAATAGATAACAGAGATAAGAGCCGACAAAAAAGCCCGGGGCACCTTCCGTGAGGAGGGCGCCCCGGCTGAGAGCATCTGTTTCGGCTTGATTCAGTGCAACTGGACAAATCCCAGCTTTTTCTGCACTTTTGACAGCGTGCGGCGGGCGACGTAGGAAGCCTCGGCGGCGCCCTTTTTCATTTGCGCCTCCAGCATTGCCTTGTCGGCAATGTAGGTCTTGAAGCGCTCCTGTACCGGGGCGAGCACGTCGGCGCAGGTTTCTCCGACAGCGGTTTTGAAATCACCGTAGCCGCGCCCGTCGAACTCGCGCTCGATCTCTGCCATATCTTTTCCGGTCAGTGCGGCATAGATGGTCATCAGGTTGTTGATGCCGTCCTTGCCCTCGGCGTAGCGCACGACGGCGTCCGAATCCGTGACGGCACGGCGGAACTTGCGGATGATGGTGTCGCGGTCATCCAGAATACGCACGACGGCGTTCTCATTCTCGTCCGACTTGGACATTTTCTTTGTCGGCTCCGCCAGCGACATGATCTTCATGCCGTGCCGGGCGATGATCGGTTCCGGAACGGTAAAGGTGTCGGGATAGATCTGGTTGAAGCGGTTGGCAATATCGCGGCATATCTCGACGTGCTGCTTCTGGTCGATGCCGACCGGCACGACATCGGTCTGATACAGCAGGATATCCGCCGCCATCAGCACCGGATAGGTGAACAGCCCGGCGTTGATGTTGTCGGCGTGCTTTGCGCTCTTGTCCTTGAATTGCGTCATGCGGGAAAGCTCGCCGAACATGGTGAAGCAGTTGAGCAGCCATGCCAGCTCGGCGTGCTCCGGCACATGCGACTGGACGTACAGTGTGTTGCGTTCGGGGTCAAGCCCGCACGCAAGGTAAAGTGCCAGCGCCTCATAGGTGCGGCGGCGCAATTCGGCGGGGACCTGCCGAACCGTAATGGCGTGCTCGTCCACTACGCAGTAAAAGCACTTGTATTTTTCGGAAAAAGCGGAAAAATTCCGCAGTGCGCCAAGATAATTGCCGAGCGTCAGGTTTCCGCTGGGCTGAATGCCAGAAAAGGATACCGCTTGATTCTGGAACATGGTTAATCTCCTCACTTTCTTAGTCTCTGCCGTATATTGTACCATACCCGATGCCGGTTGTC
>QWCB01005636.1_pt1 | contig 10568 bp, 9 predicted proteins | sample 1972511 | NCBI WGS metagenome assembly QWCB01 (sample SAMN09866719, study PRJNA288562) | Human gut metagenome isolate term5_stool, whole genome shotgun sequencing... | isolation source: gut | host: Homo sapiens | place: USA: California
TGCTATCCGGATAGCATGAGCAACAAAATAAAAGTAAATGCTATCCAGATAGCATGAACAATAAATTAAAACTAAATGCTATCCAGATAGCACGAACAAAATCATTAGTGATATTACTGAATTAGTTTCTCTACGGCGAAAAATTTCCATAACTTTTAAAAAATTAATCTCCCAACTGCAGTCACCCTGAGCGGAAGAGCCGAAGGCTCTGAAGTCGAATGGGTATAACTTCTGTAGATCAAGTCCTCCCAACTGAACTTCATCAGATAAAATAAAACTAAATGCTATCCGGATAGCACGAACAACAAAATAAAACCAAATGCTATCCGGATAGCATGAACAATAAAATTATAACCAAATGCTATCCGGATAGCATGAACATAAATCATCGATACTTAACCTCACCAAGGTTATACCCATTCGACTCGCTACGCTCGCTCAGGGTGACTGTCTTCATTAACAAAAAACAAATGCTATCCGGATAGCAAGTCCCTCTCTCTGGTCATCCCGAGCGAAGTCGAGGGATCTAACTATAGTGAGGAAAATAAAAAAAGCTCTACGTGTAGCATGAAACAAAAATAAAACAAATGCTCTAAACAGAGCGCGAACTTCCTAACTGCAGTCACCCTGAGCGGAAGAGCCGAAGGCTCTGAAGTCGAACGGGTATAACATCTGTAGAGCAAGTCCTCCCAACTGAACTTCATCAGATAAATTAAAACTAAACGCTATCCGGATAGCACGAGCAACAAAATAAATATAAATGCTATCCGGATAGCATTAGCAAAAAAATAAAGCTAAATGCTATACAGATAGCATGAGCAACAAAACAAAACCAAATGCTATCAGCAGACTGTTTCTGCCAATCGGCTACGCCTCTTGGGAAACAGGTTGCACCACACCTACTAAGACTCACTACGTTCGTTAAGTTAGGTGTAGGCGGATAGCATGAAACATAAATCATCGATACTTGACCTCAACAAGGTTATACCCATTCGAAGCCCTAGCCGAAATCTTTGATTTCGTGGCAGGTCTTGTGCAAAGAGTTCCAAAGAAGCCGAATGAAATGAAGGCTGATTTGTAGAACTCGACTGCCTCTCAAGGTGACTGTCTTCATTAATTAAAACTAAATGCTATCCGGATAGCATCATATTTATTCGGCAAATTTATCTGTATCTGTACATCTTTCATTTATTTTTTAATCCTCCCTGTTTTTTGACCCCTATTTTTATTCGTTTTCTATTAATTATTTTAAAAATTTTTTTTAATATTACTTTCATGCTATCCGGATAGCATTTAAAATTAAAACATAAATTTTAAATTTATTCTTTAATTAATCTTTAAATGATTTTGATTTTAATCTATAATAGTATTATAAAGATAAATTAAGTAAATTATAGATAAAAGAACATATGTTCGAGGTGAATATGGCAAAAGTTATTTCAATTTTCAACCAAAAAGGCGGGGTAGGCAAGACTACTTCTGTTATCAATTTGGCTGCTGGTCTTGGTCGCCTTAAACAAAAGGTCCTAATCATTGATATGGATCCTCAAGGCAACGCAACTTCCGGCATTGGTTTAAATAAAGAGCAAGATAAAATTATATATGACCTACTAATTAATGGGGATTTAGATGTTATAAAACCTACTGAATCTAAGAATGTAGATATCATTCCTTCTAATCAAGAGCTATCTGGAATCGATTTAGAGCTTGCAAATACAGAGTGGCATTACAAACTTAGAGATCAGGTCAATAAAATAAAAGACGACTATGATTATATTTTAATCGATAGTCCTCCTAGCTTAAGCGTCTTATCTATTATGACACTTATTGCTAGTGATAGTATCATAATTCCTGTTCAAACGGAATACTATGCCCTTGAAGGAGTGAGCCAACTTATAGAATCTATCGATTTTATAAAGGAAAATTTCAATCCGGATTTAAAAATCCTTGGGGTTCTTCTTACTATGTATGACGGGAGAAATAAACTTTCTAAACAGGTTGTTGAGGAAGTGAGAGGATTCTTTAAGGACCTTGTGTTTAACACAACTATTCCTAGAAATGTCCGTCTTGCTGAGTCTCCTGGTTATGGTATGGATATTTTTAAATACGATAGAATTAGTGCTGGCGCTTTTTCATACAAGAAATTTGCGAGGGAGGTGCTTAAGAAATGAGTTACAAGAAGCGTGGGCTCGGTCGTGGTTTCTCAAACTTTTTAAGCAAGGAACAACAGGAAGAGATCACTTCTGAGTTTATGAATGATTCTGATTTAAATAAAGATGATTCAAATAAATCAAATGAAAAGAATATAATAGAAGAAAAAAATAATTCTGGCGAGAGGATAAAATCTACTTTGGTAGGAAATTATATAATTACCGAAAAGACCACTCCGCTTATTTCTGAAGATAATTTGAATGATGTGAACAACACTCACGATCCAAATAACTTCGGCCTTAAAAATATCGCTGTGGAGCTTATCACTGCAAACCCAGACCAACCTCGTAAGTATTTCGACGAAGATATACTTAAGGAGCTTTCTAAGAGTATTGAAGAGCTTGGAGTTTTGCAACCGCTTATGGTTCGTCCAATGGGCAATAGATACTTTTTAATCGCCGGTGAAAGAAGGCTTCGCGCCTCTATTATGGCTGGTCTAAAAGAAGTTCCTTGTATCGTTGCAGACGTAAGTGACTTTGAAGCGGACAAGATTTCCATAATCGAAAACGTGCAAAGGGAGGACTTAAGTCCCATTGAAGAGGCGAGGGCTTATAGAAATCTAATTGAAAACTACGGCATGTTTCAAGATGAAGTTGGGGATATCCTCGGTAAGAGCAGACAGTTTATCGGAAATAGAATTAGACTTCTAAAACTTCCGGAAGAGGTTCAAAATATGATAGAAGCCGGAGAGCTAACTTATTCCCATGGTCAAATTCTTTTGTCCCTTGAAAATGAAGAAGACATGTTAAGGGAAGCAAATAGGATTAAAAATGATAGCATTACCGTGACTACTATGAGGAGGAAGAGACCGAGAAGGAGAAAAGAAGTGGTAAGGGACAAGTATCTCGATGCCCTTCTTGAAAAAATGAGCTCTCATCTCGGCACGAAAATCGACTCAAAAGGCACAGGAGCTGTGAAAAAACTAGAAATTGAATACTACAGTGACGAAGATCTAGAAAGAATAGCTTCTATTATAATTGGAGGGGATTTGGATTGACTAAGGAACTTATAACCTACATTGTAAATGCCTTTACAAATAGCGCCTTTAACGGCAATGCAACCGGAGTTGTCATAGATTCTGTTGGCTTAACAGACGATGAAATGTCAAAGATTGCAAAAGATCTAAAGCAACACGAGACGGTCTTTGTAAAGAAGATGGATGTAAACAGGTACTCCACCAGATTTTTCACAGACAAAGGTGAGATAGACCTGTGTGGTCATGCGACCATCGCCACATTCTACGCCCTTGCAAAGGAAGAGTACATCATACCTATCGATAGGGGTACTGTGGACATCATCCAACATTCCCGCTTAGGTAAGATTCCTGTAAAAATTGAATACAAGAACGAAGAAGTGTTGGGAATAAGCGTGTTCCTAGAAGGTAGAGAGCTTGAAACATCTGTAACCAAGGAAGAAATGGCAAAAGTGCTTGGAATTTCTAAAGAGGATATAGATTTAGAAAATAAAGACCTACCAATTAAGAAGCTAACATCTGGCATTTGCGACATCGTTGTGCCGGTAAAAGATAGAGAAACCCTAAGCAAAATTAGTTTAAACTATGATCTAGCAAACGAAATTGTAAAGAGAGAAGATGCACTATCGATCCTTGCATTTACAACTAGTGACTATGAAAGAGTATATTCACGTACATTTTCACCTGGGCTTGGCATAGAAGAAGAGCCTGCATCAGGGACATCAGCCCTTGCAACACTAAAATACCTAAGGGACCTAGGACTTTCAAAGGATGTAATTGAATCGGTGCAAGGCGTAAGTTTCGGGAGAATAGGGTACGCAACAGCAGAATATATAGAAGAAAGTGATAAAATCAAAGTAACAGGAGAAGGATTTGTATTTTTGACGGGAGTGCTAAAGATATGACAGGAAGAGAATTAAGGCGTCTAAAAACAAAGAGAAAGAGAAGATTTACTCTCCTTGTATTAATCCTACTAGGACTATTTTTCACAGGAAAGTTCATCTCCAACGCAAATAGACTAATAAAGATTAAGACCAACGAAATCTCCTACATGGAATTTATAAAATTTAAAGAAGACACACTGAACAAGACATCAACACCGAAAATTATCAGGAAGATGGCATCAGCAGTAGAATCCATAAAGGGTAAACCATCTACAAAAGACGCATCAGATACAGGAACAATAAATGTTTTAAATATATATTTCAAAGACAACACAAAGATTGAAATACTTAGGAAAAATTCCTTTGTTTCAATAGATGGAGTCTGGTACAAGATCCAAGGCTCCTCAGCAAATAAATTCGACAGACTATTTGAAGAGTACAGTGAATAGGAGGAAAAATTGAAAATTTTATCGGCAGGACCTACATCCATATCCAAAGAAGTAATGGCAGAAATGGGCAAGATCCACACAAATCCGGACTTAGATCCAAACTACACACAGTTTCACAGAAATGTAGAAAAGAAAATCGCAAAGGTACTAAACACAGAACAGACCACATTTCTAATGCTAGGAGAAGCAATAATGGGCCTGGAAGCAGCAGTAATAAACATAGTAAATAGAGGTGACAGAGTGCTTGTCCTTCACAACGGATACTTCGGCAAGGGATTCTCCGAATATGTGGAAAATGTAGGAGCAACTCCAGTAGAATTGAAATTTGACTACAGAAGGGGCATCGACGTAGAAAAACTAAGAGAATACTTAGAAAAGGATAGCGACTTCAAAGCAGCAACCTTCGTTCATTGCGAAACACCATTTGGAATCACAAATGACATCGAAAAGATAGGTAAACTTTTAAACAGCTACAATATTTTATCCATCGTCGACTCAGTAAGCGGCATCGGAGGAGAATATATAGACTTCGACGAATTTAAAATAGACGTGCTAATCGGAGGATCACAAAAGGTCCTATCAGCACCGACAGGACTTACCACAATTACACTATCAGAAAGAGCAAAAGACGAAATCGCGAAGAAAAAAGTAGCATCCTACTACCTAAACTTCAAGAACTTCTACGATTACAAAGACGCAGCCTTCGCATTTCCATACACCATGAACGAAAACCTAGTCCATGCAATGGATGTGGCGGTGGACAAAGTACTATCAAGAGATACAGTAGCCCTACACAAAAAATATGCAGAAGCAACGAGAATCGCAGTAGAAAAAGCAGGACTAGAACTATATGCCAAAGATTATTTCGCAAACACAGTAACAACAGTCCTCCTACCAGAAGGATTTGACGCACTTAAACTTCTAGAAAAGATGAGAGAAAGAGGAATCATCATCTCCGGAGGAATGGCGGATATTCTTCATAGCGCATTTAGAATCGGACACATGGGAAATAATATCGATTTTGACGACTTCAAAGAAATGTTTAGAAACCTAGACGAAGTACTAGAAGAGATGAAGGTACCTATGAAAGGAAGTCTAGAAGAAGAATTTGTAAAAGCGATAGAAAAATAAAAAATAAAAGATATATAAGAAGCTCAAGGAAATACCTTGGGCTTTTTTTTGAGGATATAGAAGTCAGTTTACAAAAATTTATTTTGAAAAATAAGATTATTTTCTTGATAAATATGGCTAATTATCAATATTTAGTGTGAACAGATTATAAAAATATTATTTAATTATATTTTTATAAATTTTTGTGCTATAATCTTATTAAATAAAATTCTTATATTTTTCAAAAAGATCAATTGAGAAAATAAAAATTAGGAGGGAAATTATGAAAAATAAGATTTTAAGAAAAGTTTTGATGTCATTATTTGTTATGGCACTTGTTGCAGGTCTTTCTGGTTGCAGCAAAGACAAAGCACCAGCTGAAGCTAGTAACGGCGAAGAAAAGGTAATAAGAGTTGGATGTGAAGCTACAACACCTGGTTGGATTCAAACTGATAAAGATGGAAAACTTACAGGATATGATTATGAAGTTTGGCAAGAAATTGGAAAGCGTATAGGATATACAATTGACTACAAAGTTATGGATTGGGATGGAATGTGGCCAATGCTTGAAGATGGTCGTCTAGATACAGTTGGAGAACAAATTTCAATGACTGATGAAAGAAAAGAAAAATACGAATTTACTGAACCATATGCTTACAACTACTATTGCTTAATATCTGCAAAAGATAATCCTGAATTAAACACATTAGATGATTTAAAAACAGGTATGACTATTTCTTGTGAAACAAATTCAAGTGATGAAGTAATTGTAGACTCATTAAATAAAAAATATGGAATAGAATTAAAACCTATGTACTATAGTGGCATGTCTGTAAAAGACGTAGCATTAGGAAGATGTGACCTATGGCCAAGAGCTGAAACATCTTCAATGATAACTGTAAAGGAAATGGATAATTTAAAGATTTTGGGAGTAACAGATATACTTGAAACAAACGCATATCCATTTGCAAAAACTGAAAAAGGCAAAGAACTTGCAGCATTAGCAAGCAATGCCATCAAAGAAATGAAAGAAGATGGCACATTAAAAGAACTTTCTGAAAAATGGTTTGGTATGGATATCACTACACCAGATCATAAATAATGGGAAAGTATCATGGAATTTAGTATAGAAGTATTTAGTGCGATATTAAAAGTCATCCCTTTAACATTGGGGATGACTATCATTTCTTTTGTATTAGCGCTTATAATAGCTGTGTTAATAGCTGTTGTTGACTATTATAAAATCCCAGTTTTAAACCAAATTCTCGAATTATATGTTTCCTTTTTTAGAGGGACACCTTTAATTCCACAATTATTTTTGTTGTACTTTGGGATACCTACATTTGTTCCTTCATTGAGAAGTATACCTGCTTTATATATCTGTATAGTTGGACTTACGCTTAATGCAGCCGCATATATGAAGGAAGTAGTAAGAGGAGCTATTTTATCAGTCCCAAAAGGACAAAGAGAAGCTGCATATGCCCATGGAATGTCAAGTATGCAAACCATGTTTAAGATAATACTTCCTCAAGCAGCTATGGTAGCAATACCTTCACTATTTAACAATCTTGTAGATATTTTAAAAGGAACATCAGTTGCATTTACCATAGGAGTCATGGAAATGACAGCAGTTGCAAATTTAAGAGCTGCAGTAACATTTAATTATTTTTCAGCATATATAACACTAATGCTTATGTATTGGTTAATAGTATTCCTAATGGAAAGAGCACAAAAGATAATAGAAAAGAAAAATATGGTATGGAATGTTAGGTAGGATAATATGATAAAAATTGAAAATCTAAGCAAAAGTTTTGGAAATAATCGAATTTTAAAAGGTATTAATTTAACAGTAGATAAAGGAGAAGTTGTATCTATAATAGGTACGTCTGGAACAGGAAAATCAACATTTTTAAGATGCCTTGACTATCTTGAAAAACCAGATTCAGGAACCATAACAATCGGCGATGTTACTCTCGATGCAGAAAAAGCAACTAAACAAGATATAGAAAAATTAAGACTTAAATCAGCAATGATTTTTCAAAACTATAATCTATTTTTGAATAAAACAGTAATGCAAAATGTAACACTGCCATTAATTTCAACCAAGAGATATAGTAAAAAAGAAGCTGAAGAAATAGCACTAAAGTTTTTAAAAAAAGTAGGAATGGCTCATAAAGTAGACAGCTATCCAATTACCCTATCTGGTGGAGAACAACAAAGAGTTTCCATTGCGAGATCAATTGCATCAAGTCCAGAGGTGCTTCTTTTCGATGAACCAACCTCATCACTTGACCCATCTTGGAAACAAGAAGTGCTCGAAGTAATAAGAAGCCTTGCAAACGAACACTATACGATGATTATCGTTACACATGAAATGGAATTTGCAAAAGAAGTGTCCGATAAGATTGTATTTATGAGTGAAGGAATAATAGAAGAAGAAGGAACACCAAATCAAATATTTAAAAATGCTAAGAGCGAAAAAACTAAAAAGTTCTTAGCTAGGATTAGTCAAACTTCATCCTTCGATGAATTTTTAATAAGAAAATCACTCGATTATAAGAAACTTCTACCTCTATTCAAAGAAGCTGGATTAGATGTTAAAACATTTGCAATTTCTAAGCCTTATCAAGGTAGAGGAGTTGGAAAATATCTAATGGATAATATGATAGATGAACTCAGAGAATGGGGTGCAACAAAAGTTTATCTCAATGCTAAAGAGCCAGATTTCTATGAAAAGGTAGGCTTTGTAGAATCAGATATTGATGTTAAAAATATAAGGTATGATTGTGGAGATTGCGACCACTTAAATAAAAGTTGTTTTCCAAAAACTATGGAACTTTCATTGTAGAAAATTTGTTTTAATAAATAAAAAATCTCCAAATCAATTGGCATAAATTTTTGGGAGATTTATTTATTGAATAATATTATGCTATAATAGATAAGGTGGTTAACAATCTAGAAGCGACAGTGTTAAGGGTATAAATTTTTATTATGAGGTGAATAAAATGGTAATGGAAAATTTGGAACATCTTCCGAAGACTTTGGAGGAATTTCAATATATAAAAGGAGCAGCTCAAGGGGAGCTAGTAAGATTAAAAGAAGAAAAAGTACCAATAGTAGGAGCATATTGCACATTTTTCCCACAAGAACTTCCACTAGCTATTGGAGCAGTACCTGTATCTCTATGTTCAACATCAGGCGAAACTATAGGTGAAGCAGAAAAAATCCTGCCAACGAATCTTTGTCCTTTGATTAAAAGTTCATTTGGCTTTGCAATCACCGACAAATGCCCATACTTTTTCTATTCAGACCTAGTAGTAGGGGAAACCACCTGCGACGGAAAGAAAAAGATGTTTGAGTACCTAAAGGAATACAAGGACGTGCATGTAATGCAACTTCCAAACATGATTTCCAAAGAAGCAATGGCACTTTGGAAGGCAGAAATAATAAAAATGAAAGAAAAGATAGAAGACAAGTTCGGAAGAAAGATATCTGACGAAGATCTCCGTCGTGCAGTTAAGACTATGAATGAATATAGATCCTCTGTCAAAGATTTTTACGAAATTATGAAATCTGACGAGCTTCCTTTGACAGGACTGGAACTTTGGCAAACACTAAACGGTGTAAATTACTATCTTTATAAGGAACAAGTACCTGCCATAGTAAAGAATCTAAAGGAAGATGTACTTAAAAATTCGAAAAAAATCACTGGCAAGAAAAGAATATTAATCACAGGATGTCCAATAGGGGCGGCTACAGAAAAAATAATCGAAGCAGTTGAACAAAAGGATGCCATCGTAGTTTGTTATGAAAACTGCGGCGGAGCTAAGGCTCTCGACAGAAATGTAGAAGAAGATACGGATGATATAGTTGAGGCTATGGCTGAAAAGTATCTAAATATCGGTTGCGCTTGCATAAGCCCTAATGACAATAGAAAAGAACTTCTAGGAAGGTTGATCAAAGAATATAAAGTGGATGGAGTGGTGGATATGCACCTTCAAACATGTACGCCTTTCCAATCAGAATCCCATGGAATAAAGACATTTGTAAACTCTTTGGGAGTGCCATACGTAGCGGTTGAAACAGACTACTCAAACAACGACGTAGGACAGTTAAATACAAGACTAGAAGCATTTGTAGAGATGCTATAATTAAAAATATAACTCAAGGGAAAACCCTTGGGTTTTTGTTTTTTTGGTAGTAAACTCCTGTATTGTATGTTTTGTAGCGGAAGTAACCTGATTCCATAAACCTTGATACTAAATTATCTTTCTTCAGCCGTCAGGCGTACGACAACCATTCCTGCTATTCACATCTGTAGCGGAAGCAATCTGCTTCCATTAACTTTGATACTAAATTATTTTTCCTTCAGCCGTCAGGCGTGCAACAATAAATCCTACAATTTATCCCCGTAGCGGAACCTACCAGGTTCCACAGCCGGGCAGTCGAGTTCTACAAATCAGCCTTCATTACATTCGGCTTCTTTGGAACTCTTTGCACGAGACCTGCTACGAAATCAAAGATTTCGGCTAGGGCTTCGAGGCGTAAAGTCTTTAAAATTTCCAAATAATTAACATCTAGTGAGCGACACTTCTCCCAACTGGTCATCCTGAGCGAGGAAATTTATTTTCGAGCCGAAGGATCTGACCTATATTTAACCTATTTAAGACAAAATGTAAAATAAAAAATAATATAAATATCCTATGCCTTTCTAAACTCATTCTTTCTCCTTCCAATTTTCTTTTACGAGGGAGAGGGAGGGAATTAACGTCTCGCCGACAAAACCTACGGTTTTGCGAACGAGACTCGCAGTTTCCTCCCTTCTCCCTCGAGCTCCCTCTACCCACCTCGCATTATCAGGGAAGTGATTTTCACATTTCGGCTAAAATTTGGGAACTCGCTACGCTCAGACACCCAAATTTTTTAACGCCTCATGGAAAA
>QWCB01004079.1_pt1 | contig 10558 bp, 8 predicted proteins | sample 1972511 | NCBI WGS metagenome assembly QWCB01 (sample SAMN09866719, study PRJNA288562) | Human gut metagenome isolate term5_stool, whole genome shotgun sequencing... | isolation source: gut | host: Homo sapiens | place: USA: California
TCTGAGTTGATAGACAGTCTCGTTCATCAAAAGGCCAACTCGCTCAACAATATCCCATTCATTTGGTATCGCAATAGGCTTTAGTATCTCTATTATGGATGTGGTGGAGGTTCTACCTCCGTCCTTTGTTATTGCAAAGATAAAGAATATTCTTGAAATAGCAAGCGTTTTCTTGAATGAATATGAAGTGAATGAAGATAAACAGATATAGAAATGAGTAAGAGTATGAAACAGAGTCAGTTTGAGCGCTTAGAAAGGGCGCAGGGGTACATTGGTAAAAGCTATAATGCTATTGCGAGGGAACTTGAACTGAAAACCCCTCAAGTTTTTTACGACATAAAGGCGGGTAAATCAAGTGTGTCCTATGAACTTGCAAGGGCACTTCAAGAAAAATTCTTGATTTCCGCCACGTGGCTCCTCACTGGCGAGGGCGAGATGCTCTCATCGGAGCACCCGGTGCAGTACGATATCGACACAGCTCAAGAGCTAATGAAGCGCGGCGTGGAGCTGATACCGATGTACTCGGAGCCGTTCCGCGCAGGTAACGAGGGTGCCACCTTCTCCGCATCCGATGCGCAAGTGGAAAGCTACTGGGCTATCCCCGGTATAAAAGCACAACAAGTAATATCCGTAACAGGCGACTCTATGGAGCCGACCATCCTGCGCGGTGCCTCCGTAGCCATTGCACCGATGCACTTTCAAGCCGATGAACCGTTCGCTATACCCTTCGGCGAGGTGTTCGCTATCGTCTTACACGACCCAGACGCGCCCTCCGATACGGTCACCAGCTATGTAAAGCGTCTATACCGCCACCCCTCCGCCGATAAACAGCAGACCCATTGGATGGCGCATTCTGATAATCCGCGATACGAGGATTTCGAGATCTGCATCGCTAATATCACCTCACTTTGGCGTGTCCTTGCAGGGGTGCACTACTACGCGTAACCGCTCGTACCATTTTCGTGCAGGCACGCAAATGGTATATCCGTAATCACTAAATAAGTATCTTTGTTGCCGAAAGCATATCGGGGAGAAGTGTGTACGGCAATCAACGACAAGAAAGAAAGGATGTTTCGGTGGATACACGTATCGGCGTTGTAGATTTGTTCTGCGGCATAGGAGGACTTAGCTACGGGTTGCGAAAAACCGGTCTTCGGATATTAGCCGGATATGATCTGGATCCTACTTGTGCGTTCGCATACGAAACAAACAATCAGGCACGCTTCATTCATAAGGATATCCGAGAGGTATCGGGGGCGGAAGTTTCTTCTTTTTTAGATGGCCAGGAGGTAAAGGTACTCGCAGGGTGTGCTCCTTGTCAGCCGTTTTCTTCTTATGCGTTTAAACACAAAAAGAAAGATCCGGATAAGTATGCGCTTCTATATGAATTTGCGCGTCTTGTAAAAGAGGTAACCCCCGATATTGTTACGATGGAGAACGTACCGCAACTGCTCTCCTTTCGGATCAAACCGGTATTCCCGGACTTTGTTTCCTCATTGGAGCAGTTGGGGTATTCGGTTTCTGCCTCAAAGGTATATTGCCCGGATTACGGAATACCGCAGGCACGCACCCGCTTGGTTTTGTTGGCATCGAAATATGGAGCCATAGAGCTGATACAGCCTACCCACACAAGGAATAACTACGTTACGGTGAGAGATGTAATTGCCGATATGCCGCCAATAGCAGCCGGAGAAAAAGATGTTTCAGACCCCTTACACCGCTCCAGGTCACTTTCCCCTTTGAACCTCAGCCGTATTCGGGCTACACCATACGGAGGAAGTTGGTCCGATTGGCCGAATTCGCTGCGTTTAGATTGTCATAAGAAGAGCAGCGGTAAATCGTGGTGTAACGTGTATGGGAGAATGAAGTGGGAAGAGCCCGCCCCTACCATCACAACTCTCTGTACGGGGTACGGGAATGGTCGTTTCGGGCATCCCACGCAGGATAGGGCAATATCAATAAGAGAAGCTGCTCTCCTGCAAACGTTCCCAAAAGAGTATTGCTTCTTTGCAGACGAAGAGCATATCAGCATATCACAAGCTTCAAGATATATTGGCAATGCCGTTCCCCCAAAGTTAGGTGAGGTGATAGGGGAAAGCATTATAACCCACATAAACAAACATCTGTTATGAGTAGATACACGATGAGTATGGATCTAAATGTTTTGGAACATTTAGGTATAAATCTATACAGCAGCATCCCTGCCGTACTCTCGGAGGTAGTGGCCAATAGTTACGATGCAGATGCTACTTTGGTGAACATCTGTACTGATAGTGAGGATACCATTACCATACTTGACGATGGCAACGGTATGGGCCTGAAAGATATTAACGAGAAATACCTTAAAGTGGGGTATAGGAAGCGTGATGCGGGCGAACAATTATCACCGAAGTATGGTCGCCCCGTAATGGGGAGGAAAGGAATAGGCAAGCTCTCCTTATTCTCCATTGCAAATAGAATAGAAATACATACTAAGCGGAAAGAATGTAATGGAGAAGCTTTTGTCATAAACAAAGAGGAACTTGAAAAAGTTATATCTCGCGGTGAAAGCACATTCTCGCCCAAAGAAATATCCTTTGATAAAACCCTTTTGAAAGAGGAAACAGGCACTTGCATTAAGCTTTCCGCACTAAAAAAAGACACTGCCAAGTCCGAACCGTACCTGCGTAGAAATATTGCCCGTCGATTTTCCCTTAGTACTACTCCGGATGCTCCTTTTGATATCCAGATAAACGGGAAAACGATCACTGTTGCCGATAGAGGTTATATTGATAAAGTAGACTACCTCTGGCTCATTGGTGACTTTGATATGGATAGGCTTAAATCGGGTAATACCACTCTACGGAAAGAGCCTATTCACATACCCGGAGACCTGAAGGGAGGTTACACAGTGTCCGGATGGATCGGCTCCGTGGCGGAACTCAAAGATCTAAAGCAGGACGATGTGGTCAATAACAAGATTTCAATCATCGTGAGAGGAAAATTGGCGCAGGATGACGTTCTTGCCAATGCATCCGGAGCCGGTGTGTACGCAAACTACTTAGTAGGAGAAATCTGTGCGGATTATCTTGATGAGGACGATCTGCCGGATATAGCCACAAGCAACAGACAACAGATTAAAGATACAGACGAAAGATACATAGCCCTTCAGGCATTTGTACAAAAGGCACTTAAGCAAATTCAAAACGATTGGACAAAGCTTCGAAATGACGCAAATATAAACAAGGCACTCAATGCCATCCCTGAGCTTTCCGAATGGTTCGAATCCCTTAAGGGAGATAGCAGAAAACAGGCGGAGCGGATTTTTCAAACTATAGAGAATGCAACTATAGCAGACGATGATATTGCCAAGAGGAGGGAACTTTACGGGTACGGTATTCTTGCGTTTGAGCGACTGAAAGTGACGGACAACCTTTCCGCTCTCAATAACTTGGATGATGCGGAAATGCTTGAACGCTTCGGAAAGGTATTCTCAAGCATGCAGGATATAGAGGCTTCTCTTTATTACGATATAGCCGCACAAAGAGTTGATGTGCTGAAAAAGCTTACGCAACACTGCGATGAGAACAAGAAAGAAAAAATCCTTCAGAAGCATTTGTTTAATCATCTTTGGCTTTTAGATTCCTCCTGGGAAAGAGCAACGGAACTCACCGGTCGGATGGAGCAAGGGGTGGAAAAAGAATTTGCGGAGGTTACGAACAAGCTCTCCGAGGAGGAGCGGAAGGCAAGAATAGATATTCGCTACAAGAACGTAGCCGGAAAGCATATCATTATTGAACTTAAGCGTTACGAGATGACGTATAATTACGATATCTATGACGCAATGAAGCAAATAGAAAAGTATAAAAAGGCTTTAAGTAAGTGCTTAGAAGCCACGGAGCCCAATAGAAAGCCACATATTGAAACGATACTTATTGTCGGCCCGAATGCTTTTAAAGGTAAGGATCCTACTCAAATAGATAAACAATTAGCCTCCGTTGACGCCCGTATGGTTAGGTATGATCAGCTTATTGAAAATGCAGAAAAAAGTTATAGTAACTACCTAAATGCCAATAAAGAAGCCTCAAGAATCAGAAACATAGTGGAAAAACTAATAGACAAGTAAAACCAATAAACGAACGAATATGAAAGCGAAAAGACAAATCCTCACCGCGTGCGCTGTAGCGTGCGCCCTCTTGTGCTCCTCGTGCGGTGGCACCAAGCCTGCACCCGAGCCTAAGCCAACCCCCAAAGAAAAAAAGTTTGAGTTTGATGATAATTCCCACTTGTACCTTAACGTTGAGAAAAACAGCACTATGAAAGCCGAAGCAGAAACCCCCATACCCAAAGACCAAAACCTCACCCCTCAGCAAATAATGAAATACGCGGATGGTATAGTAGCCACGTTGAAAGGGGGCTCCTCTCGTTCTGGGTATTTCGTTGACGATAAAATGAAGGACTATGAAAATCTTCGTTTTGTGATGGCTCCTTGGATGGTAATTAAGAAACTACCCGAGAAACGCCTGCCCGATGGCACCTACACATACAAATACGAGTTAAACGAAACGTGGCTTACAAATCGTGATGTGACATTAGTTGCGCCAACAAATCCAGCTCTTGGATTTGGTCCCGATGAAGTGATAGGATACATCCCGAACAAAACAATGGAGGAAGCGGAAAAAGCTATCCGCAAAGCATTTGCTGAAAAGGATAGCGAAACGGTTTTCAAACTCTTCAATGATGCCTATACGTTTATTCCAATCCGTGAGGGTAAATGGAACGAACTAAAAGAAAAGGGCGAGTTGTAAATGTAGCTACAACATAATAACACAAAGGGGGTATCCAAAGCGGATACCCCCTTTCTTTTTGTCCGTATCAGATACCACCTAATCGCCCTTGTAGCAAACGTAATTGAAGTTCCACCCAACGCTAAACTCGTTGTTATAGTTTATGAACCTCACGTCAAATCTGTACTCATATACGCCTATTACTTGCGGTACGTCTCCCCATTGTCCTGCGCAACTCGTCACTATGGGCGTGTAATTTGTATTGCCGATGGAGTGAAAGACGGAGTATATTTTATAGTCATTGTCAAATCTTGCTTTAGGTGAGCCGCCACTGCGTGGAGCTTTGTACTTCCCAAAGCTTGCTTGCACGTACCCATTCTCTACACGTCCCCCCGCGAGCACGCACCCTGGCGCATCGAGCGGCTGCTCCAGCGTAAGTCTGTCTAAGCGCATTCCGCCCTTTACACGGGCGATGTAGGGGTTGGAGGTAGTCATATACCCCTTGTAGCGATAAGTCCAGCGCCAATCTATATCAAAGTACCGACTTTGCCCTCCAAACGCGCGGAAGCCGTAACGAGTGAGGATTGTCTCCGCTTGCGACGCATCGTAATACAGATGGGCAGTTAATTTGGATATAGTGGCTTTGTCTTTGGTATCCGTTGAGGTAACCGATACGGACAACGTGTGCGAGCCACTATTGAGGTAGCGCTCAAATTTCAAGTTCTCTACAACAAGCGGAGTATTCTCTTTGCGGAAGCGCACACCTCCTCCTTCAAACCCCGAAGTATCTTCTCGTATCAATTTAGTATCTCCGCGCCACGAGCCGAGCGTAACGCCATCCAATGTGAGGGTAACCGATTGATTGATTTGGTAGACTTCACTTGTAAGCGTGGGTATGGTAATTGTCAGCTTGGTATCGTTATTCGCGACGTCAAACGAATAAGTTTGTGCTTCTCCCTTCCCCACAACGACAAAGCTTTTTTCGTAAGCTATATTCGTGTCCACCTTGCTGTTTGCGAGAAAGTTCTCAATGAACGTTCCCTCCTCTGCGGTAACGCGGAGCGGTAGCCCCGATTTGGGCATTAGCGCAATTGTCTTGTCGCTTAGTTTGACATCCCCGAACTTAGCTGAGCCGTCTTGGTATATCTCTGTGCGTGCACTCAGATTGTCTGTGCCATAATTTTGCATACCTGCCGTCAGCACCGCATCGTTACCGCCTATCATTGCCGAGGGCTTGCCGTCAGAAAAGCGGAGGAATATTGAGCGGTCAGCTCTAATGCCATTAAACGTTACGGAACTTCCTTGCTCCTCTGTATCGGGAATAAGCAACATCCCCATCCGCTGTAACCACTTACGCACGTCTTCAGGTAGCTGATTCTTCTTTAGCTCGTTTATTTGAGTTCCTTGCGCATCTACTTGCGTGCCTTGATTGACGACTTCGTTATTAATTCGTTTGATTTCGCTGTTTGCGTCCGCAATTTTTGCGTTCGCTTTTTGGGCTCCATCGTATGCGCTATCGGCTCTACTACGAGCGTTGCTAATATCAGTGGTTAGCTTGCTCTTGGCTGTTGTTAGCTCCTTTTTGTCCTCTTCGCGGTTCTTATTGTATTGCTCCAGTGTCGTGTACTTGCTCAGCTCTCCTAGTAAGTCTTCTGGCGCGGGCGTCCAGTCTGTAGCCACGTTGCCAAACTCCACCTTGGCGCGCACGTTCTCGTTAGTCACGCCAAGTCGTATATAGCTTGTATCGGCTGGGAGCGTGTACGTGCGTGTGCGCCCAATCTCACCGCGCCAGGCATCAAAATCCCACCACAAAAACTTCTTATCCTTGTCGTATGCGTGTATCTGCACAACTCCGTTATTATCCCCTCCGTTGTCGTACAGCTTGCGTGTAATAGTCTTATTGCCCTCTGTGGGAATATATGTGGGGTCATAGCGGAATTTGGAATGGTTTGGAATTACTTTGTACTCCGGCTCACCTGGATTCCCATTTGTTGAATCTCCATACAAGTACCCAGCTTCCCACCTTTTGGTGACGATAAGGTTCCTACCCCCAACTTTCATCAGCTCCTCAAATTGGCTTGGAAGGTCTGTGTCTAATACATACTTGCCACTTGTAGGTTTATCCAACTTGTTTTCTAATTTCCTGCTATCCTCTTCGCGGTTCTTATTGTATTGCTCCAGTGTCGTGTACTTGCTCAGCTCTCCTAGTAAGTCCTCGGGCGCGGGCGTCCAATCCGTAGCTACGTTGCCGCGCTCAAGCTTTATCTTTGTTATTGTTGTGTTGAAACTATTATTATTATTCGGGTGATTAGCTGCTCTATATAAGTTTAGATATCTGTTACTTTTATTTGCATCATCCAGCCACTTAAACGTCTGCTTCCATACCCCATTAGTTATTTTTTGAATACTTGCTACATTCGTGTTTCCTCCACTGTTGTATACCAAAAGGACTTCAGAGGAACCCGCCCCATCTATCGTACCCCAGATCTGTATTGTATATTCTTCACCAGCGACCATTTGGCTTGGGTCTGCAATGTCGTATTTCCCAACGAAGTAGTTGCCGTTTGACAATGTGTTTTTGCTATCCTTTATTAGGTTTCTCCCACCGACTTTGCGCTCCTCGTCCAGCGTGCGCGCCAGCTCCTTGACGCGTTCTTCATCGGGTAGTCCATACGTGATTTTGTCACGGTACGTCTTGCTGTTGGCGATTAAATCCGCCACGTCCGATGGGTTCGGGTTCTCGCCGTCTTTCCCTGCGTCCCCTTGGTCGCCCTTAGCGCCTTGGTCACCCTTGTCACCCTTGGCGCCTGTTGCGCCGCGTGGACCCTCTGCGCCACGGTCGCCCTTGAGGGTCTGCTGACTGACCAATACTCCATCCGCAAGTAGGCGAAACTGCTCATCAAACGTGAGTTTAGGAGTGTGTCCGTCCTTGCCTGTGTCACCTTTGTCACCCTTGTCACCCTTAGCTCCCTTAGCACCAGTTGCGCCTGTTGCCCCTGTTGCGCCGCGTGGACCTTGTTCGCCACGCGCGCCCTTGATAAGCGTCTGCAACTCCGTGTCGCCCTTGATTTTCTCCTTGATGCGGTCGGGTATTTCCGCATCTAAAACATAAGAGCCACCCTCGGGCTTGTCAAGCTTGCCCTTCAGTCCATCCGAGATGGTGGCTATATCGTTATCGTAGGGTCGTTCGTCGGTGATGATGCCCTCATACACGAGCATCCAATTTTGTGGTATATCCATAGTTGTATATCAGCTTTAGTTATGTTGTTTCCCCAAAAGTAGTGTTTATTTAGTTAGGAGTGAGAAGTTAGGAGTGAGGAGTTAAGAGTTAAAGATGATACCATTCTATCACGCGCAAAATTTCATCGAAGAAATAAAATCAGTTCATTAATGAAACAGAAACGGTTCATTAATGAAAATACCCGCAATTCATCCAAGAAACGGAAACGGTTCATCGAAGAAACTTTTTGTTAGTTAGGAGGGAGTAGTTTTTAGTTAGTAGTGAGGAGTTAGTAGTGAGTAGTTGAGCGGTACTGTTTTAACTCCTCACTAAACATCGCTAGTGTATTGCTTTGTTACGATTAGTTTGTACCTTTGCCGTAGAAAAATTACGCGAACGAGCATTTTGAGAATGGAATTCAAGGCAGCCTCAGTATATGATAGTACGATTTAGCGTAACGAATATCCTTTCTTATGGCAATGAGTGTGAGATTTGCTTCATTCCCTATAAGCGTCTTAAGGGGCATTCCAACCACATAAATAACAACGAAGAGTATGCCTTAGAGTTGCTCCGATACAGTGCTGTTTATGGAGCCAACGGAGCCGGTAAAAGTAATCTGTTACACTCTCTGGAACTTTTTATTGGAGCTCTTAAAAGCACAAAAGCAGATGACTTGTGGCAAAAGAGAAACTTACTTGTATCAGAAAGCTGCTCACAGGAAATACAGATTGAGTTTGCCCCTAAGGGGAGGCTCTTTACGTATTGCTACGGGTTGTCTATAAGGAATGGAATCGTGGAGGTGGAATACCTCTCCAAACAACGTTTCCGGAAAGACGGAAAACCCTCGAGTGTGGATGAGGTTGTATTGGATCGCAAGCGTAAAAATAACGACTATGAGTATAGTATTCCGGGCTTCTCCAAAAGCCCAAACGGAGATGTCTATCAGTCCGATGTTATACCCAATTTGGTCAAACCGGACGAAATAGGCTTAAAGAGCATTGCAAACCTTGGGAAAGAAGAGCTTGCGGATATAAAGGAGGCGTACGAATGGCTGACAAGGAAAATACAGATAGTAACCCCCAATACATACAATATGCTTTGGACGGTAAAACTGCGTAACGACGAGCGTTTCCGCAAGTTTTACAATGAACTGATTTCCCAATTTGACACCGGAATAAATAAGGTAGAAACTATCGAATTGCCCTTGGATAAGTCCATTCCTCCGCAGTTGATGACAACGATCAAAGAAAAACTCAACGATGGGGGGCTGTTTTCATTGAGGACATATGCCAATGAGGTGCCCAAGGTATATATGAAGAACGAAGAGGGAGAAATTGTTTCTTTGTATGTGCTTAGCGGGCATAAAGCTTCAGAGGATTCCCCTGAAGTGAGTTTTGACTTTAATATGGAATCGGACGGCACGCTCAGGTTGGCTGATATTTTGGCATTGGTTTATGAGATGCTGGAGCACGATACGGTCTTTTGGGTAGACGAAATAGAGAGCAGTCTCCATCCTCTACTCATTAAAAAAGTACTTACATGGCTTATGGATAGGTCAGATGTAAAGGGACAGTTGATATTTACTACCCATAACCCTTTGTTGTTGTCCTCCGATTTGTTGCGACGTGACGAAATATGGTTTGTGGAGAAGAGGGGAGACCATGCGAGTTTGTATAGCTTGTCCGATTATTGTCGGGAACACAAATCCATAGATATTGCAAAAGGCTACTTGGGCGGACGCTATGGCGCTGTGCCTTTTTTGGGCGGGCTTGATAGTCTTAAATGGAAATGAAAAGAGAGAGAAGCTACAAACGGAAGTCGGCGCATAAAAGCTCTAACCTGATTATTGTCTTCTGCGAGGGCGAAAATACCGAGCCTTCTTACTTCAACCGGTTTAGTAGGCAGGAGAGCCGTTTGAAGATAGAACTGTACTCCCCGGATGAATCCAATCCTAATAATACTCCTGAAGGGTTGCTCAAAAGGGCAAAGCGGTACAAGAAAACCAATGATTTGCGCAACGACGATTCTATTTGGCTTGTTTTTGATAGTGATAAAAATACTGATGAAGATTTGATGCGTGTAAGACAAAGTGCCGATGCGCATCACATTTATCTCTCTCAAAGTAATCCTTGCTTTGAAGTGTGGCTTTATTATCATTACTTCAAATGTGCACCGAGTGATGCTCCGATTGATCAAGTGGGCTGGAAGAGATATTTAGGCCAAAGGGTTCCCGGAGGATTAGATTACGAGGAATGTTACAAGCATGCGAGTGAGGCTATTGAAAATGCCGAAAAGAATTTTAGTACGGACGCTAATGGGCTCCCCACTCTGTACAGCACCGAATGCCACAAGCTTGTGGAGTCAATATTGGAGTTACAGTGATAAAGCCGATAATATAGTGTATTGCTTTGTCGCGTTTAGTTTGTATCTTTGCCGTGTCTGAAACGAACACATTATGAATAAGATAGATCCTTCCATAATAGAGATACTAAAGCCTATTGCGATACCAAATGAATGGGATATTGTTGAGCGAGTTGGCCTTTTGATGAACGAGACTGTCTATCAACTCAGA
>QWCB01004081.1_pt1 | contig 10554 bp, 10 predicted proteins | sample 1972511 | NCBI WGS metagenome assembly QWCB01 (sample SAMN09866719, study PRJNA288562) | Human gut metagenome isolate term5_stool, whole genome shotgun sequencing... | isolation source: gut | host: Homo sapiens | place: USA: California
TCGGATGAGCAGGTCGCGCGCTATTCCGTCCTGAATATGAAATACTGGGAAAAGCTCGAGCGCGGCGAGATCACGAAGCCACAGGTGCTCGTCGGCCGCTTTGAGGAGTTTTTCGCGGAGGAGGGCATCGACGTTTCCCTCGCGCCGCAGTTTAACGATGCCTACCAGCTGCGTCTGGGCGACACCATCGTCTACCGCGACGACAGCTATGAGATCGTCAAGTCGCTGCGCGGCAAGGTGCGCCAGTGCGTCGTCTCGAACGGCACGGTCGTCGCGCAGACGAAGAAGCTGACGCGCTCCGGCCTCGGCGCGCTGATGGACGGCGTGTTTCTCTCCGAGCAGCTTGGCGCGGAGAAGCCGAAAAAGGAGTTTTTCGACCAGGTCTTCGCCGCCATCGGACCGGTCGAGAAGGGCGAGACGATGATCGTCGGCGATTCGCTCACGAGCGATATCCGCGGCGGCGACAATGCGGGCATCGTGACCTGCTGGTACAATCCCGAGGGAATCAAAGCGCCGGAGGGTTACCGCATCGACCACGAGATCAGGGATCTGCACGAGGTCTACGGCCTGCTGTGACAAGAAAAGGGAAGAGGACATTCCGAAAAGAATCGGAATGTCCTCTTTTTTGTGTTTGCTGCTTGTCCTTCGGCCGCCGCAGGCAGATGCAGGGCGTCTTGACGTCGAAGGGCTTGGAGATGTGCGCATCCATACCGGCCTAGCGGCTGTGCTGCACATATATAACGCAGTGCATTGATAAAAGCTGTGGTTTTATTCAGTATTTATAAAGGAATGGGATCCTTTTTTTCTTGCCAGACGGCGATGGATATGCTACAATATGACCAATAAACCAAGTTGGTCAAAAATTTCAACAAAGGAGGGAATGCCAATGGCCTTTTCCGCAGAAGAGAACGCTGCCATCCGCGAAACGCTGCTGCGAGAGGCGCGCCGCTGCGCCGTCACGCTGGGGCTGCGCAAGACCTCGGTCGAGCAGCTCACCGAGGCGGCGGGCATCTCGAAGGGACTGTTCTATAAATACTTCGCGTCCAAAGAACTGCTGTTTTTCGAGGTGCTGGAGGATATCCACAGCGAGGTCTATCAGGTGGCCGAGCAGGCGCTGGAGGAGGGCAAAGACCTGCCGCCCGACGAGCGCATCGCGAACGTGCTGCTCACGGCCTGCAGCCGCTTATCCGAGATCGGTGCGATGAAATTCATCGAGGAGGACTCGGCCTATCTGCTGCGCCGCATCCCCGCGCAGGTGAAAGCCAAGCACTACCACAGCGACGAGGTACATATCCGCGACCTTTTGGAAGAGAGCGGCCTGACCCCGCGCGGCGGTATCGCGCTCGCCGCTGCGACGATCCGCGGTCTGATCCTCACGGTGTCGCATCAGGAGCAGATCGGCGCGCTGTATCCGCAGGTGCTCGAAACGCTGACGCGCGGCGCGTGCGAAGAGCTGTTTCCGCGGGCGTGAACGCCGCGTGCGGCTTTTTATCACTTGGAGTTAGAGACGTTGAACTAAAAATCAAAACAGGGGGGAATCTGCCGTGTCCAAGCAAGCTACCGAATTTCAGAAAAAGGAAATGAGCAAGATGTACCGCGGCAAGGAGATCTTCAAGCCGCTCAATACCGGCTGGATCGATGAACATGTCGCCTGCGTGCGCGAATGGGTGGCGAACATCTTTTTCTACCGCAAGGGCGGGACGACCATCATGGTCGACGCGGGCTACAACTATGACCGTCTTGAGGAAAAGATGGGCTGGCTCGGCATCGACCCGAAGTCCATCCGCCATATCCTCATCACCCATCAGGACACCGACCATGTCGGCGCGGTGGAGGCGGACAGCCCCGGCCTTTTCCGGGACGCGAAGCTCTATATCGGTGAGATCGAGAACAAATATCTCACCGGCGAGGTGCGCCGCAAGGTGATCTACCACCTCTACAAGCTGCCGCAGGTGACGATCAACAACGAAAAGGTGCTGCTGCACGACGGAGAGGTCTTCGAGATCGACGGCATTAAGATCGAATGCTTTTTGGCCCCTGGCCACACGTGGGGGCATATGGTGTACCTCATTGACGACAGGTACCTCTTCACGGGCGATACGATCTGGTTCGGCGCGGACGGCGGCTACAGCTTCATTTCCGCGCTGGCGGAGAGCAACAAGCTCGCAGTCAAGTCGCTGGCGGAGTTGGAGCAGAAGCTTCGCACGCGCGGCCTGCGGCCCGTCATCCTGACGGGCCACACCGGCTGGACGGACGATCTCTACTTCGCCTTTGCGCACCGCGATAAGCTCTGCTCGCCGTTCAAGAAGAAAGTGCACGACCCGTCCGCGCCGTACGACGCCTACGACGAGTCGGACGACACAGAGGAGAATGCGAAGCGCGGCTTTTTGCCGCCGGTGCAGAAGATTTGACGCGGAGCGGAGAGAGGTGGGTTTTCCCGCCTCTCTCCGCGGTTTTGGTGAATAAAAAGAGCGAAGCGTGCGCATCTATATTCTTACATTTTCTTTTTTCATGCCACTTGCGAAAACCTAATAGACATGGTAAAATTAACTAATCAAACGGACGCCGCAAGGCGCCCGTTTGACAAATGAGAGAAGAGAGATTTTAAGAAGAGAGAGGGAAAACCAATGGAACATCAGCGCAGGGCAGATCTCATGCTGCTGCTGGCGACGAGCTTCTGGGGCATTTCCAACTGCCTGACGGCGATCTGCCTGAGGGATATGCAGCCGTTGACGCTCAACGCCTTCCGTTTTTTGACGGCGTTTGTTGTGCTGGGATTCGTGTTTCGCAAAAATGTCTTCCACGCGAGCTGCGAGACCGTCAAGTACAGCATTGTAGTGGGCCTTTCGCTCGTCGTCGTGTACACGAGCGTGACCTACGGTGTCATTTACACATCCGTGTCGAACGCGGGCTTCATCTGCGCGCTTTCGGTCGTGACGACGCCGATTTTGGAATTTATCGTGTATCGCAAAAAGCCGGAGAAGAAATTCGGCGTTTCGATGATCTTATGTCTTATCGGCTTAGCGCTGATGACGCTGAACGAGACGCTCAAGCCCGCGTTCGGCGATATCATCTGCCTGTTTGCAGCGGTGTTTTACTCCGTCGACCTGATGGTCACGGAAAAGGCCGTGGCGAATGAAAAGGTCGATCCGCTGGCGCTCGGCGTGTGCGACCTTGCCGTCGTCGGCGTGGTGATGCTGATGCTCTCCGTATTTTTGGAGACGCCTGCACTGCCGGGTACGGCAAAGGTCTGGGCGGCGGCGCTGTTTCTCGGCATCGTGTGTTCAGGCGTCTGCCTTGTGATCCAGAGCGTTTATCAAAAGCACACGACGGCGAGCCGCGCGAGTCTCATCTTTACGCTCGAACCCGTGTTTTCGGCGATTTTTGCGTTCTTTCTGCTGGGTGAGCGCATCGGCGTCAAGGGCTACATCGGCTCGGCGCTGATGCTTGCGAGCCTTGTGCTGGTGGAGGTCGACGTGGGCGCGCTGTTTAAGAGAAACAAGAAAAAAGCGGAATAAATCTCCTTTGCCACGTTTGGTTGCGGACTTGCAAGCCTTGACTGGTGGCGCTTTTCGCCGCAGTCGGCTATACTGGGCGCATCAAAGCAAACGGAGGACAAATACATGACCCTGGGAGAAAAATTACAGCTGCTGCGCAGATCGCGCGGTTTATCGCAGGAGCAGCTCGCCGCGGAGCTGGATGTCTCGCGGCAGGCCATCAGCAAGTGGGAATGCGGCGATTCAACGCCCGACCTCGACAAGCTGCGCGCCATCTGCACGTACTTCGGTGTGACGACGGATTATCTGATCTGGGAAAGATCGGAGGACGCGCCGCAGGCAGCCGAGCAGAAGCAGGGTGGCGATACGCGCGGGCGGAGCGGTATATTCAACGATGCGCTGCTGCTGGTGATGACAATTGTTGTGATGGCAGCGGTGTGGAGCGTTGCGCGGACGGGATTCGAGTCGTATACGGCGCTGCACTTCGTCCTTGGTGCAATGGCGATAGCCGCCGCTGTGCTGGCCTGTACGGTTTGGAAAAAGCGCGGCAGACCGATCTGTTTTGGCATTGCCGCAGCCGGTGCGGCGCTGGCGATCGCCCGCCTGACCTCTATGCTTGGTTATCTGGTGGATCTGTGGTCGACGTCGAGAGAGTATGCGGACGGGGGCGACTGGCCGATCGTTTGGGAGAGCGCGGGGATATGGCTGCGGCACGACTGGCCCTACTATCTATTCTATCTTGTCCTGATCGCGGGCGGGTTTTGGCTTGCGCGGCGGCTTAAAAAGAGGGGAGAAGCATGACGACCTTTGACAAAGTGTACGCGGCGGTGCGGCTCATTCCGCGCGGAAGCGTCGCGACCTACGGCCAGATCGCCGCGGCAATCGGCAACAAGCGCCTCGCTCGCGTCGTGGGCTACGCGCTGCACGTGAATCCAGAGCCGGGCGTCATCCCGTGTCACCGCGTTGTTAAGCGGGACGGGGAGGTGTCAAGCGCTTTTGCTTTCGGCGGTGCAAATCGTCAGGTCGAGCTTTTGAAGGCCGAAGGCGTCGGCTTTTTGGATGACAGCCATGTCGACATGAAGCGCTGCTGCGTCCGCGCCCTGCCGCTCATTTTGGAAGAGTAAAAAAGAAGCGTTCCATCATTCGATGGAACGCTTCTTTTTGCTTACAGAAATCGGCACAATAAGATCGGCAGGAACACCGCAGGGACGTAGTTCATCACCTTGATCTTCGTCAGGCCCAGCATGTTGAGCGATAGGCCGAGGATGAGAATCGAGCCGACGCACTTCATCTCGAGGATGACCGCTTCTGTGAGATACGGCGCGAGGAACGACGCACCCAGCGCGATGGCACCCTGATAGAGGAAGATGGGGATAGCTGAAAGCGCGACGCCGATGCCGAGGGTCGAGGCGTAGACGACGGAAATGATGCCGTCGAGCAGCGCCTTGGCATAGAGCGTCGAATGGTCGCCGGTCAGACCGGAGTCGAGTGCGCCCATGATGGCCATCGCGCCCACACAGAAGAGGAGCGAGGCGGTGACAAATCCATCGGAAAGCGAGGTTTTCGAGCCTTTTCCGCCAAATTTTCGTTCGACCCAGTCGCCGAGCTGATGCATGTGTTCATCGAGCTGTAAAAGTTCGCCGAGGATCGCGCCGATCGAGATCGAAAGGATGGCGACGAGCGTGTTTTCGCCCGCGAGCATGCCATCCACACCGATGTAGAGCACGCAGAGCGCCGCGCCCTTTTCCATTGCGTCGCTGAAGCGCTCGGGGATAAACTTGCCGAGCAGAAGTCCGGCGATGCTGCCCGCGACGATCGCGGCGGAATTGACGATGGTACCGGTCAAAATCATTGGCTGCCGCCTTCTTTCTCTTTTTTGCATCCGGCGAGCGTCAGGATGACGTCGCCCGCCATCATCAGTCCCGCGCAGCCGGGGACCCAGACGAGGCTTGCCGGTACGCTGCGGCGGCCCGGCGGGGGCGCTTCCAGTGTCTCGGGCTTGGCGGGAAGCTCGGGGGAGTAGATCACGCGCAGGTGCTTGACGCCGCGGTCGCGCAGTTCCTTGCGCATCACGCGCGCAAGCGAGCAGTTGCGCGTTTTGGAGATGTCCGTGATACACAGCTGCGAGGCGTCGAGCTTGTTCCCCGTGCCCATGGCGGAGAGGATGGGAATGCCTCGAGCCTGCGCCGTCTGGATGAGGTCGAGCTTGCTCGACACCGTGTCGATCGCGTCGAGGATGTAGTCGTAGCGCGCGGTGAAGAAGTCCTCGCGGTGCGCGGCGTCGTAGCGCGCACAGATGAGGTGCAGTCTGACATCGGGGTTGATGTCGCGGCAGCGCGCGGCGAGCGCGTCGGTCTTATTTTGGCCGACGGTGGAGTGCAGTGCCTCGAGCTGACGGTTCAAATTTGTGGGGCTGACAGTGTCATCGTCGATGAGTGTCAGCTCGCCGACGCCTGAGCGTACCAGCGCCTCGACCGCGTAGCTGCCCACGCCGCCAAGGCCGAACACGGCCACATGGCTGCGGTGTAGCTGATTCATCGCGTCGCCGCCGAGCAGCATCTGCGTGCGTAAAAACTGATTGTCCATAGTGTCGCCTCAAAAGTCAGAATCAAAAAGAAATAAGCTGCCGGTCAGAAACCGGCAGCTTATTTTGTCGTAAGTAGGGAGATTTACCCGACGTACTTCATGCCGTCAAGCTGCTCGGTCTCAACGCCGTCGGTGATACCGGCGTACCACTCGTCGTAAGCGTCGTTCTTGAGATCAAGGTCAGCCTTGTAGTACCAGTAGGGCTGGGGATTGGTCTCGACGAAGTACATCACGTGATAGCCGTTGCTGGACTCGACGATGCCCGTGTCGCCGCTCTGGCGCGCGGGATCGAAGCACCAGTCCTCGAAAGAGGGGACCATCTCACCCTTGTAGATGTTGGAGTACAGGCCGCCGTTGCTGGCGCTGCCGGGGTCGGTGGAGTTGGCGACGGCCAGCGCGGCGAAGGCGTCCTCGGTCTTCTCGCCGTCGTTGTACTGCTGCAGGAGCTCGTTGGCCTTCTCCTCGCTGTCAACAAGGATATGACGCACGGAAACCGTGTGATAGTCGTTGCGGCTGCGGGAGTGGAAGAGCACAGCGTAATAACCCTTCTCGCCATAGGCGGCGACGGTGGTGTCGCCCTCCTGACGGGCATCGTCAAATGCCCAGGTCAGCATATCGGAAGCGCCGTTTTCAGCATAGCCGATGTGCGCATAGGAGCCTTCCATATCCTCGCCGATGGTGTCGAACGTCTCACCCTGCGCATAGCGGGAGAGAGCGGTCTCGGCCTTCTGCTTGGCCTGCTCGAGAAGCTCGGCCTTTTCTTCGTCCGTTGCGTCGTCGCCGGCAGCGGAGGTGAAGAGAATGTACTCAATGTCGGCGCTCTGATAGCTCTTGGGATCAGCGTCGTAAGCGGCCTGCACCTCGTCGGAGGTGTAGGACAGGGAGTCAGAGTAGCTGTCGGAGTAAGCCTGCGCGAGCGCGATCATGCGGATGTTGCGCTCGAAGACCTTCTCGTTGACCAGCGGGCCGCAGACGGCCTTGATGTGCTGCGCGCGGGTGTAACCGGCGGAAGCGGCGGCAGCGTCCAGATCGGCAAACGTATCCTGCACGGACTGCTCCACGGCCTCGCTGCCGTCAAAGCCCTCGGCCTCCGCCTTCTGCGCGAGCAGGGCGTAAGACTTGAGGCTCTCGAGCGCCTGATCGCGGAAATAGTCGTACCAGGTGCTGCCGTTGATGGGGCAGTCCTGCTCCTTGAGCGACTTGCTGGTGTCGAGACCGTAAGCGCTCAGATAGTAGGAGTTCTTGGAGACAAAGCTGCTGTAAATGGTGTTGTAGAAATAGCTCACATCAGCGGCCGTGTAGGTCTCGTTGCCGATGGTCACGGCGTCGGCGTTGCGTTCGATCACCTTGGAGTTGGCGACCGTGACGACGATACCGACGATCACGAAGATGACGGCGATGGCGATATACAGGGCATTGCTGCGGCGATCCTTCGCCTGCTCGTCCTTTTCACGCTTCGTCCGGGGATCGACATAACCGCCTGCCAGACTCTCCTGGCGGCTCTTCTTTTCTCTGGATGCACTCATTTGTTTGTTCAGTCCTCTCAATTATTGGGTTTTGCAGATTTGCAAAAGTGCTATTGAAAATGCCCAATCATTATAACGAATGGAACACAATAATGCAATGACAAAATTGTGAAGATTCTTCGTACCATTTTCCGCCCGCAGGCGGAAAACAATTAAAATCGTAATTCCTGACGACATGTGCGTCAGGAATTACTCTTTGCGCAAAGCGAGTGTCGAATTGTCTGCTTGTGCAGACAATGAGGCACAGAGCGACGCGAATCTTTCTCAATGAAAGCGACGTAAGTCGGTTTCATTGCAGTTACTTCGTGCCGAAAATGCGGTCGCCCGCGTCGCCGAGGCCGGGGACGATGTAGCCGTGCTCGTTGAGATGATCATCGAGTGCGCCGGCGTAGATGTTGACGTCGGGGTACTTCTCCTGAACGGCCTTGATGCCTTCGGGAGCGGCGACGAGCACCATGAGCGTGATGTGCTTGCAGCCGCGCTTGACCATCTCGCCGATGGCTTCGCAGGCAGAGCCGCCGGTGGCGAGCATCGGGTCGACGATCATCACGTCGCGCTCGGCCACGTCCTTGGGCATCTTGCAGAAGTAGGGGTGGGGCTCGAGCGTCTCTTCATCGCGGTACATGCCGATGTGGCCCACGCGGGCGGAGGGCACCATGCGCAGCACGCCGTCGACCAGGCCGAGACCGGCGCGCAGGATGGGGACGACAACGAACTTCTTGCCTGCGAGCGTGGGGGCGTCCATCTCGCAGATGGGGGTCTTGATGTGCTTGGTGGTCAGCGGGAGGTCGCGCGTGGCCTCGTAGGTGATGAGCATACCGATCTCGGACACGAGCTCGCGGAAATCCTTGACGCTGGTGTTTTCATCGCGCATGATGGTCAGCTTGTGGGCGACGAGGGGGTGGTTCATGATGTGTACTTTCTCGTTGAATTTGGCTTCCATTGCTTTGACCTCCGAAAAAATATATTTTAATGTGTTTTTGCTTACTGGTTCAATTTGGAGCTTCTCAGGCGCTCTGCCTGCGCGGGGCGCAGATAAACGGGGAGAAGCTCCTGCGCGCTCACGGCCTCGCCGCGCGCATAGGCGCGCTCGGCCGCAAGGCCGACGCCCACGGCGCTCTGATAAAGGAGCATACTGGGCGCGAGCGAGCACTTGACGCCGTGCTCTTCTAAATAACGATAGCACAGCACGCCGCCGTCGCCGAGGACGGTGATGGGCTGCTGCTTGCCTTGAAGCTGCGCGCAGAGCTCTTCGAGCGAGATCGCGCGGTCCGGCGTCAGGCGCGTGAGTTCGCCGCCCTTTGCCTCGAAAACGGCGTTATAGACCTGCGAGCGGCGCGCGTCCATCGCGCCGACGATAAGCCCGTCGATGTGCGCGGCATTCTGCGCCATGGCCTCGAGCGTCGAAACGCCGAGGCACGGCTTGTCTGCGGCCCAGGCAAGGCCCTTGACCGCCGCAATGCCGATGCGAAGGCCCGTGAACGAGCCCGGCCCCGCCGCGATGGCGATGGCATTGATATCATCGAGCGTCAGATCGGCGTTTTTGAGCATCGCATCCACCATCGGCAGAAGCGTCCGGCTGTGCGTCAGCCCCGTGCACTGATAGGCGGAAGCGAGCGGCGCGCCGTCTTCGACGACGGCGCAGGAAACGCTCTTCGCCGATGTTTCCAGAGCGAGAATTTTCATGCGAATCTGCCTCCTGTGACCGTGATGGTGCGCCAGTCCTCGTGCTCGTCTGTGCGCGCGATGTCGACAAAGATCGTGTCCTCCGGCAGCGCGTCGGAGACGCGCTCGCTCCACTCGACGGCACAGACGCCGCCGCGGGCGAGATAATCGTCCCAGCCGATGTCGAACAGCTCGTCCGACGAGCCGAGGCGGTACATATCAAAATGGAAGAGCGGCGTTCTGCCCTTGTACTCGTTGACGATGGTGAACGTCGGGCTCGTGACGCGTCCGCGGCAGCCAAGGCCGCGCGCAAGACCGCGCGTGAAGGCGGTCTTTCCCATGCCGAGCGAGCCCGTGAAGGCGAGCACATCGCCGCCGCGGAGCTTTTGGGCAAGCTCTTCGCCGATCGCCTCGGTCTCCTGCGTGCTGTGCGACAGAAATTGCATGGTTTCGCCTCCTTGACCCCATTTTCACCCATATTACCAAATAGTATAGCACAGCGCGCCGGCCTTTACAATTCCTTTTCTGCGGAAAGAAGGAGAAATGTGCGTTTACAGACGGGTAAAATTGTGCTAAAATACATCGAAAACTTTGTGCGAAGGGAGCGTGAGGCTGTGAACAGATTCCGCGATTTTTTAAGTGACGTGGTGCGGCAGTCGGATATGGTGCTGCTGTCGCTGTGCACCGTTTCCACGCTCTACGGCATGGTGCTCATCGCGAGCGCCACGCATTTCCGCAATACCTTTAAATATGTTGCCATTCAGGGATTTGGCTTGTTGCTGGGCGTGCTGCTCTACTTCCTGCTCTCCAGCATCGACGTGTCGGAGGTCGGGAAAAAATGGAAGTGGCTGCTGGCGTTCAACTTCGGCTTCATTCTGCTGCTGCGCACGCCCTTTGGCCTGACGCGAAACGGCAACCGCGCCTGGCTCGGCGTGAACGACATCGGCAAAAGGCTCGGCGTCGGCTTTTTGGAGAATTTTCCCATCACCGTTCAGCCCGCCGAGATCGTGAAGATCACGTTCATTATCCTCTTGGCGCGCCAGCTTGCGCTGCTGCAGGAGAAAAAGGACCTCACGCGCTTTTCCAATGTCATCCAGCCCACGGCGCACGCGGGCGCGATGTTTGTCTTCTACTATATCCTCTCCAAGGACGCGGGCAGCGGGCTTGTCTATCTCTTCGTCTTCTTGTGCATGGCCTTTGCCGCGGGCTTTGCCCTGCGGTGGATATTCCTCGGCGTGGGCGGCGCGGTGGGCGCGTTTCTCGCCGCGTGGAACCTCGGC
>QWCB01004084.1_pt1 | contig 10544 bp, 7 predicted proteins | sample 1972511 | NCBI WGS metagenome assembly QWCB01 (sample SAMN09866719, study PRJNA288562) | Human gut metagenome isolate term5_stool, whole genome shotgun sequencing... | isolation source: gut | host: Homo sapiens | place: USA: California
TCTTCTGAAAAATACGCATCCCGTTTGCGGGAATATAATCACTGCCCATAAGCCCTCCTTATAAATATTATACCCGAAGGACGGTCCCGGTACTAAAAAAGCCGACGCCCTTTTCCTAAAGCTCCCGGTTTTAAAAAAATCGAAGCTTGAAAAATCCAGCAAAAAAAAAGATGGCGAAAAAATAGACTATTTCCTTCCAAATGGATAATACTTGAATTCTTTTTATCTAAACAGTGGTAAAATAAAAGTAACAGCAACTGTTCCTTTATCGACCTCTGTCAATAAAGCTCGGCCCTGCAAACCCGTTGTTTTTACTTATCCGAAAAAGAAAGGAAGTATCCTACGATGAAAAGAAAATTTTTATCCCTCATCGTTGCCATGGTCATGGTGGTCGGTATCATCGCCCCTCCCCTAAGCAACATCGCTTATGCCCAGAGTGAAACCCCAAAGTCAGCCACCGGCGACTCTATTAAGGCCGACAAAAACTTGACTAGCGACCGTTCGGCGGCATCCGTTCAAGTCGTTCAGGACGGTATGCAAATACCGCTGGAAGGCGACATTTTAATCGGTGACGAAACGGAGCACGACAAGGTCTACACGACTCACAAGGATGCGACTCTAAGCTTTACCGGCGCATTAGATGTAAGGCCCATTAAACAGCAACTGGCGAGTATCGAAACCGGCCATCCCGGAGCATCCGGCCAAGAAGATGAAATTGCCATCTCGGATCTGAACTTCTCGATGGTCGCCACCTTTACACTTCCGGATCAAATGGACTTTGACTCGGCTGAAGTCAAAGCGACGCTTGACGGCGCTAATGACAAGTTCGAAATTACGGACACGAAGACCGTGGGTCGAACGGTTACCGTCACTATGACGCTCAAGGACCAAGGCAAAGAAGGTAAGTACACTACCTTTACGGCTATTAAAGATGCCGTCGTAAACACCGGCGACTTCCTCAAGGTCACTTTGAGCGGTGCGAAATTTAACGACACTTCGAAGCCGCGCACCAACTATACCGTTAAGGGAACCATCGGCGGCAACTTTAATGCGACCGCCACAATGAACGGCAATACCATGCCCTTTAATTTCATCTTTGTCGGTCATCAAAGTGACGCCGGAAAAGACTATACCATTGTCAATCAAACTGACAATAATTCGATTCAATTTACGCTGAATTATATACCGGAAATCAAAGATACACTTCACTTGGATGGCGACATTTTGATCGGCGACGAAACGGAACACACCAAGGTCTATGAAACCGGCAAGGATGTGGTTCAAAAGTTTATCGGCACATTAAATGTAGTGCCCATTAAAGACAAATTAAAAGAAGTCGAAAGTGAGTACTCCAAAAACTCCGTTCAAGGCAAAAATATTGCCATCTCGAACCTGGACTTCTCGATGATCGCCACCTTTGAACTTCCAAAGGAAATGGATTTCGATCCGGCTACGGTCACCGCAACACTTGACGGCGCTAACGACAAGTTCGAAATTACGGACACGACGACCGTCGGTCGAAAGGTTACCGTCACTATGAAGCTCAAGGATCAAGACAAAGGAATATACAAAACCTTTGAGGATATTAAAGAGGCCGTCAACGGCACCGGCGACGTCCTTAAGGTCACCTTAAGCGGCGCGAAATTTAACAAGGATTCGAAGCCGAATACCAACTATACCGTTAAGGGAACTGTAGGCGGAAGCTTCAAGGCGACGGCTACCTTCAATAATAAGTCCATCGATTTCAGCTTTATTTTTAAAGGTCTGCAAAGTAAAGACGGAAAAGACTTTGTCATCGTCAATGAAGCTAATAACACGGCGATTCAGTTTACACTGAAATACAAAGAGGAAAAAACTCCCTCGACTCCCGGTTGGACCGTCACACCGATCGACCCATCGTACAGCAAGCTGAATCTCGTCGATCACTTGGCCTATATGAAGGGCTATCCCGACTTGACCTTCGGTCCGGACCGCAACATGACTCGGGCGGAAGTCACTATGATGTTTGCCCGCCTCTTAAAGGATCGTCCGGAAGCAAACAAGGTTTACACCATGCCCTACACCGATGTGACGAAGGCTGACTGGTATGCCTATGCCGTCTCTTATATGACGGAAAACAAGCTGATTACAGGTTATCCCGACGGTACCTTTAAGCCGAACAGCCCCATCAGCCGGGCGGAATTTGCCGCCATCGCCTCGCGCTTCGATCAATTGAAGACCGGTTTGAGCCTGCCCTTTAACGATGTGAAAGCAGGTCACTGGGCCTATGACGTCATCGCCTCGGCTGCCGATAAGGGTTGGGTCAACGGCTATCCCGACGGAAGCTTTAAGCCGGAAAACAAGATTACCCGTGCCGAAGTGGTCTCCACCACCAATCGCATGTTAAACCGCTACGCCGACCTCGCCTTTGCTAAGGCGCACAAGACGGAACTCGCGCCTATGCGGGACATGGACGAAAGCCACTGGGCTTACGGAGCCGCGGTTGAAGCCATGAACGGCCACGATTACCACAGACAGGCAGACGGAAAGAACGAAACGTGGATCCTGTTAAACGGCAAGCGCTTCACCTTCCCCATCGCTCCTTCGGGCATTGCGAATTAAGCAAACGACAAGTTTATCTCGTGATTTGAAAAGAAGGCTGAAAATTCAGCCTTCTTTTTTATGCCCGCGCGCAAGAAAAAAGGGCGTCTCCGCCCGATTTTTCACAACTATTCGTCCTTTGTTTCCCTTTGCTTTTTGCCCTCGAAGGTTCGATGGGCTTTTCGCTCGCTTCTCGCCCTTTTGTTTTGAACCAAGGTGTAGATGACGAGTCCCGCAAGCACGGCGGCGTAGATGCCGATCCAAATGGGCGTCTTGAAGCCGTCGTCCACGGCGTCGTAAAGCTTCATTGTGCCGAAGAGGAGAAAGAGAAAGGCCGCCAGATAGTTCAGGACCCTGTGGGGAATTTTCTTACCCAAGCTCCGCCCCACGAGAATCCCGAGAAGGGACACGAGGATCATGGAAGAGACCGTGGCGAGAAAGATCACCGCCGGCCGCTCGCTGTCCATAGCCAGGGTCATGGCCATAAGTTGGGTCTTGTCCCCCAGCTCGCCGACGAAAAAGGCTGTGGCCACGGTGAGCAGGGACCCTTTGGTGCAGGTCTTCACTTCCTCTTCTTCCTCATCCTCATCATCCGCTTTTAAGGTGGAGAGACCGAAGAAGAGAAACAAAAAGCCCGCCGCGATCTGCAGAAAGGTCATGTCCTTAAAGACGCCGGCGATCAACACGGCGGCCAAGATGGCGATGCCGTGGTTCAAGCCGATGCCCAAACTCACGCCGCCCAGCACCGTCCTCATGGGGTAGCAGGTGGCGAAGGCCAGGGCCAAAAATTGCGACTTGTCCCCCATTTCCCCCATAAAGACCATGACGAAAGCTTCCAAAAATTCACGCAAAACAATGACTTCCTTCCCTATTCCTCAAACTTACTTTCCTTGCTCCCGCACCAAGATGCAGAGAGAGATCCCGGCGTCCGGGTCCACTTCCCCTTGGGGAGCGAAAAACACCGTGCCCGTAATGTAGATCTTGTAAATGTAGCCGCCCTTTTCCCCTTCCATGGTCAGGTCTTCGGGCTCGATCTCCGCTTTGGTTTCGCGCAAGATGCGGATCTTTTCGCGAATGTCTTTTAAATTCAGGGTAATCGTATCTTTCTCCGTCAGGTAGATGGTGAGGCGGCCGCCGCTTCGCTCCGTCTTCAATCCTTCCGAGGCTTCCGGATCCCCTTCCCCGTAGGAGTCGATAAAGTAGATCTTGTCGTAAGCGGAAACGTCCATGCCCCTCGTCATGTCCATGGAGTAATTCAGATCCGTCACCGGGCCGCCCTCGTCGGGAGTGAATCCGTAGATCCGCTCGATGGCTTCCGACGAATTGGCGTCACGCAAATAGGCCACGTGGGACACGTCGTGGTGCCGCGTCAGATACTCGACGATGCCCTGAATCTCCCGCTTTTCTTTCGCTGAGAGATTGTTGGAAGGCACCACTTCCCCGCCCTTTAACATGTGATTGGCGGCCAGGATGCGGTCGAGCCGCTTTTTCTGGGAGCGAAATGCCACGCCGTCGGCGCCGATGGGCCCGCCGAAGACGGATACCAAGAGCACCGCTATTAAAATCATGGGTAGAATCATGTGCAGCTCCCGCTTCTGGATGATGAAGTGGACCATGGCGAAGGCCACCCACAGGCCCAGGGCAAAGATCATGTAGCGATTTTCCGTGAGGCCGTATTGATGTACCCGCAAAAACCAGGCGTAGTACATAAGCCCCAAGAGGGGCAGGGCCGCTTGGGGAATAATCTTGCGAAAATAATAGGCGGCGGTGCGATCCCGGTTGTGGTCCACCATAAAGAGGACGAATACACACAGAACCAAGGGCCAGAGGATGAGGTTCACCACACTGGTAGTGGGTAGCTGCCGCAAAATCAAAATCTTCGCCAGATAGACATAGAGCAGCAGGACGTATAGGCTCAAGACCGGAGCCAAAATATTGTTGAAGAGATTGTTGATCACGTGGATCCCCGCGCCATAGGGTCTGTGGCCACTTTCCACGGCGCTGAGGCGCGAGAGAAAGATCGTCGCCATAATCGGCATAAAGCAAATGGTGGCGAGATACATGACCGCCGAGGAAAAATCCACGATGCCGAAGAGGAGGTCGGCCCCTACGGCTAATAGGCATAAGGCCACGAAGAGGACAAAGGCGTAGAGATAGGCCACGGCGATTTCAATGATAAGCACGAGAACATAGGCAGGAAAGCGCCGTTCATCGTGAATTTTCTCTCCGCAAAAAACCATCAGCCCCGAAGCGGAAAAAAGAATCAAGGTGGACAAGGACAGGTAAATGTCGATCCCGTCTTTCCCCATGGCCGCCAAGCGGTAGCCGCTGACGACGAGGAAAAGAAAATTCCACATCCACGTGCCTATTAGAAGGGAATGAAAGTTCTCTTTCTCTCGCACGGTTTCCAAATACAGATAAGACGACGTGGTGACGAAAAAGCCGATAATGGACACGGCGGAAAAAAGAATGGGCGATGCGTTCAGTATCATCGCCTCGTCATGATGAAGCCACAAACACTGAAAGATCGCCGCCATTATGGCGAAGGTCATGGACAGGGGAAAGCGGCGAAAGGCCTCCTTCCTCTGCCTGAGCTCTTCGGCAATCAGATGTAGTAATCTCATAGCGTCCTCCTACATAATCGGAGCGAAGATGCGGAGCACGCGGCCCGCCGCCCGTTGGAAGTAGGTAAATTTCATGCACATGTCCATGGTAAAGGGCGTGCATTCCTTCAAGGTCTCTTGGAAATCTTCCTCCACCTTTTGCGCCATGGCCTTGTCAAAAAAGTAGGCGGCGCATTCAAAGTGCAAAAAGAGGGAGCGGTAGTCGCAGTTAATGGTGCCCACCACGGCCTTTCGGTCGTCGGAGACGAAACTCTTCGCGTGAATAAAGCCCGGGGTGTACTCGTAAATTTCCACGCCGTTTCGAATCAATTCTTTGTAATAGCTGCGAGTCACTCGAAAGACGATTTTCTTGTCGGGTATGTGAGGCGTAATGATCTTGACGTCGGTACCCGTGTGGGCCAGGTGAATCAAATCGCTCTTGGTCTCGTCGTCGAGAATCAGATAGGGCGTCATAATGTGAAGATAATTTACCGCCTGGTTCACTATGTCGTTATAGACTTCTTTCCCCACGCGGTTTTTGCCGTAGGGGTCGTCGCCGAAGGGAATCACATAGCCGCTGTGTTTTCCCTTGTACTCTTCTTCGGGCGGCATCACATAGGGCCTGAAGCTCTCCGGATCGTCAGCGTTGACGTCCCACATAGACAGAAACATATTGGTAAAGCTGCGGACGCAGGAGCCGTAGACTACGACGCCGGTATCCTTCCAGTGGCCGTAAATCTCAATTAAATTCACATACTCGTCGGCCAAATTAATGCCGCCGGTAAAGGCCACCTTGTTGTCGATGACCAGAATTTTTCGGTGGTCCCGGTGGTTTTGGTACAGACTTAAAACCGGCACGATGGGCTTAAAGACCTTGGTCTTAATGCCCAGCTCTTCCATGGCCTGGGAATAGTTAATGGGCAGCTTCGTCAGCACCGCCGTGCCGTCGTACATAAGGCGCACTTCCACGCCCTCTTCCACCTTGCGCTTTAAAATATCTAAAATGCTGTCCCACATATCTCCCTGTTGGACGATGAAGTATTCCATAAAAATAAACTTCTTCGCCTTTTCCAGCTCTTCCAACATGCGCTTCCAGTATGCTTCCCCCAAGGGAAAATAGTCGCATTCCCCATTTCGGTACAGGGGATAGTCTTCCTGATTCCACAAAAAGCGGGCCGTGTTATAAAACAGTGGATCCAAGAGGCGCGTCTCTTCCATAATCTCCGGGTCTTGGCGATAATAGGTAATATTTTTCTTCTTGGTCTTTTCGAATTCTTCCGAAAACCAGCGGCGCATAATGTCCCATTTACTCAAAATATAGAGAAATGAGCCGAACACGGGCAGGGCGATCATAGTAAAGAGAAAGGCCACCTTATACACCGCGTCGTTTCGTTTGTCGTTGACGATGTGAAGCCCGACGGCGAGGTCCAGGATAAAAAATGCCCATTGAAAGATGTCCTCGTGCTCTTTTAAAAAATACCCCACGGCATAGATTAAGCCGAATTGCAGCAAGAACAGGATGCCGTAAAGGAACAGGGTGGTGAGCACCCCGGGCAGGGAATTTTTTATTCTGAATTTACTTGTAAAGTCCTGAAAATTTTTAAAGTCCACGAAGTCTTTCATATCTTCCTCATCTCTATCCCATAATAAGCGAGCCGTACCATGGAGTTATTATAGCACGGAGAGGAAAACCATACTAGAAGCAGGGCGCTCGGATTTCTCCATAAAAACAGCCGCCGGATGGCTCCGACGGCTCCTTTTCCTATTCCGCATGCTTGATTCGGTTTATGGCTCTTAACAATGCCATCTTGGTCTCTTCGATGCTTCTCGTGTGTTCTTCCCCGGCGGCACGGGCCTCTTCTAAGCGAGCCTCGGCTCGTTCTTTGGCCTTTTGCGCCCGGGTCACGTCGATGTCGTAGGTCCACTCGAAGGCGTCGGTGGCAATGGTGACCACATTGTCTTTCATGGAGGCGTAGCCCCCGTGAACGAGGCCGACGCTGCGCTTGCCTTCCTCATAGATGTACATAAGTCCGTAACCTAAGGGCGTGACAATGGGCGCCGTGTTTTTCATAAACATTAAATCGCCTAAAACGCCGCGAACGATGACTTTGTCCACCTGCCTTTCAAAGCCGTCGCCGTGAGGGGTCACCAGGCGCAGGTCGATCATTGTTCGTCTCCTTCTTTCCCTTCGTCTTCATTCTCTTCATCTTCTTTGGGAGCGGAAGTTTTCTCTTCTTCCGCGACGGCCTTGGCTTTTTCCAAGACCTCGTCGATGCCGCCGACAAAGAGGAAGGCGGATTCGGGCACGTCGTCGTGCTTGCCTTCTAAGATTTCCTTAAAGCCACGCACTGTTTCTTCGATGGGCACATACTTGCCGTCGATGCCGGTAAATTGACTGGCGACGCTGAAGGGCTGCGACAGGAACCGTTGCACCTTCCGCGCCCGGGCCACGGTGGTCCGTTGTTCTTCGGACAGTTCTTCCAAGCCCAAGACGGCGATAATGTCCTGCAGGTCCTTGTACTCTTGAAGCACCTCCTGTACCTCGCGGGCGACGGCGTAGTGTTCCTTGCCCACCACATTGGGATCGAGTATCCGGCTGGTGGAGTCCAGGGGATCCACGGCGGGGTACAGGCCCATGCCGGCGATGTTTCTCGACAGGACGGTGGTGGCGTCCAAGTGGTTAAAGGTGGTGGCAGGCGCCGGGTCGGTTAAGTCGTCGGCGGGAACGTAGACGGCCTGTACCGATGTGATGGAGCCTTTTTTCGTCGATGTGATCCGCTCTTGAAGGGCGCCCATTTCCGTCGCCAATGTCGGTTGGTAGCCGACGGCGGAGGGCATGCGGCCCAAGAGGGCGGAAACTTCGCTCCCCGCTTGGGTAAAGCGGTAGATATTGTCGATAAAGAGCAGCACGTCTTGGCCCGCTTGGTCGCGGAAGTATTCCGCCATGGTGAGCCCCGTTAAGGCGACGCGCATCCGGCTTCCCGGCGGTTCGTTCATTTGACCGAAGACCAAGGCGGTCTTGTCGATAACGCCGGAGTCGATCATTTCGTAGTACAGGTCGTTGCCTTCACGGGTGCGCTCGCCGACGCCGGTAAAGACGGAAATGCCGCCGTGTTCCTGGGCGATGTTGTGAATCAATTCCTGAATCAAAACGGTCTTGCCTACGCCGGCCCCGCCGAAGAGGCCGACCTTGCCGCCCTTGGCGTAGGGACACAGCAGGTCGATGACCTTGATCCCCGTTTCGTAGACCTCATTGGAGGTGTCCTGATCTTCGAAGGTGGGGGCCTTTCTGTGAATGGGCATGGTTTCCTCGCCCTTTAAGGCCTCTTTGCCGTCGATGGGCTCGCCCAAGACATTGAACATACGGCCCAGGGTTTGATTCCCTACGGGCACGGAGATGGCCGCGCCGGTGTTGACGGCGTCCATCCCCCGCTTCAAGCCGTCGGTGGCACCTAAAGCGATGCAGCGCACCACGTCGTCGCCGATGTGTTGAGCCACTTCCACGGTGAGGGTTTCCTCGCCGTTTTCTATTTTAATGGCGTTTAATAAATCCGGCAGGTAATCCTGCTCGAATTGGATGTCTACCACAGGTCCGATGACCTGGCAGATAGTTCCTATATTCTCATTCATACCGATACCTCTTCCTATTGCACTGCATCCGCCGCCGAGACGATTTCGGTGATTTCATTGGTAATCGCCGCTTGACGGGCACGGTTGTAGTTGGTTTGCAGTTCGTCGATCATGTCGTGGGCATTGTCCGATGCATTTTCCATGGCCACCCGCCGGGAGCCCTGTTCCGAAGCGGCCGCTTCGATAAGGGAACCGAATATGGCAGTCGCCACGTACATGGGAATCAAATAGTCCAACACCGCCATGGGCGAAGGTTCAAATTCGATTTGCGTACGCGCGGCCGGGCTGTCCTCCTCGGCCTTCAATTCGTCGGAAGGCAAAATGGAAACCACCTGCGCGTCGTAGCTGATGGTGGAAATAAACCGGGTGTAGATGATTCGAATGGCGTCCACTTTCCCTTTTTTGTACAAATCCATGGCCACAGCGGCCAATTCCCTGGCGTCGGAGTACTCGGGATCCTCGCTAAGTCCCGTGTAGGACTCGGCGATGTCGTAATTGCGACGCTCGAAATAGTCTCTGGCCTTGGTGCCCACCACCAAAAGCTTCGAGGAACAGCCGTCTTCCTTAATCGTCTTTTCCGTCAGGCGCAGGACATTGGCATTGTATCCGCCGGCGAGTCCCTTGTCCGAGGTCAGCACGATGTAGAGAACGGCGTCTTTTTTCTCGCGCACCAACAGGGAATGATTTTCGTCGACGACGGATAAAATTTCCCGAATGTCGTCGACCACGGTTTGGTAATAGGGTTTGGTTTTGGCAAGTCGAATGCGGGCGCGGCGAAGCTTGGCCGTAGAGACCAGCTCCATGGCCTTGGTAATTTGCAAAATACTGTTAATGCCTCGAATGCGCCGTTTGATTTCTCTCGTTGATGCCATAAAAACCTCCTATCGCGTCTGTTTAAATTCGACGAGGCTCGCCTTGATGGCGTCTTCGATGGCATCGGTCATTTCTTTTTGCTCACGCAAATCTTTGATGAGGTCGGGATGGTGATTTTCCACATAGAGCAGATACTCTTCTTCGAAATTCAACACATCGTCCACGTCCACATCTAAGAGATAGCCCTTGGTCACGGCATAGAGGACCAGCACCTGATGCTCCAGCTTCATGGGGCGGTATTGGGGTTGACGCAAAATCCGCATCATCCGCTCCCCTTGAGCCAGGGTCCGTTGGGTTTCCTTGTCCAACTCGCTGCCGAATTGGGCGAAGGATGCCAGGTCTCTGTACTGTGCCAAATCCAGCTTCATCGTAGAGGATACTTTCTTGATGGCCTTGGTTTGGGCGGCGCCCCCGACACGGGAGACGGAAAGCCCGGTGTTAATGGCCGGCCGCTGTCCCGCAAAGAACAGATCCGTTTCCAAAAAGATTTGGCCATCGGTAATGGAAATGACATTGGTGGGAATGTAGGCGGAAATGTCTCCCGCTTGGGTTTCGATAATGGGCAGGGCCGTAATGGATCCGCCGCCGAATTCGTCGCTCATACGAGCCGCCCGCTCCAGCAGTCTGGAGTGGAGGTAGAAGACGTCGCCGGGGAAGGCTTCCCGTCCCGGCGGTCTGCGTAAAAGAAGACTCATGGTCCGGTAGGCCACGGCGTGCTTGGTCAAGTCGTCGTAGACGATGAGCACGTCTTTTCCCTGTGCCATAAATTCTTCCGCCATGGTGACCCCGGCGTAGGGGGCGATGTATTGAATCGGCGAAAGTTCCGCTGCCGTAGCCGCCACGACGATGGTGTGTTCC
>QWCB01004091.1_pt1 | contig 10523 bp, 6 predicted proteins | sample 1972511 | NCBI WGS metagenome assembly QWCB01 (sample SAMN09866719, study PRJNA288562) | Human gut metagenome isolate term5_stool, whole genome shotgun sequencing... | isolation source: gut | host: Homo sapiens | place: USA: California
TTATGTTGTCACAAAAGAGTACAATGAAAACAAAACTTGAAAATATGTATCTGCAGAAAAGAATCAGTTACGGTTATAGAAAAGTCATTAACATGATGCTGCTGTCAGGAGTGATTTCTATTATTGCAATAGGCATTCTGTTTGCCAATATGATGAATTATGTCAATAATGTCAACGCAGCAGATCAGGCAGTAAAAACATGCAGAATTAATATAAATACAGCAGCAAGAAATATCCGTGAAATGGCGCTGAATGATGACGAATCCACTTACGACAGCTACGAGGAGAAGGTGAAAGAGCTTCTCGGGATCGTAGATACACAGATGAATGTTTTACACGGCACAGGTGTCATTACAGAGGATCTTTATACAGAATATAAAGGTGCATTTACGGACTGGGGAACGATCGGATATGAGATCATGGAAGAGATCAAGGCCGGTAAGGAAGATCAGGCTGTCGATGGTATCTTAAATAAGTGTACCCCTGCATTAAACAGCTTAGTAGAAATTTCAAAGAAATTAGATGCATTGACTGATAAACAGAGAAGTAAGGCTGTCCAGAGCACGATCTTCTGTGCAGTTGCCGGTATTGCAGTGATCATTATCTTCCTGCTCCTTGCATGGGCAATCGCAAAGAAAGTGAGCAGGATGGTACTTGAAACCATTCTGGAACCATTACATGCGATCGAGGACGTGGCGAAGGAACTCACGGAAGGAAATCTGCACAGCCAGCTGGAATACCACTCCGAGGACGAGATCGGAAGACTTGCACACAGCATGCGTAAGTCCATCCATATCCTTGGAACGTATGTCGATGATATTGACCGCTCCATGAAACAGTTCTCAGAGGGCAATTTTGATGTACAGCCAGAGGTAGAGTGGAGAGGGGACTTTGTTGGTATTTTACAATCCTTTATGGAGTTCCAGAACAGCATGTCTGATACGGTAAGAGGAATCCAGAGGGTTTCCGATGAGGTATCCAACGGAGCAGAACAGGTGGCATCCAGCTCGAACGAGCTTGCAGACGGCGCAACGAATCAGGCAGCAGTTGTCGAGGAACTGACCGCTACCGTTACCGGTGTTTCCGAACAGGTGGCAAACAATTCACAGGCAGCAAAGGAGATCAGCGGAAAAGTGGAACAGCTTGGACAGGCGCTGATCGAGAGCAACGGAAAGATGCAGGAGATGGTTGTCTCCATGAACGAGATCAATGATGCATCGCATGAGATCGACAAGATCATTGCGACGATCAATGAGATCGCATCCCAGACCAACCTGCTTGCCTTAAACGCATCTATTGAGGCTGCAAGAGCCGGTGAGGCAGGAAAAGGTTTCGCAGTAGTTGCAAATCAGGTAAATGTCCTGGCAGATCAGAGTGCAGAAGCGGCAAAGGAATCAGCGGCACTGATCGAGCGCTCTGTGAATGCTGTTGAAAAAGGTATGATAGTTGCAAAGGAAACAGCAGCACAGTTAGAGGAAGTGGCAGAGAATTCAAAAACGATCACAAGTGAAGTGACAAATATCGCAGACACCTTAGAGACACAGACAGCAGAGATCCATCAGATCAATGAAGGAATCGAGCAGATTAATGATGTGGTACAGACGAATTCAGCTACTTCAGAGGAATGTGCGGCTGCAAGTGAAGAGATGAGCAGCGAAGCAGACAATTTACGTACAATGATCCGCAGATTTAAAGTTGCAAAGACGGAAAAATAATATCAGACCAGATAAATTCAATTGGATGCGCAGGAGTATAAGCGCAAAAGAAAGAGGAAAGGTTCTCTGGTTATGAATAAGGATGTATATGGAATATTAGGAGATCTGACAGCAGAGATCTTATTGGAGATCATAGCGGAATGCATGGATGATTACCTGTACGTAATCGATCTCCAGAATAATAAGATGGAAATTTCCCAGTCTGCCCTGGATCGGTTTATGATCTCTGAGACACATGTGAGGAATGTAAAGCAGGAGATCATGTCCGTTGTCTACGAAGAAGACCGCACTATGTTTGCAAAGCATATGCAGGCTGTGATGGATGGAAAGGAAAAGGTGCATGATATCCATTACCGGTGGCTCGACAAAAACGGGCTTCCGGTGTGGGTCAACTGCCGCGGAGTAGTGATCGATGATGAAGATGGGAAGCCGGGGTATCTGGTGGGATGTCTGAATGAGACCGGAAACCAGCGGCGGGCTGATAATGTGACCGGGCTTTTAGGCGGAATGGAATTTTGTGCTTATCTGCGGTCACAGAAGAAACCTGTGACGACCGGATTTCTTATGCATATTGGAATTGATGATTTTGCAACGGTGAATGAAACACATGGCAGCAATTATGGCGATTATGTGTTAAAAAGTGTTGCAGACTGTATGAAAGAGTGTCTGTCCGGAAATCAGCGACTCTATCATCTGGTCGCAGATCAGTATGTGATCGTGGATCTTGACAGTACTTCCATGGATGATGCCATACAGCTCAAAAAAAAGATCGGTGAGAAAATAGACGAATTCATCATCTCTGAAAAATATGAAGTTGTATTTTCAGCTTCTGCAGGAGTGATTGATGCCTCGACTGTGGCAGAAGGCTACGAGGAATGCCGCAAAAAGTTTGAATTTTCCCTGAAAAAGGCAAAACGGATGGGAAAAAATAACATCTATTTTTACAGGCAGGAGGATTACGAGAAATTCCAGCGGAATGGAAGAATCATAAGTGCACTGAGAAATTCCATCGCTAACGGGTGTGAAGGCTTTGAAGTATATTATCAGCCGATCGTGGATTGTGTTTCCGGGCGTGTGATCGGTGCAGAAGCACTCATGCGGTATACCATGGTGACAGAGGAAGGTAAGGAGTGGCTGTCTCCGGTCGAGTTTATACCGCTTCTGGAAAAGACAGGACTGATCATTCCGGCGGGAAGGTTTGTGTTAAATGAGGCAGCAAAAATGTGCCGTGAGATACAGCAATATATACCGGAATTCAGTGTGAACGTGAATATTTCCTGTTATCAGATCGAGCATGGAAAGATTGCAGACAAGATACTCACTGCGGTCAGGGACAATGGACTGACGCCGGATCGCATCTGCATAGAAATGACTGAAAGCGGCTTCATGGATATGACACCGGTCTTTTGTAAATTCAGGAAAGTGCTTGAGGAAAATGGGATTCAGTTCGTGATCGATGATTTTGGAACCGGATATTCCAATCTCCACTGCATCAGTGACATGAATCCGGGCTATGTGAAAATGGATAAGGATTTCACAGCAAAGGCAATGAGCTGCGAACGGGATTACGAGCTGTTTAAAAAGATCATTGAGATGGTTCACAGCATCGGCATCCGCATCTGTGTGGAAGGAATTGAAAAAGAAGACTGGCATCTTAAGATGAAAGAACTGCAGGCGGATTATCTTCAGGGGTATTTTTTTGGAAAACCCTGTGAAAAAAAGAAGTTTATGGAAGAGTTTGTTTGCAATCCGCATAATAATGGCGTATGGTGAGATAGTACCTCTCAGGAGGTGCTATTTTACTATACAGATTTTTATAGAAATTTCATATCTGCATGAAACGGAGTATAAAGAATGAACGAAATAGAAGTTATCTGGAAGTTTTTAGATAATCTGGATGAGTACGTGTACGCAACAGACATAGAGACAGATGAGCTTGTTTATATGAACCGCAAATTGTTAGAGGTGTATGGATTACAGTCCATAGATGATGTGAAAGGGATGAAGTGCTACGAGGTGCTGCAGAAATCTTCTGTTCCCTGTGGTATGTGCAATAATGACAGGCTTTGTGCCGGAAAGTTTGTCGAGTGGCGTTATTATAATCCGGTGATCGATAAATACATGATGTTGAAAGATACCCTGGTGGAAGATCCTGTCACAAATAAAAAGTACCGGATCGAGATCAGTATAGATATCAGCGAGGAGCGTTCACAGGACAAGATGATCCAGAAGTACAGGGATATGGAGTCTTTTGTAAACGAGGCATTGAAGGATGCGCTTTCTGTCGAGTCGCCGGACGAGACGATCCGTATTATTCTGGAATATCTCGGAAAAGTCCTGAACGGAGAGAGAACATATATTTTTGAGAAGAACAGAGATGGCAGGGATGATAATACATATGAATGGACGGCGCCGGGAGTGCCACCGGAGATCGACAATCTCCAGAATCTTCCGCCGGAGATCTGTGAGAACTGGTATCACATTTTTGAGGAGGGAAAATATGTCCGGATACCGGATATTGAGGAGATGCGCCTGAGCGATCCGTTTCAATATGAAAATCTGAAGCGGCAGAAGATCCATTCCATTGTTGCCATGCCAATTTATGATGCGGAAAAAGTCATTGCTTTTTACGGAGTTGACAATCCGCCGGCATTTTCATTGGAATATACGTCGGATATGCTTCAGATCATGGGTTCTTTTCTCAAGTCCTGCATCAGACGCAGGAATCTGATGAGGCGTCTGGAAGATCTAAGCTATAAGGATGCGCTGACTCAGCTTGGAAACCGCTTTGCGATGGGCAAGTATGTGAGACAGATCGATCCGGAGCAGAGCGTTGGCGTAGTTTATTGTGACGTTACTGGTTTAAAGGGTGTGAATGACACACTGGGACATAAGGCAGGGGATGACCTGATCCTTAGAGCCGGTGCATGTCTGGAGCAAGTGTTTGGCGATTACGGCGTATTCCGTATCGGGGGAGATGAGCTGCTTGTATTGTGCGCGCAGATCGATCAGGACACGTTGGCGGAACGCATAAGGCAGTTAGAGTGTCTGACAGCTGAGAAGGACGTAAATATCGCAGTGGGAGTGATCTGGCAGGACAGGGCGGACACACATCTGGATGAACTTCTGCAGGAAGCTGACCAGCTTGTCCTCATGCGGGACCATCAGCGAGCTGGCAATGAAGCTACCCGCCACGGCGACCGCCATGATCGAGGTCCACTCATCGGGCAGAATGTCCTGTTGCGTCGCCGCAGCCATGACAATGAGACCGAACTCCGAGTAGTTACTCAGCGTCAGGCCCGCCAACGCGCTAGTGCGCAGGGACAGTCCGGTGCGCTTGAGGATCCCGATGAAGATAGTGACCTTGAACACCAGGAACAGGACCATAATCGCGGCGATAACGTAGCCGCCAGCACTTGGCAGACCACCGAGGCCAATTTGGATAAAGAACGCGACCAGCAGCAGCTCGCGGATACTAATCAGAGCTTCCGACAGACGGTCAGAAATTGGGTGCGAGGACAGCAGAATACCGGCAACCAAGGAGCCCAGCGAGCCGGACAGCCCTGCCAGCTCGAAAGCCGAGTACGCGGCCACTGCGATGCCGATACCGGTGAGAACCAGCAGCTCAGTGCGGAACATGCGGTTGGGAAGACGCGCCGCCAGCGGACGGATGAAGAACAACAGTGGTAGAGCCAGCGCCCACAGCTCCGGGGTCTTACCCGACGATGCCACCAGCACACCAACCGCAATGATGTCCTGCAGAATGAGCACACCAATCGCGATGCGTCCGATGGCCGAAGCACCGCGGTTCTGCTCCTCCAGGTGGCTCATCACAAACACTGTCGAGGAAAACGAGGTTGCGATGCCGATGTAAATCAGTGAGGTCACCGACAGCCCCGTGAGCTCACGCAGCGGCAGGAAACTCGCGACACCGAACAGCACGGCAAAAACTACCGTGTTCAAAAGCGCGTGCCCCAGCCCCGAAAAGACCACTCGCGGCGCCACGATATCCTTCGGATTCAGCTTCAGACCAATAGTGAACAGCAAGGTGGTAACACCAAGCTCGGCCAGCGAATCAATAAACGGGATTTCCTCAAGCCCCATTGCATGAACGGCAAAACCGGCCCCAAGGAAACCAATCAGCGGCGGCAGCCGAAGCAACGAAGCACCGAGTCCGCCGATAATCGAAAACAGTATTGCTGTTAGGTAGACAGATTCCACCCATCAAAGATACGGCTGGCACCGCCGATTTATGTAGGGCTTGCCATTAACAGTTTTTTAGTCACCCAATTGGGGGCTAGCGCCGATACGGGACCTCGCCCAACGTAATCGGCTGCGGGTGGTCTGCAACCCACGCGACTGCCGCTTCAGTCAACGCATCAATGTCCGCCTCCCCGGCTTTGCGCTGCTTCACGACGGTCATCGCTTCCTCGGCAGCCCCAACCGTCTCCAACCAGAAGTCGGTCATCTGGACAAAGTCTTCGTCCCAGTTGACGTAGCCCATCTCCAGGGCCTCGTACCCGAGCCGACCGACGATGCGAATAACTTCGCCCTGCACAGTCGCGGCTGTACCGCCACCAGGTACAAGGTAATTCCAGAGGTATTTAAACTGGCCATTGGTCGACTTGTCTTCGGGGACAATGATGTCGCTGTGGCCGTCGTGAGGCGTAATCACGTCCGGACGTTCCGCACCGATGCGTTCGTAGAGACGATCCATGACCGGCTGGTACTCGTCGCGCGCCTTGTCGGACATGCGGTTGTAGCGGCGGCCAAACTTAGTGAACTCTTCGCGGACTTCGTCGTCGATGACCGAACCGGCGTCCAGGAGAACCTCGATACTCTCTAGGACTCGCCGGACTGCATCGGTATCGGCGGTAGCGATTGCCTCTTTGAACGCTGTGCGGCTGTGACCGAGACGGTTCTCTCTATGGAGGTCAGCGCCATTTTCCAACAGCAACGCAATCGCCTTGGGCTGATGGCTCTTCGCTGCCATGAAAAGCGGAGGATACTTACCGGCTTCAGTGTCCGCACCGCATTCGAGCAGGAGCTTCATCCTCTCGATGTCGCCCCGATTCGCATGCTCTGCCAGCGCGGTCTTACCGAAGCGGTTCTCAGTGTTGACGTTGATCCCCTGGTCGATCAGCCAGCGCATGAGCTCTGGCGGGCTGCCACGGAGCGCTAGTGCAGTGTCCTTGCTGTATCCGAAAACCGCGTCGAGAGCGCAAGTGTCATAGACGGCCTTCAGCGCATCCATGTCACCGGCTTCAAGCAGCTCTTCGAAATCTTCGACCAGTTTCTTCCGCTTCCGTGGCATGCAGTTTCCCCTTTACTTACCGCCCTCGTCAGTGGACAGCGCAGCCACGAATGCCTCCTGCGGCACCGAGACCGAACCGATGTTCTTCATGCGCTTCTTACCGGCCTTCTGCTTCTCCAACAGCTTGCGCTTACGGGAGATGTCACCGCCGTAGCACTTAGCAAGGACGTCCTTGCGCAGTGCACGGATGTTCTCGCGGGCGATAATCTTCGAACCGATTGCAGCCTGAACTGGGACTTCGAACTGCTGGCGAGGAATTAGCTCGCGCAGCTTCTTGGTCATCTTGTTGCCGTACCACTGCGCGTTATCGCGGTGGACGATAGCGGAGAATGCATCGACGGCCTCGCCCTGCAGGAGGATGTCCACCTTGACCAGGTCGGCAATCTGCTCGCCGGCATCTTCGTAGTTCAGCGAAGCATAACCCCTGGTGCGGGACTTCAGCATGTCGAAGAAGTCGAAGATAATCTCGCCCAGCGGCATCTTGTAGCGCAGTTCCACGCGGTCCTCAGACAGGTAGTCCATACCACCCATCTCACCGCGCTTCTGCTGGCACAGCTCCATGGTGGGGCCAACGAACTCGCTTGGCACGACGATGGTGCACTTAACCATCGGCTCGTAAATCTCGCGGAGCTTCCCCTCCGGCCAGTCACTCGGATTGTGAACAGTGACCTCGGTGCCATCCTCAGTGACCACGCGGTAGACAACGTTCGGCGCCGTCGAAATGAGATCCAGGTCGAATTCGCGCTCCAGTCGGGCGCGGGTGATCTCCATGTGCAATAGGCCCAGGAAGCCCCCGCGGAAACCGAATCCGAGGGCCACCGAAGTCTCAGGTTCGAATGTCAACGAAGCGTCGTTAAGCTGGAGCTTTTCCAACGCATCACGCAGGTCAGGATAGTCCTGCTGAGAGATTGGGAACAGACCGGAGTAGACCATCGGCTTTGGCTCTGCGTAGCCTTCCAGCGGCTCCTCCGCCGGTGTGGCGTTCAGCGTGACGGTGTCACCGACCTTGGACTGACGAACGTCCTTCACACCGGTGATGAGGTAACCGACCTCGCCGACGCCAAGGCCCTTACATTTCTTCGGCTGCGGCGAGACAATGCCGATTTCCAGCAGCTCGTGCTTGGTGCCGGTGGACATCATCTGAATGACTTCACGCGGCTTGAGCTGCCCATCAACAACACGGATGTACGTGACCACACCGCGGTAGGTGTCGTAGACCGAGTCAAAAACCAGCGCACGGGCAGGTGCCTCCGGGTCGCCGACCGGTGCCGGGACGAGCTCACAGACTCGGTCGAGCATTTCCGCAACGCCCTCACCGGTCTTGCCCGACACACGCATGACATCCTCCGGCTCACAGCCGATGATGTGCGCGATTTCCTCCGCGTACTTATCCGGATCCGCGGCCGGCAGGTCAATCTTGTTCAGAACCGGAATGATCTCCAGGTCATTTTCCATGGCCAGGTAGAGGTTGGCCAGCGTCTGCGCTTCGATGCCCTGAGCAGCGTCGACAAGCAGAATTGCGCCTTCACACGCCTCTAGCGCACGCGAGACTTCGTAGGTGAAGTCAACGTGACCAGGCGTATCAATCAGGTGCAGGACAATCTCTTCGCCCGCGTGCTTACCTGTGCGCGGAACCCACGGCAGGCGCACGTTCTGAGCCTTAATGGTGATGCCTCGTTCGCGCTCAATATCCATGTTGTCGAGGTACTGATCGCGCATATCGCGTGCTTCAACAACGCCCGAGAGCTGCAGAATTCGGTCCGCCAGGGTGGACTTACCGTGGTCAATGTGCGCAATAATGCAGAAATTTCGAATCCGTGAGGGGTCCGTAAAAGTCTGCTCCGCAAAATTCTTGGTCACGTTGGGTCTACTCCGAAAAATAAAGACGTTATGGGCATTGGGGCGCGGCGTTGGCCGACCCATATGCGCCGGCCTCGAAAACCGACCAGCCGGGCTTAAATACAATCACGCACAATCTTACCTATCGATTCCCTCCGCACTAAACCTCTAGACTTAGATTCCATGAGCTCCACTTCGTCCACCGATCAAAATGAACGCGAAAGCTGGCCACGCCGCCTGCGTAATCGCATCAGCGCGCGTCTTTTCGCCGGTACCGAGTGGTTCCGTGGCCCCGACACACTCGACGAGGCGCTGTTTAAGCTCAACATGCAGCTAGGACTCGCCCAGGACACCTCGCTTTCCGACGAGTCCAAGGAGGCCCTACTTCGACTGCGAGATTCGGTGACCATCGCGCGTCCGACCGCGGAGCTGGCCCGTACAATCGTCTACAGTCCCGACATGGATGGTCAGGCCGACCCCGGCGAAGTGGTATGGATTCCGCTGCAGCTCGAAGGTGAAAATGCCGCTTTGCGTGAGCGCGCTGTGGTCGTGGTTGGTCGCCACGACCAGTATCTTCTGGGCATGCTCATCTCCACCCGCACCGAGCACAGTGAGCACCCGGAGTGGCTATTTATTGGCAGCGGATTCTGGAATGAAGACCCCAAGCCATCGTGGGTTCGCATGGACCGCATCTTGCTCATCCCGGAATCGGGCATTCGCCGCGCAGGCGCAATGATGCCCCGCAGGCGCTTCGAGCTCATCGCCGCCCGACTTCGCGGTGACTATGGCTGGAATTAGCCGAAGCTGGAATTAGGCAGCGGCTGGTATTAGGCAGCGCTGTTTGCTAAGATTCTGCAAGTTGTTTACCGTTGCGTTCCTTTTCGGCGAGCGCGGGCAGGACCTTGGGTTCGCGTTTTCATCGTCGTATAAGCGCAGTGGGTGGTTTTAACTCGCTGGTTAATTAGTTTGACCAGCAGAGGTTCGACCCGAAATTTGCACTGTGATCAGGACTTTTCTTGGTGGCGGACGGTAGCAATTCCAACTACTACGGATACAAGAGGTATTCACGATGGCAAACATCAAGTCCCAGATCAAGCGCAACAAGACCAACGAGAAGGCTCGCCTGCGTAACCAGGCTATCCGCTCTGCAGTCCGCACCGAGATCCGCAAGTTCCAGGCTGCTGTTGAGGCTGGCGACAAGGCTGCTGCTGAGGCTCAGCTGCGCGTTGCTTCCCGCAAGCTGGACAAGGCTGTCACCAAGGGCGTCTTCCACCGCAACACTGCGGCTAACAAGAAGTCCGGTATGGCTAAGGCTTTCAACAAGCTGGAGGGCTAATTCCCCTTTCGGCGCTGTGCTGATTCTGCGCTGCGCTTGCGCCGTGCTAGCGCTGCTTTTGCCGCGCTTGTGCCGTGAAATTAACCGCTTCCTGCTGTTTTCCGATTTCTTTTCGGATGTGGCGGGAGGCGGTTTTTATTATTTAACCCCAACGCGAGTTAGTGGCTGCGTTTATGGCTGGCGGCGGTGGGGCGATGCGAGTTACTGACTACGTTTATGACAAAAATGGCCTGGTAGGTTCAGGCGGTGAATGCATCACCACTTTCGACCAGGAGAAGTAGTGAAGCAAACCCGCCGAACGAAATACAGTGCCATCAAA
>QWCB01009127.1_pt1 | contig 10518 bp, 12 predicted proteins | sample 1972511 | NCBI WGS metagenome assembly QWCB01 (sample SAMN09866719, study PRJNA288562) | Human gut metagenome isolate term5_stool, whole genome shotgun sequencing... | isolation source: gut | host: Homo sapiens | place: USA: California
CAACTATCTTATCCGAAGCTACATTGTTCTCACCGAGATCAATACTATCTTTGTTATTAATGTCGTTTAACACTCTAACAGCCTCCTTAATAATCCAGTACGGAGTAGATGCTCCGGCTGAGATTCCAATACTATTATACATTGAAATTGAAGATAAATCAAGGGAAAAAACATCATTTGCAAAATAATATGGAAAATTTTTTTCTTTTAATATATTACATAATTCCTTAGTGTTGTTTGAATTCTTTGAACCAAATATAATAATAGCTTCAACTTCTTTTGTTAGATCTATTAAACTCTTTCTTCGCTTAGAAGATGCACCGCAAATAGAATTAAAAACTTTAACATTGTTGCCGAATTTGTCACAAATAGTCTTAGTTAATAAATCTGCTTTTTGATAATTAAGAGTTGTTTGCATTGTAACAAAATATAAATTATCCTTTAAATTCTGAATCTCTTCAGGCGAATTTACAACAATACAACTTTTTACTTGAGATTTTGTAGCAATTACTTCCGGATGATTAGGATCTCCAAAAATAATATTTGTATAACCTTCCTCTTCTTTCTCAATCATTTTATTATAAATATTTAATAGAATTGGACAAGTTGTGTCAATAAGTTCATAACTTTTCAATAATTCTTCTTTTTCTTTTTTTATTGTCCCATGACTTCTTAAAATGATTTTATCAAAATTGCCTTTCGCCTCAAACTCTTTTATTCCGTGCTCGTACAGATTGTTTTGTACATCCTGATTATGAACAAGTTGACCTATTATTGCTGTTGTAGAAGATGCATTTGAAATTGCCAAATCGTATGCTCTTTTTACACCAAAACAAAAACCAAGTTCATTAGCTACAACAACTTTCATTAGCCAAGCTCCTTGATCTGTTTTATAATTTCTTTACTCCACAATTCATGGTTTTCTTTTTGAGAAAGATTTTCGTCGACTCGTGGTTCAATTTCGTCACCAAAATAAATATCAACTTTAGAAAATGCTTTATAAGTTGAAACAATTTTAACCGGAATTACATTTGAGTTCGCTTTAAAAGCAATTAGAGCCACCCCACTTTTGACATCGCTTTCCTTCAGCTCGGCAAGCCTTGTTCCTTGTGGGAAAATACCAAGTACTTCATCATTTTCCAAAACTTCTATACATTGTTTTATAGTTTTAAGACTTGGCTTTTTTCTATCCACAGGTATTACATCTTGCGAATATAAAATCTTTGCAAGTAATTTGTTTTTAAACAATTCCTTTTTTGCCAAAAAATGTATGTGTCTCGGAAAATTCAAATATAAAAAAACCGAGTCCCAATTTGATTTGTGATTTGGGCAAATTATAACTCTACCATCTGTCGGAATTTTATCAATGTCATGAAGTTTAACTCTAAAAAAAATATTAACAAAAGTTTTAACAAGCCAAACTATTGCTTTCATTTATTCAAGTCCCCTAATAATTCTTGTGATTTTTTGAAGTGATTCTTTCACAGAATCGTTTGTAGTATCAATTATTATAGCATTTTCAGGAACACATAAAGGGCTATACTCTCTATTCTTATCTCTGTCATCCCTAACTTTTAAATCATCTCTCACTTCTGAGACAACAATATCAGACTCAGGATTTTTTCTTTTTATTTGAAGAATTCTTCTGGCTGCTCTTTTTTTAATATCTGCCTCAATATAAAATTTATAATCAGCATTTGGTAAAACGCTGCTACCGATATCTCTTCCATCAACAACAACCGATGTCCTTTTTGCAATTTTTTTAATTATTTCATCAACATAATTTCTAATAAAAGGATAAGTTGCGATTTTACTACTGAGCTCAGTAACTTCAATAGTTCTGATTTCAAACTTTAATCTCTTCCCATTAAGTGTAACTCCATTTTTTACATAACTTATGTTTATATTATCCAAACTCTTCTCATAATCCTCCACCGGAATATCATTTATCAAAAAATAATAAGCTATTGTTCTGTAAATAGATCCGGAGTCAATATGTGTAAAATTCATCACTTTTGCAAGTCTTTTTGCCAATGTGCTTTTACCTGAACCCGAAGGTCCATCAAGTGTTATTATCATATTAATTATCCCCCTCATAATCCGGCCTGAGGCCAACTGCTTTTTTTAAGTATACATGTTTAGGAACAATACACTTGTCCACATGTAGTATATATCTTATACATAATTTAAGTGAACCATCCACATCCATTTCCTGCATAGAAAGAATAGGAACATCAATCTTTGCGTCTCGTATTCCGGGACCAGGGTATGCCGACCTTATATCTTTTGTGCATGTGGTTATTATTGAAACAATATCACTTTCATTGAGAGAATTTCTTTTAATTATTTCTTCAATCAACTCTTTTGAAGCTTTAAAAACCTCTTCTTTTGTATCGTTTTCAATCGTTATAGCACCTCGTATCGCAATCATTTCAACCCTCCAAATATAAATAAGCTTTATATGCCGTACTGAATGTAATTTGCAAATTATAACCGCCGGTATTTGCAGCAACGTCCAAAACTTCACCAATAACAAATAATCTGTCTACCAGTTTTGATTCCATAGTCTTAGGATTTATCTCGGAAACTTTTACACCACCATCAGTTATTATCGCTTCATCAAGTGGTCTTCTTGCAACAACCTTAAAATGCATATTTTTTATAATATTAGAAAGTCTTTGTCTTTCCTCTTTATTTATAATATTTGAATTTTTCTCCATATCTATATCAGAAAGTTCAAGAATAGGAGCAATCATATTAGAAAGTAAAAGATGATTCAAAGAGTTTTTTATCATTTTGTTGCCGGCTTCATCCAAATCTCTTTGAATTCGCATATTTAACTTTTCATCAGTAAGTGCAGGTTTTAAATCAAGACTTAAAATATCCCCTTTTTTAATAAAAGGGCTTAGTCTAAGTATAGTAGGTCCACTCAAACCATAGTGTGTAAATAAGGCTTCTCCAAATTCGGATTTAATCTCTTTTTTGTTTCGAATTAATTTAAATTCAATATTTTTTAGAGATATCCCCATAAACACTTCTTTATATTTTGAGTCCGTTTCAATTCCGACAAGTGCAGGTCTAGGTTCTATAATTGTGTGACCAAATGATTCTAAAAACTTATATCCATCACCGGTTGAGCCTGTTGTCGGATAGCTTAATCCTCCTGTTGCAACTACGAGATTATTGCAAACATATTTGTTATCATCTGTTAATATTATAAACTTTTCTTCTGATTTTTCTATATTTTTTACACGTTCATTAAATTTAAAAGTACAAGCATTGTTTTTGTAAAGACAATCTGTAACGTCTCTTGCCCTATCGCTTAAAGGGAAAATTCTGCCTCCCCTTTCAGCCTTTGTTTTTAAATTTCTATTATTAAAAAAATCAACGGTTCTGTTATTATCAAAATCATTAATAGCAGAATAAAGAAATTTTTGATTCGTGAAAATATCTCCAAACAAATCTTCTTTAGAACATGCGTTTGTAATATTGCATCTGCCTTTACCCGTTATATTAAGTTTTTTACCTGGATATTGATTCTTTTCAAGAACAAGAGTGTCCGCATTATTTAATAGTGCAGATAAAAATAGTCCTGCCGCTCCCGCTCCAATTATAATATTTTTATACTCATTCATTTTCTTTACTGCTTTCAAATATATTATAGGTCTTCCATATAAATTCCATATTTGTAAGAGAATTTATAGTCTTTTGTTTATTTTTCAGACTTAAATCAATAATTATTGAATTAATAATAGCCATCGGCACAACAAGCGAGTCCACAAAAAATAAAATATTATTTTGCACTATTAAATTTATATCCGAAAACTTCACCAACGGATTATTCTCGCTATCCGTAAGCAAAATAAGTTTTGCTCCTTTAGAGCTAACAAATTTAAAAATATCATTTAGTGCACGCGTATATCTTGGGAAACTTATTGTAAAAACTATATCATTTTCATTTATATCAACCAATTCTTCGATAATTGTTGTTTCTTTCTCTCCTAAAATATAAACATTGTTTTTTATCAAACTTAAATAAAAATTGAAATAAGAAGCAAGATAATGTGACGTACGACACCCCAATATAAATATCCTATTAGCATTGTTTAGCTCTGTTGATACTCGATTGATTTCTTCATTTGTTACATGCTCCCTAACTTTTCTAAGTGCCGCAATTTCCTCATCAATTGAAATCAAATTCCCATCAAGCTTTCTTTCTTCATTATTTAAAGAAAGCCTTTCGATAGATGTTCTTGTGCTTTTTATATATTCATTTATTAAAAGAACCAATTCAGGATAACCTGTAAGTCCGATAGTTTGAGCAAATCTAACAACTGTGGACTCACTTATATTCAGTGTTTTTGAAAGATGCTTTCCTGTCATATCAAGAGGAATATCTGAAGAATTTAGAAGAAAATCAGCTATTCTTCTTTGCATTCTACTTAATTTCGAATAATGAATATCTATTATTTTTTCTAAATTATTATTTTGCATAAACCACCTATAAATATTTTTGTTTTAATTCATTTACATATAAAATCTCATCTTTTGTAAACACTCTATATTGGCCTTCTCTCACACCATCCAAAGATATTCTACCATGAGTAAGCCTTTTTAATTCTGTAACAGCAAAACCAAATTTTTCAAACATCCTTCTTATCTGTCTATTTTTACCTTCCGAAATAATTATATGAAGTCTTGTTGAGTTTGATGTCCTTTTCTTTATTTCTATTTTACATTTTTTAGTTTTTCCATCGTCCAATAATACACCTTGTTCAATTGAATCTTTTGTATCATCTTTTAAATATCCGTTTAAACTTACCTCATATCTTTTTTTAATATTGTACGATGGATGTGTCATAATATTTGCAAAATCTCCATCATTTGTATAAATTAAAAGCCCGGAAGTATCACTATCTAAACGACCAACATTAAATAAATGTCCTTTATAATGAATCAAATTCCTAGCTAAATTTTTAGAATGAGGATCTTGATTAGAAGATAAATAATTTAATGGCTTGTTTAAAACATAATATAAGTCTGCGTTTTGAATTTTTAATAGTTTATTTTTAACTTTTACAGCATCATTTTCAATATCAACCATATAACCCGGCTCATTAATCACCTCGCCATTAACAGCGACAAGTCCATTAAGCACGAGTTCATCAGCTTTTCTTCTCGATGCGAATCCACATGCAGCAATGTATTTATTTATTCTCATTTCACCCATATAAATCTCCCCTTAAAATCTATTCATCCTCTTCCGTATCCATTATAAAATCTATATCTTCATCTTTTATTTCAGTAAATTTGAGTTTTTCTTTTATCTCGTCTCTGTCCATCAAAGGCGGCAAATCATCTAGACTATCAATATTAAAAGTCATTAAAAATTTATCGGTCACTTTATATACAAACGGTTTTCCAGGTGCTTTTAATCGTCCAACTTCATATATAAGTTCATTTTTTAAAAGATTTTGAATAGAGCCGTCGGAATTTACTCCTCTCACATTATCGACAACAGCTTTAGTCGTCGGTCCCAAGTAAGCAATAACAGAAAGTGTCTCCATATTTGCCTCTGTTATATTTTTCTTCAATACTTGAATCCCGAATGACTTTATAGACTCTCCATATTCCGGATTTGTGAATCAAAGCTTCTATAGAGTTTTTTAAATATAAATTGTCCATTATTTCTTCTCCAAATATATGTCCGAAAAATTTTCTTCCTGATAAAAGTTAATTTTTCCTTGGTTCAAAAGTTCAAGCACTGCCAAAAATGCAGTAATAATAAAATTCTTTTCTTTTTTATTGACTACTTTACTAAAATCAAGTTTGTTTAATTTATTTATGTCTTCTATAATTGACTGAGCTAAATATTCGACTTTGTACTTGTCTTTAAAAATTACAGTCTGCGAGTCTGTACTCTCGTCCTCAAATGCCCCGTTTAACAGTCTGTTAATAGAACTATTTAGTCTATAAGTGCTTCCGACAACTTTAAAATCCGTCCCTATATCAAACGAATTTAAATCTGTATATCTTGTAAAACTAAGCTTATTTTTATCATAAAGCTTTCTTAAAACTTCGGATTGAAATTTAAATTTGCTATACAAAATCAATTGCTCAACAAGGTCTGATTGCAGATTTTCACTATCATCTAAATCTTTTGGCAAAAGCATTTTCGTTTTTATATTAATAAGAGTTGCCGCTAAATATAAAAATTCAACTCTTATTTCAATATTTAAAGCGGAAGCTTTACTTAAATAATCCAAATATTGTGATGTTATATCATTTATATTAACATCATATATATCTATTTTATTTTTTCTTATAAGATCCAGTAATAAATCAAATGGGCCACTATATGTTTCAATATTTATATCAATGGTGCTCATGATACCATCCACAAAAATACCGGTTGAATAACCATTCCTAAAAATTTTGATACTGCCCCCGAAATAATTAAAGCAAGAAGTATAAGCTGTGTATATCTGTTGTATCTGTGAACTTCATATGCTGTAGTTTCAGGGAAAAACGACAAAATGATATTTGATCCGTCAAGCGGCGGTAATGGAATTAAATTAAAAAATGCTAGATTTAGATTGTAAATTATAAAATAAAATACAAAGTCCCTTGCAACTTCACTACTAAACGAAATATCTTTTGCGACTCTTGCAGTTATAAATGCCAACAAAAAATTTATCGTAATTCCGGCAATACTTACAAAAAACATTCCTACATTGTAATTCTTAAGTTTTGAAGAATTTACAGGAACAGGATTTGCCCAACCAAATTTAAACACCAAAAGACTTATAAGTCCAAAAATATCGAGGTGTTTAAGTGGATTTAATGTGAGCCTACCTGACCTTTTTGCTGTATCATCGCCGAAAATATATGCTACAAGTCCGTGTGCTAACTCGTGTAAAACGATAGCTATTAACAATGCCGCCATACTTATAAAAAATGTTTTATTAAACATTAAATCACCTCATAAATTATCTTTTGTTCTAAAATTGATTCCTTTATTTCAAAAGATCCTTCTATACATTCAGTTAATGTGTCTGTATTATTATTTGAATATACGGTAAATAAAATATCTCCTTTTTTAACGTTTTCACCGTTAGTTCTGTTAAAATATATTCCTGCTCCATAGTCTATAGAATCTTCTTTTCTCTCTCTACCCGCACCGGAAATCAAAGAAATCTCTCCGAATTTTAATGCATCATAATAAACATATCCGCTAGACTCTGCTTTTACTTGAACAGCAATTTTAGAAAGTTTGAATTTTGACGTGTCTTCTATAAATGAAACATTTCCATGTTGTAAACTTACGAGTTCTTTAAATTTCGAAAAAGCTTTTCCACTTAATATCGAATCATCAACCATCTTTTCTGCCTCGGTTTTGGATATATTTTTAAGTAATCCCAAAACTTCAACTGCTATAGACTTTGTTATTTCATAAGAAGACGACTTTCTCTTGCCCGCTAAAACCTCAACCGCCTCAATAACTTCTAGACTATTGCCAACGGTATATCCAATTGGGCAGTCCATGTCGCTCAAAATAATTTTACACATACGTCCGTGTTTGACAGCAATATCTTTCATAAGATTTGCAAGTTTACGGGCCTCATTTATGTCTTTCATAAATGCACCCTTACCAACTTTTAAATCAATGATAAGTGCTTTATTCTTTATAGCTAGTTTTTTCGACATTATTGAAGATGCTATAAGCGGAATACTGTCAATTGTTGCGGTAACATCTCTAAGTTCATAAAATATTTTATCCGACGGTGCTAAACATGATGTTTGTGCACAAATAACCGCACCTATATCTTTTGCCTGTTTTAGTATTTCGTCATTTGAAAGATGTATATTAAATCCCGGAATACTTTCAAGTTTATCAAGAGTCCCACCTGTCATACCAAGCCCTCTCCCGCTCATCTTCACAACCGGAATTCCGAGAGATGCAATTATAGGAACTAAAATCAATGTAATTTTATCTCCTACACCACCTGTTGAGTGTTTATCAAAAGAAAATTCTGAGATTCCTTCAATATCCAAAACATCTCCCGTTTCAACCATTGCATTTGTAAGATTTGAAGCCTCATCTGCAGTCATTCCATTTAAATATGTTGCCATTAAAAAAGCGGCAACTTGATAATCAGGGACTTCGTTTTTGACAACTTTCCCTACAAAGAAATCAAGTTCTTCTTTTGTTAACTCATATGAATCTCTTTTCTTCGAAATAATATCAGTTATTCTCATCAATATACTCTTTCGCCAAGAAATACGCCATTATTGTTTTTGCATCCTTAATTTCCAGATTATCTATTTTTTCTTTGATCTCATCTAAAGACATTTCAAGCACCTCAATTGCCTCATCATCTCTTTCGTGTTCTGATATCTCGATTTCATCGCTAATAAAAAAATGTATTTTTTCAGTTGTATATCCCGGACTTGAATAAGACATAATTAAATAATTTAAATTCTTTGCAACTAGACCTGTTTCTTCTTCAAGTTCGCGAGCAGCAGCATCAATAGGAGTTTCTCCTTTCATAACACCGCCCGCCGGAATTTCTATAAGAATTTCTTCGGCCGGTTTTCTGAAATGTTTAAGCAAAACAATTTTATTGTTTCTGATAGCTATAATGGCTGCAACGTCACCGTGAACTACAACTTCCCTTTTTGAATATCTTCTATTTGGAAGTTCAACAGAATCAACCCTTAAATTAATAACTTTGCCTTCATAAATGTTTTCAGACTTAATAGTCGTTTCAGTATAATCCATTACATTACCTCTTTTCATCCAACAATAGCTTTGCATTCTTAAGAGTTTCAGAAGTTATAGAGTCTCCACTCAAAAGTCTTGCAATCTCTTCAACTCTTTCATTTTCGTTCAATTTCTTTATATAAGAAACTGTTTCATCATCAATATCTTTTTTGGTTATTTTATAGTGGCTATCAGCCTTACTTATAATTTGTGGCAAATGACTTATAATTAATACTTGACGTTTTTCCGCCAATTTTTCGAGTCTCTTACCAACTGTGTTTGCAACTTTACCTGACAAACCCGCATCAATTTCATCGAAAACAAATGTTTTGTAATTATTTGCATCTGACAAAACATTTTTAAAAGCAAGCATAAATCTAGACATTTCTCCACCAGAAATAATTTCTCTTATAGGCTTAAACGATGAACCTTTATTTGTTTTTGCTAAAAATTCAACCTCGTCAATTCCGCTTTCTGAAGGTTTAGAGGTGCTAAATTCAACCTTAAATACACTGTTTTGCATATCGAGTTCATGAAGTTCATCCGATAGATTGCTTTCAAGTTTTTCAGCCGCACTTTTTCGCAAACTCGAAATCTTTAGAGCTAAATCGTTGTATTGTTGCTCCTTAACTTTTATGCTATCTTTTATCTCTTGAATTCTTTCATCTAAATATTTTAGATCATTTAAATCTTCTTCAAGCTCAGCTTTCTTTTTCAAAACCCCATCTATGTCTGTAGAATACTTCTTTTCAAGCATTTGAAGTCTCGAAAGTCTCAAGCTTAATTCTTCAATTCTTGACTCGTCATAATCCGTTCCTATATAACCTGCAATAACACTTGAAATATCTTCTAATTCATACATAGATGTTTTCATTCTTTCAATCAGCCCATCAACATCCGAAATATAACTCGAAATCTTCTCAAGACTATTTATTGACTCGCCCAGCTTTGCAAGCACATCGTTATTATCAAACTGCTCGTCACTGCCTCTTAAATTATTATCAACATTAGAGAGAGTTTCCTGTATCAATTCTTGGTTTTGAAGTTTTTTAAGTTCATCTTTTATCTCATCCATCTCACCTGAAACTGGATTTATATCATTTATCTCATTTATTTGAAATTCAATATAATCGATTTCCGAATCTAAATTACTGCTTTTTTCAAGAAAATTTTTAAGAGACTTATTTAATTCTCTTATCTCGTTAAAAACCTGTCTCAACTCATTCTCGAGCTTATCATATTCATCAGAAAAATCTATTCTTGTAGCTTTATTTATTATTGATAAATAGTTGTCCTTGTCGAGCAACAATTGATGCTCATATTGACCGTAAATGTCACATAAATATGCACTTATCTCCTTCAAGTCGGCAAGCGTTGCAGAAAAACCGTTTATCCTCGAAACAGTCGGATAATCAAGATAGATATCTCTTCTTATTATCACCGTTTCTTCATCAATGTCACTGATAAGCCCCTTTTCATCAAGAAGTGTCTTGAGTTCATCAGTTAAGCTGAATACCGCTTCAATAACAGAATGGTCAGTCCCCGTCTTAATCATAGACTTACTTGCTCTTTCGCCCAAAGCAACTGACAAAGCTTCAAAGATTATACTTTTACCGGCTCCTGTTTCACCAGAAAGAATATTGAGTCCTTTCGTAAACATAATATCCGATTCTTTAATAAGTGCAAAATTATTAATTTTTAAATTTAAAAGCATCCGCACCCTCCAATGAACTATATTTGAAACCTTGCAAGAA
>QWCB01011365.1_pt1 | contig 10517 bp, 14 predicted proteins | sample 1972511 | NCBI WGS metagenome assembly QWCB01 (sample SAMN09866719, study PRJNA288562) | Human gut metagenome isolate term5_stool, whole genome shotgun sequencing... | isolation source: gut | host: Homo sapiens | place: USA: California
GGTAGGAACATCTATAAAATCCCGGTTCCCGAGGAATTGGGAGAAGCGCCCGAATACAACCCGCGAAGTGGCGCCGGTCGTAGCAATCACAAAGGTGGCGGCTCCAGAAAACAAGGCAATTATAAGGGGAAAAAGAACGGTACGGGCAAGCCCAATGCCAATAATAGAAGAAACACCCCAAAAGAATAGACGGAAGAGATGATATCTAAAAACCATTGGAGGAAGACGGACTTGTTTTCCTCCAATTTTATTTTATGGAGAGGGTCACTTCATGGCTCATCTGCAAAATAGATGCGAGGCAATCACAAACATCCATTATATGTATTGCTTGTAGGATATATAATCTTTCACCTGTAACATTACTAACCTTACACCCCACACATTAGTAACGTATGGGGTGACACGTTACTAACCTTCCGGCATGTACGTTACTAACCTCTCAAACGTCCTGTTCTTTTCAGAAAAGAACAAGGTCTTTAAAAAAAAGAACAGGACGTTTTCATTGAAAGAACAAGAGCTTTTTAAAATTTGACCTGTTGTTTTTTCCATAACGGCATCTACATGCCGAAACGCCTTATTTTTCCTTCAGATCTTTCAGCCATTCCGCAAACGCCCTGCCCATCGGCATTCCGGCTGAAGGATATGCATTGTGAAATGTTTCAGCCGGAAAATATCCTTCAGGAAAACCAATTCCCCAAGAATCGGAAGAATACCAATCCGGCTGAAGGATTCCAATCTCCGGCTGAAGAATTCCCAAGCCCAATCCTTCAGCCGGAATACCGATGGGCAGGGCATTTGCGAGCAGGCTGAAGCTTTTGAAGGATTTTTCAGGGTATTCTCTATAGAGCATGATAGCGACCAAATAGTAATCGCGAAATAAAAAAAATGACATAGCCACCACGACTACCTTACCAACTCGAATGCAAGTCCTCCATCCTTGCCGGCAGTGATATTGACCATATAACAAGACGCGCCGTCAGGTATGCACACCGTGGCCTGATAATGATACCCTTTCGAATCGACCCCCATAAAATCCATATCCGACAATATAGCCCATTGCAAGAAATCATCCGGAACCACCCCCTTGAACATCTGCTTGGTGATATCTTTGGCATAAAGACTCATCCGCGATAACGGACATTATCGTATGTCACCACCGAATCTTTCTTAATAACTTCATTATAAACAGGGATTTCCCGAGTATGGATAAATGCCAGAGAATCATTCTCCGTATCAGACTTATGCAGGCGTATCACATCTCCCACAGCCGAATGAAACCAAAAAATATGCTCCCCCTGCTTCTCAATCTTATAACCATTAGTCCGTGCACCATACGTAATCAACGAATCGCCTATAATTTTAAAAGCAACGGGAGCCGTAGCGGCATCTGCATAAAACAGGGTATCGCCTTTCACCCTCAGTAATGCCGTTTCCGTATTATCGTCCAACCATATACCTTCCAACAAAGATTTTGCCTCCTTGTTTTCTTCCAGAGCGGATGCTTTTTGTTGCGGAGTTCCACAAGAAGACAGCGCAACAGCCAACATTATTATCGAAAAACGTTTGTACATGGTTATTCTCTCTATTTTTTTATTTATCGACCGATGCAATGATAAACAAACCCCATTTCCTGTAGTTCGTCACCATCATAAATATTTCGTCCGTCAAGCACTACAGGCTGCTTCATCGCCTTCTTGATTACTCCCCAGGTAGGAAGACGGAACTCTTTCCACTCGGTTACCAGAATCAACGCATCCGCATCAAGAGCCGCATCATACATATCGTGCGCATAATAAACCGACTCTCCTATCCGGCGGCGGGACTCATCCATAGCAGCAGGATCGTATGCGCGGACATTGCAACCCGACTGTTTCAATTTCTCAATAAGTACCAAAGCCGGAGCCTCACGCATATCGTCCGTACCGGGCTTGAATGCAAGTCCCCACAAAGCCACTGTTTTGCCTTTCAAATCTCCATTGAATACTTTTACCAGTTTCTCGAACAAAATGCCTTTCTGATTCTCGTTCACATCTTCCACCGCTTTCAACACCTGCATGGAATAACCATTCTGCTCGGCAGTCTTAATCAACGCCTTCACATCTTTCGGGAAACAAGATCCACCATAACCGCATCCCGGATACAAGAACTTACGCCCGATACGACTGTCGGAACCTATTCCGTCACGTACCATATTTACATCAGCTCCCACCAGTTCGCACAAGTTGGCAATATCGTTCATAAAGCTGATACGGGTGGCCAACATGGAGTTTGCCGCATACTTGGTCATCTCGGCAGAAGGAATATCCATGAAGATAACGCGGAAGTTAACCAGCATGAAAGGTTTATAAAGCTTGGTCATCAGTTTTTTAGCCCTTTCCGACTCTACGCCCACTACCACACGGTCCGGACTCATAAAGTCATCGATAGCATTACCTTCTTTCAAGAATTCCGGATTAGAAGCCACATCGAAATCTATCGACTCCCCTCTTTTCTCCAATTCCTCCCGGATAGCCGCTTTTACTTTCCGGGCCGTACCCACGGGCACCGTACTCTTGGTCACGACCAAGGTGTATTTCTTCATATTAGCACCAATCGTCTTGGCAACTTCAAGCACATAACGCAAATCGGCACTTCCGTCTTCATCGGGAGGAGTGCCCACAGCACTGAACACAATATCCACATTGTCCAGACAACTCTCTAAAGAGGTGGTGAAATGAAGACGTCCAGCCTTTACATTACGCAAGACCATATCTTCCAATCCCGGTTCATAAATAGGAATAATACCCTGTTGCAGATTAGCAATCTTATCCGCATTTACATCTACACAAGTTACGTCTACGCCAGTTTCGGCAAAACATGTTCCGGTAACAAGTCCTACATACCCGGTTCCTACAATCGCTATATTCATTTTATTTAATTCGTTAGTCTAACTTTTTCGCTGCAAAATTACAATAAATTATGAGTGAGTTGTTATTTTCTTCCATAAAAGTTGCGCTGAAACGGAATAAAAATGCTAATTTTGCGATATGATTGAATTGGCTAGACATATAGAAATTCTGTTACTGGAAAATGACTGTGTGATTATTCCAGACTTTGGCGGTTTTATAGCGCACTATCAACCGGCACGGTATATCAAGGAAGAAAATCTTTATCTTCCCCCTGTACGTACTATTGGTTTCAATCCCCAATTGACTATAAACGATGGTTTATTAGTTCAATCGTATATGCAAGCCCATCACACCGATTTTCCTGATGCCACACGCATGATAGAAGAAGAGGTAGCCGGATTGAAAGAACAACTATACCAAAATGGATGTGCAGAAATGCATGGCATAGGGGTCTTACATTATAATATTCATAGCACATACGAGTTCCATCCCAATGAGGACGGTGCATTATCACCTACCCTATACGGGCTTAGTTCGTTTTCCATCAACAGATTAGAATATCTTACTTCAACAACATCTGCAGCAACCAGAGAATTACTTCCCCGACAAGAAAAAAGGAAGAGAACAGTACGTTTCAAACGTCAGTGGATAGGAAATGCAGTAGCTGTGGCTATAGCTGTAGTCTTATTTTTCTTCTTGTCTGTTCCGGTAGAGAACACATATGTGGACAAAGGTAATTATGCTTCTTTAGGTACGGATGGTCTGTTTGACGCCATTCGTTCCCAATCTTTGGCAACGACCTTGGTAACCGTTCCTTCCAGACCGCAGCAACCCAAGAAGACGAATATCAAAAATAATCAAAACACGTTGAAACCTGTAACTGTAAAAGTAGAAAAGGTAGGAAAAGCACAAGAAGCAGTGCCCAAGAATACTGTTGCAGCAAAATTGAACAGCACAGAACAGCCAGTTGCCAAGCCTGTTACTGTAAGTAAACCTGCCCTTGAGAAGAAAGAAACAGCAACACCTTCGAGCAGTAAAAAAAATAAGTATTATATCATCGTATCCAGTTTACCGACAGCCAATGACGCACAGCAAGTACTTAATGAGTACAAGCAAAAAGGATACAAGGATGTAACAATCATAGAAGGTAACGGACGTTATCGCCTGTCTTTGTGCAACTTTGCAGATAAAGCCGCTGCTTATAAAAAATTAAATGAACTGAAACAAAATGATGCATTCAAGAATGCATGGATATTGAGTTCCAAATAAACAAGATTATTTTTTATGAAAAGAGTTTTGTGTCCCAAATGTGACAACTATATAACTTTTGATGAAACCAAATATACAGAAGGCCAGTCGTTGGTCTTTGTATGCGACCATTGTAAAAAACAATTCAGTATCCGTATCGGAAAATCCAAACTGAAAGCAACCCGTAAAGAAGAAATATTGGACGAACAAGCCAATAAAGAGGATTTTGGAAGTATCGTGGTAGTAGAAAATGTATTCGGATACAAACAAGTATTACCCCTGATGGAAGGTGACAACCTGATAGGACGCAGAAGCAAAGGCACTGAAGTGGACATTCCCATCGAAACATCAGATCCGAGCATGGACAGAAGGCATTGTATCATTAATGTGAAACGCAACAAACAAGGGGAAGTCATTTATACCCTGCGTGATAATGACAGCATTACAGGAACATTTCTGATGAACGAGATTTTGGGGAACAAGGACCGGATACGGATCGAGGAAGGCGCTATCATCACATTAGGTGCGACTACGTTGATTCTGCGTGCCACCGAGAAGTAAGACAATGAGACGTATTATCTTAATCACAGGAGGCCAACGTTCGGGAAAAAGTTCATACGCGGAGAAATTGGCATTAAGCTTATCACCCACTCCCGTTTATATAGCTACTTCCCGTATTTGGGATGAAGAATTCCGCCAACGCGTTATCAAACATCAAGAAAGGCGCGGACCGGAATGGACGAATATAGAAGAAGAAAAAGAACTGAGCCGCCATCAAGTAAAGGATAATGTAGTATTGATTGACTGTGTCACCTTATGGTGTACCAACTTTTTCTTTGATTTGGATGCGGATGTAGAGGCTGCATTGCAGGCTGTCAAACAGGAGTTTGATAATTTTATCCGGCAAGATGCCACTTTTATTTTCGTAACCAATGAAATAGGTTCCGGAGCAGTATCCGAAAACGCCATCCAACGCCGCTTTACAGATTTACAGGGCTGGATGAATCAATATATAGCTTCAAAAGCAGACCAAGTATATTTGATGGTATCGGGAATTCCTGTTCCTATAAAATAATAAATACAATGAAAAACTTTCATATTGAGTATCCCGATGAAGGTCTTCGGGAGGCATTGATAGACAAAATCAACAATTTGACAAAGCCCAAAGGTTCATTGGGCGTTCTGGAAGACCTTGCATTGCAAATCGGATTAATCCAACAAACCCTCTCCCCTACATTAAGCCATCCGCACAACGTACTTTTTGCAGCCGATCATGGTATAGTAGAAGAAGGGGTAAGCAAGTCTCCCAAAGAAATCACTTGGCAACAACTAAGTAATTTTTTACATGGAGGTGCCGGAGTTAATTTTTTATGCCGCCAACATGGTTTTAAGCTTGTATTAGTAGACTCAGGAGTCGATTACGATCTTCCTTACGAGAAAGGCATTATCAACTGTAGCGTAGGACGTGGCACGCACAGTTTTCTAAAAGGTGGGTATTGGCAACACCTCCCCTTCCTCTGTCTGGATGCATTTGCTGACAGGTATTTCATTAGAGCAATGTGTAGGTGCGGGAAGCGGACTGGATTCAGAAGGCATCCGCCATAAATACAATGTATTGAAACAATCGGTTGACCATTATGCCGGTGACGGTTCTGCAAAAGATATCATCGCCTGGTTCGGAGGATATGAAATGGTTATGGCAATAGGCGGCATGCTCCGGGCGGCAGAATTAAGAATGATTATTCTGGTAGACGGCTTCATCATGACCAACTGCATACTGGCCGCCTCAAAACTTCATCCGGAAGTTTTGTCGTATGCCATATTCGGACATCAGGGAGATGAAACCGGTCATAAACTAGTATTGGACGCCATGAAAGTACGCCCTTTATTAAATTTAGGTCTGCGCTTGGGAGAAGGAACAGGAGCGATATGCGCTTATCCCATCGTTGTTTCCTCTGTAAACATGATGAATGAGATGGACAATTTCGCCCATGCCTCCATCACTAAATATTTTTAACCATGAAACTGCTTGCCTCCCTCATTTTTTTCACACGCCTTCCGTTTTGGAAAATAGCTGACGTACCACCTGTTTACTTTAAACGAGTAGTGGACTACTGGCCCTTTGTTGGATGGCTGACAGGAGGTATCATGGCAGGCACTCTATGGATCACAGCAGAATTTCTGCCTGTACAAATAGCTGTGCTCATGGCGTTGGCTGCCCGGTTATTAGTAACAGGTGCTTTACACGAAGATGGATTGGCAGACTTCTGCGATGGCTTCGGGGGCGGTACATCACGTGACAAGATTCTGTCCATCATGAAGGATTCACATATCGGCACATACGGAGTGCTCGGATTATTATTCTATTATGGATTGATGTGGAATATACTCACCACACTTTCTGTACCCTTGGCATGTGCGGCCATATTAAGCGGAGATGCCTGGAGCAAGTTTTGTGCCGCACAAATCATCAACACGCTTCCATACGCCCGTAAAGAAGAAGAATCGAAAGCAAAAGTCATATATGACCGTATGAGCCCAGGTGTTTTATTATCCGCTTTTATGGCCGGAGCCCTACCTATGCTTTTATTACTGGATAAAGGATACTGGTGGGCAGCCATCGCTCCTGCTATGATGTTCATCCTTTTAATGTCACTCATGCGCAGACGCCTGCAAGGATATACCGGTGATTGTTGCGGAGCGACTTTCCTATTATGTGAGTTTTCTTTTTATCTGACTATAAACTTAATCTATACAAATCTATGGTAATATACTTCATGCGTCATACTGCTGTTGATGTTCCGCAAGGCGTTTGTTACGGACAGACGGATGTACCCTTAAAGCCGACTTTTGAAATGGAGGCAACTCAAACGGCAGCCCATTTACAAGGCTTATCTTTTGATAAGGTTTATACCAGCCCGTTAACCCGTTGTGTACGCCTGGCTACCTTTTGCGGCTACCCGGATGCAGAACGGGACGACCGCCTAAAGGAACTAAATTTCGGAGATTGGGAAATGCATCGGTTCGATGAAATTGCCGACGCTAATCTGGAAAGATGGTATGCAGATTATCTGCATGTAAAAGCGACCAATGGAGAGTCCTTTGAAGATCAATACCGGCGTGTTGCCGATTTTCTAGACGAACTTCGCCAAAAACCGTATGAACAAGTCGCGATCTTTGCTCATGGCGGCATTTTACTGAACGCACAGATTTATGCAGGTATCATTAAACCCGAAGAGGCGTTTGGCGCACTCACTCCTTATGGAGGAATTGTCAAGATAGAGTTATCATGATGTAAGAACATATCGCTTATTTATTTGTTCTATTCATAAAGACAAATAAATATGCTTACTCATTTCTTGGATTTATTAGCAGCTGTTATAAGTGTGACAAGCCTTTTGATTGTCACATACGGAGCGTTGATAGGTATCATCTCTTTTTTGAAGAATGAAATACGACGTTTTACCGGAGGGTATTCCATTACCAATATACGAAAATTAAGAGCTACATTCGGAACTTATCTGCTTCTTGGCTTAGAATTTCTGATAGCTTCGGATATTTTGAAAACAGTATTGGAGCCCACTTTGAATGAATTGGCCCTATTGGGAGGTATTGTTGTTTTAAGAACCATCCTATCCGTATTCCTCAATAAAGAGATAAAAGAATTGGAAAGTGAAGAAAAATAAAAAAGCACTGAAAAACTAATCATTTATACATATTGGCTTTTTAAGTTGCACACACATTGCATACTTTCATATTTTTGTCGATGAAAGAAACATCTTGATTTACTTACTAAATAATAGAAGAATATCATTTATTGTTTTCAAGATTCTCTCCGATTTGTTGGAGCAGTCTAAAAGCTCCAGCCATCTTATAGTTACCCAAACATTGTTTAGCCTGCATGATGCAACTTTCAACAGTAAGTTTCAAATTTGGTGTGAAAGCGAATTTATTTATCTGCATTTCCTTAGGAAGTTCATTGGCATGATTAAACCGCTCCCACTTATCACAAGCCGGAACGGTTCAGATTAGTTACGTTTTGACAATCTACTTTATTCTTCAAGAACAAAACAATGACGAATTTGTTCAAAAGGATTTGCCTATTTCTAAAAATATTTTTTGTCACATTATTGCGTATTACAATAGATCCCCAAAACAAGGAGTAATTTTTGTTATGAGATTGGCTTCTACCCCACAATACAAGGCAAAAATACATAAAATTCTATTCTCTTCAGTTGATTGTGTAATCCAATTGGGAAATTGTATTTAAACAAATACCCCGACTCATCACGAGCCGGGGCAGTCCAATTTATAAATTTAAAGTCTTATGATGAAGATTGTCTGTTGCGCCAATGTTTTACTATCAGCACAACGACAAACAAAACAGTTACACAAACACAGGTAAAGCCTTTTTGTTTAAGCAAAGTGGATTCTTTTTTATCCTTTATGATTCTGACCGTTTTTCCTCATGGATATCGGAAGTGGTTTCCTTGTCGGCTTTCACCTCCGTACAGTCTTTGGTTGTAGTTTCCTTCTTTCTATTCTTGCTGAAATCACCTTCTACGTGACCGTCAGCCAGTAACAAAACTTTCCTGGTCGGGCTGTCAGACGGTTTTCTTGTACCATAAATCCGAAAATTAATCACGTAGTTGCCATTGGTTGCAATCAGTTCATTCAAAGAGATGATAGAGCCATATACGATGTTGACCGACTTACGAGTGCTGTCCTTTCTACACTCTTGGCAGTACACTGGACTATACGCTTTTCCAACCAGTCAACCTGCTTCCGCTCGTTCTCATTCTCCACCGAATCGGCAGACGCATTCTCCTTCCGTGCGTTTTGCGGTTTACACAGAATATGAATCCCAGCGGACAGCTTCCAATCCCTTAAAGCCCCAGTTATAGCCAACCAGTCATTTAATTCCATTCTGCCTATTGTTTATCTGATTGATTATAAAATACACACTTAAAAATCCTATCCGCTTGCACCATCGCTGCCAAAACACTAAAATCCATTGTCACGATATGTCAATAAAAAAGACTCTGCAAAATAAGAATAAAAAACGATTTACCAAAGAAGAATATAAATATATTGAATCGGTCTGGAATGTAAAAAATTATATTACAGGCCAGCATCATTTTTTAGTTAATTTTGCACCAATTATTTAATAAATATCTGATAACATTAGTTTAAAAAGCGTTATGTTCGTCTTGTAAATCGGGATATATGGATTCTCCAAATGAGAAGGGATAGTATGATTTTTCTTACATCATAAAGTAAATCTGACGGCATCACACCTCATATCGGCGAGAACGGTAATTGGTGGATAGGTATGACTGATACAAAAATAAAGGCGCAAGGAGCCAAAGGGGACGATGCCATTGCCCCCCAAGTTCAAATCAACGCCACGACAAATGAATGGGAAATCTCAACGGATGGCGGCAAAAACTGGAAATCGACAGGGATTAAGGCGACCGGGGAGAAAGGCGACAGAGGTGATGCGGTATTTGCGGAAAACGGAGTGGACTACACAAGTGATCCTGATAATGTCATATTCACTCTGGCTGACGGAAAGACCAAGCTGACCGTACCACGTACCAAAATATTATCTGTCAAGTTCAAGGATGGTTGCGATATTTTCTCGGTAACTTCCGTTAGTAATACAATTGATATTGAATTTATTGGTTTGACAACAGAAAATTATAAGGCTTTGGTTGCGGAATTGAGAAGCGAGGACGGTACTACAGATATAGAGATTGTGCCCCGTGCTGAAAATAAGGATGTGGAAATTAAGGAACCTGTATTTACGGATGGGAAATGTACCGGAACGACAGTCAAAATCAACAAGAAAGGAATAAATGGAGAAAAGGCCGTTCTGAAAGTGACTCTTATAGATAACAACGGGCAGGAAATTTCAGTTTCCCGTATCGTGAAATTCTTTGGTGCGGGTGCTCTTGATGAAGCCGCCCAGAACGGAGGTAGCTTTATATTGTCTGATGACATTATTCTGGAGAAACCGGTTGAGGTGGCAAAAGGGAAGGAACTTGTATTGGATCTAAACGGTAAAACCATCTCTAATTTCTGAACGGATAAGCATCCGCGTGCATATATCCCTGGTTGATTGCCTCATTGACCAAGATACGGAGCTGTTTCATGTGCTTGGCTATCGTATTGTCCGCATTGCCCTTTTCCCTTAAGTATTGCTCAAAATCACGAAGGAATGTATAGGTAATATCCTTGAAGTCCAATCCGGAACGGAAGTCATTCAAGACCGCCAGTGTAGAGTGCAGGTTGTCCTTGGTGGACTGCTTCTTGTCCGAATTGTCAATGGCTGATTTGGCGAAAGTGGAGAAGCTGATATTCACGGCACTTTTCTTCTTG
>QWCB01004845.1_pt1 | contig 10503 bp, 6 predicted proteins | sample 1972511 | NCBI WGS metagenome assembly QWCB01 (sample SAMN09866719, study PRJNA288562) | Human gut metagenome isolate term5_stool, whole genome shotgun sequencing... | isolation source: gut | host: Homo sapiens | place: USA: California
GGGCTGCGGCGACGAAAACATCATCATCATGTGTTTGATTTACATATTGGCCGGCGCCTTTGCCACCGTGTCGAAATCCTCCGGCGGCGTGGACTCCGTGGTCAACTTCGCCCTGTCCATGATTCCCGTTCAGTACATTACATCGGGGATTTTTCTTATCAGCTGTTTTATTTCCCTTTCCACGGGCACGTCCGTGGGCACCATCTCTGCCGTGGGCCCCATTGCCGTCGGCGTGGCGCAAAAGGGGAATCTGCCCTTGGCGCTGGTCATCGGTGCCTTGGTGGGCGGCGCCATGTTCGGCGACAATCTCTCCGTCATCTCCGACACCACCATTGCCGCGACGCGGACGCAAAATGTGGAAATGAAAGATAAATTCCGCACGAATATAAAAATCGCCCTTCCCGCGGCGATTATTACCTTCATCATCTTGCTCTTTGTAGGCAAGCCTGCGGGCGATGTGGTGCTGGACGATTTGAGCTACAGCTTCGTTTTGATCATTCCCTATCTCTTCGTATTAATTTCCGCCCTCGCTGGCATGAACGTCTTTTTGGTCCTGACTAGCGGCATCGTCCTTTCCGGAATCATCGGTATGGCCACCGGCGGGCTCACCATGATGAGCTTCGCCCAAAATATTTTCGAGGGCTTTAGCGGCATGTTCGAGATCTTCCTCCTGTCCATGCTTACCGGCGGCCTTTCCTACATGGTGTCTCAAAACGGAGGCATCGAATGGTTGGTGCAAAAGATTCGCGGCTTTGCAAAAGACGTAAAGTCGGCGGAATTTTCCATCGCCCTTCTGACCCTCGTCACCGACGCCGCCACGGCCAACAACACGGTGGCCATTATTATCGACGGGCCGGTGGCCAAGGAAATTTCCAGGGATTTTAAAGTGGATCCCAGACGCTCCGCCTCCTTGCTCGACGCCTTCTCCTGCGTTATGCAGGGGATCATTCCCTACGGCGCGCAAATTTTAATTGCTGCGGGGCTCACCAAGGAGCTGGGGGCGGCGGCGGTCTCTCCCGTGGAAATTATTCCCTACCTCTGGTACCAAGGCCTGTTGGCGGTCTTTGCCCTGGCCTCCATTTTCATTCGCTTCGCCGATCCCAAGGACAAATGGGATTTTGAAAATGATGTGCCGATTTCGTCTTCCGTTAATAAGTAAAACAAAGCGTCGATGAGAGAAATCTCCTCGGCGCTTTTTTCATGCTCCGCCATGTTCAGGCACAAAAAAATAAGACCGGCTCGTCCGCGGTCTGTTTTATTCTTCGTCTTCGTCTTCCGATTCGGTTTCGTCTACAGTGGGAACTTCGGCTGCATCGGCATCGTCTTCGTCTTCGATGATTTCTTCTTCACGAGGTTCTTGTAAGGAGCAGACAGCTTCTTCCAAATCCGTTAAGACTTCGATGTCGTCGATGGATGCGACGTCTAAGTCGGCGACGGTTAAAGTATCGCCAATTTGCATATCGGCAACATTGACGATGGCGTCGGAGGGAAGGCTGGTGGGCAAGCATTCGACTTCCACTTCTTCCAACAGTTGCAATAAGACGGAGGGTTCCACGCGAATGTCTTCGCGGCCTTCCAATACGACGGGAATGGACAGCTTGATTTTTTCCTTCAAGTTAACGCCGTATGCGTCGAAGTGAATCAGTTGATTCTTAAAGGGGTGGGATTGGATTTCCTTAAACAGGATCTTGTAATCCTTGCCGTTGACATTGACGTCTACCAAAGCGGATGTACCGGCTTCATCGACGACTTTTTCCAATTCGTTGGCCTTGGCGGCAACGGCGACGGGTTCGGAGTCTTGAGCATAGAAGATGCCGGGGACGTAACCTTCGGCTCTGGTCTTCTTCGCGCCGGCAGTGCCCGTGTGTTCGCGATTAACTAAATTTAATTTAATGGTGTTCATTCATTTCCTCCTTTGTTTACTCAGCAATCTATTATACCTGAAATTGTGCTTGATTTCCACGTTTTCATTCACTTCGTCGGGTTTTTCTCTGGAAGAGGGAGAAAATTCCTGCGAAAAAGGAAAAATCCGGGCGAATAGACGAAGCTTCTCGGTCTATCTTCTCCATCGCTTCAAGCGCTCCTTATTCCACTGGCGATCCTCAAAGTCTGCGATTCGATCGCTTATGCCGGTGAGAAAGCTCGGCATGTGATGCTCCCTTTCTCCGGTGGAGCGGTGGTAGCGCACGCTGAGGCACAGGCCGATCATGGCCAGGTTCACCATTTGGAAGGTGCCGCCGTAGCTGATGAAGGGAAGGGGAATGCCGGTGACGGGCATGAGCCCCAAGGTCATGCCCATATTCTCCCAGATGTGGATGAAGAGAACGCTTAAAAAGCCGAATATCATCAGTTGTCCGCCCTTGTCTTTGGCAAGCTTCGTCAGTTGCAGGAGCCGGTAAAACAACAGGGCGTATAAGAGAATCAGAAGGGCGCCGCCGAGGAAGCCCAATTCTTCCACGAGGACGGGGAAGATAAAGTCCGTTTCCTTCGTGGGGATGAAATTAAATTGGGTCTGGGGCCCCTTGTAAAGGCCTCGGCCGAAGAAGCGGCCGTCGCCGATGGCGATGCGGCCTTCGTAAGCTTGGTAGCCGCTGCCCGATGTGTTGGCGTCCGGTTTTAAAAAGTTCAGGATCCGGTCCTTCTGGTAATCGTCCAGACGGGCATAGAGAATGGGCAGAGATAAAAAACCCGCCCCCATGGCGCCGAAAATGTATTTCCAGTCCAAGTCGGAAAAAAACAACATGACGGCGATGAAAAACAGAAAGACCATGGCCGTGCCGAAGTCGGGCTGGAGCATAATGAGCCCGACGGGAAAGCCCGCAAAGACCAGGGCTTTCGCCAGCTCTTTCGGCTTGTTGATCTTGTCGCCATGGGTTTCCAAATAAAAGGCGAAGCAGATGACGAGAAAGATCTTGACGAATTCCGCCGGCTGAAAGTTAATGGGGCCGATGGCGAGCCAGCTCTTGGATCCCCAGGTCGTGTCCCCGTGGCCGAAGAGGAGCGTGGCCACTAAAAGCAAGACGCTGAGGCCGTAGAGAAAGGGATAGTAGCTTCGCCAGATGCGGTAGTCCACCAGCATGAGCCCGCAGGCAATGGCCGCGCCCAGCAGGGTGGCGACGCCCTGTTTGATTAAAAAGGGCCGGTTGCCATAGGACAGGGTCGCCGAAGACAGCACGACGAAGCCCAGGAGGATAATGGCGGCGACGATTAAAATCAGGCTTCGATCCACGTCCCACTTGCCCGGATTATCCCGTTTAAAAAAAGGCTTGATTTTTTCAAAAAGCTTTCGCTGAATCATAGTATCTCCTTTGTCAGAGTGTGATAGTATTATTATACAACAATAGAAAGGACTTGGGATGGAAGTAGACAGAATCAAAGACCGCTTGCACTTTCACGATTTGGCTTTGGTGCCGGCCCGCTCGCTGGACGCCATGGCTTCTGTTTTGATGAAGCGAAAAGCGGCGGGGGAGATGCTGCCCATTGAACATGAAGATATCGATGCCCGCCTGGATCCCGCGGGAAGCCTCCCTTCAGCGAAATCCGTTTTTGTCGCTTTCGAGCAAGTGCCTTTCGCAGAGCGGGAGCCGGAGTCGATGAAAGGCTACGGTAGGCTGGCGAGTTTTTCGAGAGACACGGATTACCACGTGATTTTAAATGAAAAAATGGCCCGTTTGGAAGCCTATTTGGAGAAAAACTATCCGGAGGTAGAATACTACCGCCAGGTGGACACCGGGCCCTTGTACGAGCGGGGCTTTGCCCTTCTCACCGGCAAGGGCTTTATCGGAAGAAACGGAAGCTTTATTCACCACCGCCTGGGAAGCTATGTGGCCATCGGCCTGTTGCTCACAACCATTGAAGGCGGTGAAATTCGCACGCCCCTTGGCAGTTGCGGCGATTGCCGCGCTTGCGTCGATGCCTGCCCGGGAGGCGCCATCGAAATGACGGGCATCCTCCATCCCGGTCGCTGCCGCTCATGGATCACCCAAAAACGGGGCGAGCTCACGGAAGGGGAGCGGGCGGTCATGGCCGATTGGCTTTACGGCTGCGATGTGTGCCAAATGGTTTGCCCGAAGAACAAGGGGATCGAGGCGGTGTATGAAATCACCGATCCCATCGAGGCTGTTTGCCTCGACGGATTGGAAGCGGAGTCGAATCGCTCCTTTAAAAAACGCTACGGTCGGCTCAGCGGATCCTGGCGAGGAAAAAAACAGTGGGTAAAAAATGCCGCCTACATTCGCCGCTATTTTAATGAGAGGAAGAAGTAGAATGCCTTTAACAAAAAAAGAAGCACTGCAAGTGTACGACCGTTTGGAAAAAATGTTTCCCGACGCTCGTGCGGAGTTGGATTACACCACGCCCTACGAACTTTTAATCGCCACCATTCTTTCGGCCCAATGTACGGATGTGCGGGTGAATAAAGTCACCAAGGTGCTCTTTCAAGAACACAATACGCCGGAGAAAATGGTGACCTTGTCTCAGGAAGAGCTCGAAACCATCATCAAAAGTTGCGGCGTTTATCGGAACAAGGCGAAGAATATTCTCGCCGCCTCCCGCATCATTATCGAAAGCTGGGGCAGCGAAATTCCTCCCACCATCGACGACTTAATGACCCTCCCCGGTGTCGGCCGAAAGACCGCCAATGTGGTGGCTTCCAATGTGCTGGGCATTCCCGCCATTGCCGTGGACACCCACGTCTTTCGCGTGTCCAATCGCCTGGGGCTCGCCGAAAGCAAAAATGTCGACGGCACGGAAAAACAACTCATGGCCATTTGGCCGAAGGATTGTTGGAGCAAGGGCCATCACCTCTTGATCTTTTTAGGCCGCCGCATCTGCAAGGCTCAGCGCCCCCTTTGTGACGAATGCGACCTGAAAGATCTCTGCCATTACGTGCAAGGAGTATCTGCTTAATGGAACAAAAGTATTTGCACTTCCGCCGAAAAAAGCGGCGCCAACTTAAGCGCATGAAGCGACGACGCATGGTCGCCGCGGCGGTTGCCGCCCTTTTAATCTATTTTATTTTTCTCGGCCTTTTGCCCACCTTCGGCATCATCAGTCCCGGAACCAATTATTGCGGCAAGTCTCTGGGCTTTTTAACGGTGAAGGGTGCGGAGAAAAAGATAAACAAATACAAGGAGGATTTCCTCTCCGCCGACGTGGTCTTAACCCACAAGGAGAAATCCGCCACCATGACCTCGCAACAACTGGGGCTCTCCATGAACGAAAAACAGGTGGCGAAAGATGCGTTGAAAGAAAGCAAAAAGCGCCACTTCTTCTCCCGCATGGCACAGGCATTGAAGAAAGAACCGGTGCATACGCCCCTTGTCGTGGATGAGGCCACCTTAAATCGTAGCCTCGGAAGCTTAAACGGCGTCCTCTACGACATGGCGAAGCCCGCCACCGTGGCAACGGAAGGGGAGAAGGTCGTCATACGCCCCGGCAATCAAGGGGAAGTGCCGGATACGGCCCGGGCCATTGTGGATTTATCGCACGGCATCGATAAGCCTGTAGAGATCCGTACGAAAACCGTGGCTCCGGACATCGAGGCACAGGCGCTGGCGGGAATCGACGGAAAATTAGCCGAAGCCGTCACCACCTATGACCCCGCAGACAAAAGCCGTACGATCAATGTGGAAAACGGCGCCCGGTACTTCCGACGCATCGTCTTGGCTCCGGGGGAAAAACTTTCTTTTCTCGCCACCATCGGCGGCATTACCGAGGCTCACGGCTTCGTCAAGGGAAAGACCGTGTCAAACGGCGTGGAAACCGAGGGCATTGGCGGCGGCGTCTGCCAAGTGTCCACCACCATGTACAATGCCGTGGCCCGCTCGGGGCTCAATGTCATCACGAAATTCAATCACTCCAAGGCCGTGCCCTACGCAAAAGAGGGGCTGGACTGCGCCGTAAGCGACGGCTACAAAGATTTTATCTTCGCCAATCCCTTTACCAAGCCCGTCTACATCGAAACCAAGGCCAAGGACGGCACCCTGCTTTGCACCATCTACGGGCCTGCGAAAGAAAAGCCCTACACCATCGACTTGGTGTCTGAGAAGGTGCGGGACCTTCCGGCAGCCAACGATATCAGCTACACTTCGGACCTGGCACCGGGTGAGGTGAAAATGATTCAAAAGCAAGTGAACGGATCGATTTACAACACCTACGCCGTCTATTCCATGGGTGGAAAAGAACTTCGGCGCGTCTTCGTGGCAAGAAGCCGCTACGTTCCCGTGGACGGAAAAGTTTTAGTGGGAAAAAAGAAATAATCTCTTGCCATTTAAAGCGCCTCGTGTTAATATAATAAATTGCATAATAATCTAAAAATGTATGGAAAAGACGGTCGCAGCTACGAAAGATGATGTATATGTAAGTTATTGACGATTCAATTTGAAGAGATTCTTACACATACATTTTTTGTTTTTCGAAGGAACTGTAAGGGGTGAGGAATTTAATGGTACATCCTGTTCAATATGGCAAACGGGAGAGAATGAGTTATTCCAGAATCGATGATGTGTTGGAGATACCGAATCTATTGGGCGTCCAAACGGATTCGTTTAAATGGCTCATCGATGAAGGTCTCAAAGAAGTGTTTCGGGATATTTCGCCCATCGAAGACTTTGCGGGAAATTTAATACTGGAATTTGTCGACTACTATGTATCCGATGAGAAAAAGTACGATTTCGAGGAAGCAAAGGAAAAGGACACCAATTATTCGGCACCTTTAAAAGTGAAGGTTCGACTGATCAACACGGAAACCGGGGAAGTCAAGGAACAAGAAGTCTTTATGGGCGACTTGCCTTTAATGAGCGCCACCGGCACCTTCGTCATTAACGGGGCGGAACGTGTCGTGGTCAGCCAATTGGTTCGCTCCCCCGGGGCTTACTACAAAGTCGAATTCGACAAGACGGGCAAGCAATTATTCTCCTCCACCTTGATTCCCAATCGCGGTGCTTGGCTGGAATTTGAAACCGACGCCCAAGGCGTGGTCAATGTGCGTATCGACCGCACGCGGAAGATCCCCATTACGATCTTACTTCGGGCCATCGGCGTGGAAAGCAATTTGGAAATCACAAACCTTATGGGTGAGACGGAAGAGCTCTTGAAGGTCTTTGAAAAGGACCAAACCAGCAACAAACAGGAAGCCCTTCTGGAGATTTACAAAAAGCTCCGCCCCGGCGAACCGCCTACGGTGGAAAGTGCCCAATCTCTCTTTGAAAATATGTTTTTCGACGCCCGACGCTACGACATGGCGAAAGTGGGCCGCTACAAATTCAACAAGAAGCTGGCCCTTCGGGAACGGCTGCAAAATCAAATTTTGGCGGAAGATGTCATCGACGGGGAAACCGGCGAAGTCATGGGTACCGCTGGCGAAAGGGTGAGCCGCGAGGAAGCCATCGCCATTGAAAATGCGGGGATTAACCGAGTGGAAATTCTCGTCGACGATCCCAATGCCCTGGGTGAAAAGATGAAGATTGTCCTTCTCGGAAACAATTTCGTCGATCCTGCCGCCTTGGATACGGACATCGACTTTAAAGCCCTGGGCTTCAGAGAAAAAATCTATCTGCCCCGCCTGAAAGAACTCTTCGAAGCATACGAAGGGGAAGAGCTCATTACGCGGATTAAACTTCATTATAAGGAATTGTCTCCGAAGCACATTTTGGTAGACGATATTTTGGCGGCCGTAAACTATGAATTCAATCTGTTCTACGGTATCGGCAAAACCGACGACATCGACCACCTGGGCAATCGTCGGATTCGCTCCGTGGGCGAGCTTTTACAAAACCAATTCAGAATCGGCTTAACCCGCATGGAACGCGTGATTCGCGAACGCATGGCCGTTCAAGATCCCGATGCGGCCACGCCTCAATCCTTAATCAATATTCGTCCGGTGACGGCGGCCATTAAAGAATTCTTCGGTTCTTCTCAATTGTCGCAATTTATGGACCAAAACAACCCCCTTTCGGAGCTGACCCACAAGCGTCGTCTCTCCGCCTTGGGGCCCGGCGGTCTGTCAAGAGACCGGGCCGGCATGGAAGTCCGCGACGTGCACAACTCCCACTACGGACGTATGTGCCCCATTGAGACACCGGAAGGTCCCAACATCGGTTTGATTACATCCCTTACCACCTTTGCCCGTATTAACGAATACGGCTTCATTGAAGCGCCTTACAGAAAGGTAGTCAAAGGCGAAGGCTTGGTTACGAACGAAATCGAATACATTACCGCCGACGTGGAAGATGAAAACATCATCGCTCAAGCCGACGAAAAAGTCGACGAAAACGGCCACTTCATTAACGACCGGGTTATCGCCCGAGGCATCGACGGCCTCGTCGACGTCTACAAGCGAGAAGACATCAGCTACATGGACGTGTCTCCGCAGCAAATCGTCGCCGTCGGCACCAGCATGATTCCCTTCTTGGAAAACGACGACGCCAACCGCGCCCTCATGGGCTCGAACATGCAGCGTCAAGCCGTACCGTTGTTAAAAACGGAAGCGCCCATCGTCGCCACGGGGATCGAGTACAAAGCCGCCCGCGACTCCGGCGTCTGCGTCATCGCCACGGAAGACGGCACCATTAAAAAGGTATCCAGCAACCAAATCGTCCTCACGCCGGAAGGGGGCAAGGAAGACATTACCTTCCGCCTCCACAAATTCGAAAAGGCCAACCAAGGCACCACCATTAACCAACGGCCCATCGTAAACGAAGGCCAAAAGGTAAAACGCGGCGAAGTCATCGCCGACGGCCCCTCCACGGATTTAGGGGAAATGGCCTTGGGCAAAAACATCTTAATCGCCTTTATGAACTGGGAAGGTTACAACTACGAAGACGCCATGCTCATTAACGAAGAGCTGGTTATCGACGATGTCTTAACCTCTCTGCACATTGAAGAATACGAAGCCGAAGCCCGCGACACGAAATTAGGGCCGGAAGAAATCACCCGCGACATTTCCAATGTCAGCGACGACATGCTCAAGGACTTAGATGAGCGTGGAATTATTCGCGTCGGCGCGGAAGTGAACCCCGGCGACATTCTCGTCGGCAAGGTAACGCCGAAGGGCGAAACGGAACTTTCCGCAGAAGAGCGCCTTTTGCGCGCCATTTTCGGCGAAAAGGCCCGTGAAGTGCGGGATACATCCCTGCGCCTGCCCCACGGGGAAGCAGGCATCGTCGTCGACGTGAAGGTCTTCAATCGCGCCGACGGCGACGAGCTGCAACCGGGCGTCAATGAAATGGTCCGCGTTTTTATCGCCACGAAGCGGAAGATTCAAGTGGGCGATAAAATGTGCGGTCGCCACGGAAACAAGGGGGTTATCTCCCGCGTCCTTCCCAAGGAAGACATGCCTTACATGCCCGACGGACGCCCCATTCAAATCGTATTGAATCCCCTGGGCGTTCCTTCTCGGATGAACTTGGGGCAAGTATTGGAAGTCCACTTGGGCCTCGCCGCCAAGAAACTGGGCTGGCACGTGGCCACCCCCGTATTCGACGGCGCCAATGAACAGGATATTTTCGACACCTTGGAAAAAGCCGGCTACTCCGCCGACGGCAAGGTGCAACTCAGAGACGGCCGCACCGGGGAAGATTTCGATCACCCGGTTACCGTAGGCTATATGTACATGCTCAAACTTCACCACTTGGTCGATGAAAAGATCCACTCCCGCTCCACCGGCCCCTACTCCCTGGTTACGCAACAACCTTTGGGCGGTCGGGCGCAATTCGGCGGTCAACGTTTCGGGGAAATGGAAGTGTGGGCACTGGAAGCCTATGGGGCAAGCCACACCTTGCAGGAAATGCTCACGGTAAAATCCGACGACATCGTCGGCCGGGTCAAGACCTACGAAGCCATCGTCAAGGGCGAAAATATTCCTCAACCGGGGATTCCCGAATCCTTTAAGGTTCTTATTAAAGAGTTGGAAGCACTGGCTCTTGAAATACAAGTACTGGACGAAAACGAAAACGAAGTGGATCTGAGTACCGATGACGACGATCTCAATCACTTGGATTCCATGGACGGAAAAATAGACGGAGAAGATGCAGGGGAGCTCATCGAAGGAAAATCCACCGTGGATGCCTTGGCAGGCATTCGCAGAATTTCCGGCGATGCGATTCCGACAGGTTTTACACAAGACGAAGAAGAGGAATAAGTCTCTTCGGCAGTTGAAGGTACTCTAAAGAAAGGAGTCTTGCTCCTTGAGCAGAAACGAATTATTTCATTCCATCAAAATCGGCTTAGCATCCTCGGAAAAAATCAGATCATGGTCTTACGGGGAAGTCAAAAAGCCGGAAACCATTAACTACAGAACACTGAAGCCTGAAAAAGAAGGTCTCTTCTGCGAAAAGATCTTCGGGCCCACGAAAGACTGGGAGTGTTCCTGCGGAAAATACAAGCGCCTGCGCTACAAAGGCGTAGTCTGCGAAAAATGCGGCGTGGAAGTCACCAAATCCAAGGTGCGTAGAGAACGCATGGGCCACATCGAATTGGCTGCGCCGGTCTCCCACATTTGGT
>QWCB01004104.1_pt1 | contig 10487 bp, 8 predicted proteins | sample 1972511 | NCBI WGS metagenome assembly QWCB01 (sample SAMN09866719, study PRJNA288562) | Human gut metagenome isolate term5_stool, whole genome shotgun sequencing... | isolation source: gut | host: Homo sapiens | place: USA: California
TATTGCGCATGTTTTCTCCTCCATTTTGTTCTGTCATTCGGAGTGTTCTCATTTTTCCGGTTACCCACACTCCACAAAAGGTAACCGTCCGCAGGTTGGCAATTCGTATGCCGATTTTTAATGGGTCATTGGCAACGCCCTCCTCTCTATCCGAATCCCTTTTAGCTGTAAGCTGTCTGGAATATCAATCCAAACAACTTGCAGAAGAAACAACTGTCTTTTCGTATCCATCAAAGGTCACGGTAATGTCATGTGTTACTCCATTCGCGTAGTCCAAGTAAACCATTGCGGGAGATTCATCCGAGAAGAAATAACCGTCAATTTTGAGAGAATCACCATTAAATTCAATCACGACTGGAAGCGCACTAATTTCTCGTGCTTCTGGTAAATCCAGCGTCGCAGAGTAGCTATTTGTCACAACACCGCTTTCTTTATCCGTGATTTGTAGCTGCTCGATTTCAAATGACAAGTCCCTGTACTGCATGCAAATCGCCCCAGGCTGTGATAAATCGGCATCCAGAATCACGCGCTGTTCTTCATATTTATCATCCATAGAAAAATAACAAAAGTATAGAGGATAAGCACTATGGTGTGCACAGGAAAATCCACTAAATTATAGTAGTCAAGAGCATGCAGAACACATGCAGCTAAAACCAAAAATATAGAAACGATGTAACTAATGATTTCTTTGCGATACATAGTACCCTCCTTTCAAAAAAGAAAATAAATTTAATCGATTATTAATTTAACAAAATAAAGAAATTCTTAAACTAATTATATCAAAAAGAATATATTTATTCTAATTCGAAAAAAATTTTAAAAAAAGATATAAAATTTCAAAAAAATCATACTTTCGGGTGATGTGCAAAAACAAAAAATTTTGTAAGATAAAGGCAGAAAGTGAAAAATCTACTTCCATACAAGCAATAAGGAGGAATCTATGTCAAAGAAACAGAAGAAAATTAAACTCATACTACTAATTCTCGCAGGGATACTTCTGACTGGATTTAAAGGACCAGGTGAAGTAAAGATCTATGTAAATGGCAAGCGAGTTAAATCAGACCAGCCACCGATCATTAAGAGTAGCAGAACCTTTGTCCCAGTCCGAGTCATTGCAGAAGATCTCGGCGCAAAGGTTGAATACAATAGAGAAGACAAGACCGTCAACATAGAAAGAGATGATGCAAGTATCCATATAGCCATTGGAGAAGACGTGGTCTGGTTCTCAGATGAAGTAAAAGCTGGTCCAGTTCCAATAGATGCACCGGCATTTATAAAAAATAACAGAACCTACCTTCCACTTAGAGCCATTTCAGAACTCTTCTACATGGATGTCAACTGGAACGCAAAGGAAAGGGCGGTCTACATAGATGAAAAGCCTGTGCCAGTTGGACTACTCACAATAGACGATGCAGGAGATGAACTTATAAATAAGCTTAGAGAAAAGAAAGTCTTGGACAAGGACGCATATGTGGTAGAAGTAAGTGAAGAGGAAGTAGAATATCATGGCAGGAAGTCGATAGGATTTTGGATTACCCTTAGAAAAGATAATCCATTTGACGAAGAACTTACGGAGTTAGTTGGACACTACTTCATAAACGAAACAGGAACCATGGTCTTAAAATATGACGTGGTTAACGACACATTTGAAAGAATTTATTAAAAATTATTTAGTTTAAGGAGGATAACATGGGATTTATCAAAGCATTTACAGGCGCATTAGGCGGCACATTCGCAGATCAATGGTTGGACTTTTACGGACCAGGCTCACTTGAGTCAGGCACACTTGGAATATTTCCAGCGAAGCCACAGGGACCAAACAACGGACGTGGCGAAAACACCAAGGGCAACCAAAATATAATTACAAACGGCAGCAAGATCATCGTACCAGAAGGCACAGCACTAATAACCATCCAAGACGGAATGATCACAGGGATTATAAACGAGCCAGGAGGATTTATCTATTCATCAGACGATGTAAATTCACAGAGCATCTTCGCCGGCGAAGGCATGAGTGCAGCGATTATAAAGTCCACCTGGGAGAAAGTTAAATTCGGTGGTCAAGCAGGCTCTGAACAATTGGCGTTCTATGTAAACTTAAAGGAAATACCTAAGAATAGGTTCGGCACCCAAAGTGAAATCTATTGGGACGATGCATTCTTCGGCACCCAAGTCGGAGCAGTTACAAGAGGTACATACACCCTTAAGATCATAGACCCACTACTATTCGTCAAGAATTTTGTACCACAGATGTACTTAGTAAAAGATGCACCAGCATTTGACTTCCAAGATATGGATAACGAAGCAGCAGAAGAACTGTTTAACGAAGTAGTAGGCAGTCTATCAGCAGCATTTTCAAACTATACCAACGACCCAAGTATGGGCAATAGAATGAGCAAGATCCAAGGAGATCAAATTGGATTTGCAAAATCACTATCAGCTGCAGTAGAAGACGGTTACGAATGGAGATCCACAAGAGGTCTCGAAATCGTGAAGACAGCCATCTTAGCCATCGAATATGACGAAGACACCAAGGAAATGATGAAGGATGTCAAGAGAGCCGATGCACTTTTAGGATCAAGGGGCAATTCATTTATGCAACAATCAGTGGCAAGAGGTATGCAAGCCGCAGGAGAAAATGGTGGCGGAGCAAACATGGCATTTATGGGAATGGGCATGAACCAAGCAGGAAATGTCATGGGTGGAGTACAGCAGCCATCTGCAGGAAACTCCTACCAACCTAATTTCGGTGGCGGAATGAACCAAAACCAAGGATACCAAAACCAAGGACAAAACCAAGGCTACTATGACCAAGGTCAAAATCAAAATCAAGGACAAAGCCAACCACCAGAAGATCCAACAGAAAAACTAATAAAGATGAAGAAACTTCTCGATGCAGAAGTCATAACCCAAGAAGAATTTGACAAAATGAAGAGAGAATTACTAGGACTATAGGTGATTTTATGAAGGACGATGTAAAGATAATAGATATGTCAAGCGACTTAAAAGACGGTCAGATCAAGTGTCCTAAGTGTGGCTCAACAGACATAGAGACCAACACCAAGACAGGCAAATTAAGATGTAATTTCTGTAGACATGAGTTTGAACCAGAGCTAGCACCAGAAGACCAAGACATAAGCACATTGGAAGGAACCACCATGGGAAGTGGAGCAGCAGACATAGAAGAAGCAGCGAAAAGCATGGTGACGGTTAAATGTGAAAGCTGTGGCGCAGAAGTAGTCATAGACACCATGACCACCACCCAAGCAAGGTGCCATTGGTGCCGTAACACACTTTCCATCAACAATATAATACCGAATGGAGCAGTGCCAGACGTCATCCTTCCATTTAGCGTCACAAAGAGCGACGCGAGAGCAGAAATAGAAGACTTCGTCAAGAAGAGAAGATTCTTTGCCCACCCAAAGTTTACAAGAGAGTTTAGTACAGAAAATATATGTGGAGTCTACCTTCCATACATGCTAGTGGATGTAAACGCCCACATGAAACTATGGGGCGAAGGTCAAATAAAAACGAATAGTTACGAAGTCGGCACAGGCGACCGCAAACATACAGAGTACGACGCAGACAGTTATGAAGTGGTAAGAGAATACGATGTATTTATCGATGATCTGTCCACAGAATCATCCAGTGACAAACTAAACTACACAGCCAAGGACAAGACCACCAACATCATAAACGCAATCATGCCATTTGACACAGAAAACTCTGTTAAGTTTAACGCCAACTACATGAAGGGCTACACCTCAGAAAAGAGAGATAGCAATATCGATGCACTAAGTGATACGGTCCATGAACAGAGCGAAGACGTAGCAAGATACGCAGCACTGGACACAATAGAAGAATACGACAGAGGAGTGAGATGGGAGGACGAAGACTATAAAATAAAAGGTGAATCATGGAAGGCAGCCTACCTACCAGTGTGGCTCTACAGCTACATGGAAAAGAAAAAAGGCAAGAACCTCCTTCACTACGTGGCAGTAAACGCAAGGACCAAAGAAACCATGGGCAGCGTGCCTATAAACTTCACGAAACTATTCTTCGTCTCAGTATTAGTAGAAATCTTCGGAGGGCTTGCAGCATACGCACTAAATATAATTGCAGCCATGAGTATGTTTGACGACACAAAATTCCAAGACTCAAGACAGCTCTTCTGGATACTGTTAGTATCAGGATTTGTATTCTACTTTACAATCTACGCAAGGTACAGAAACTCAGACGAAAGACACCACTACGAAGTAGAAACGAAGCACGAAATAAGTAACCTAGTTTGCGAAGATAAATTTATAAAAAATCTAAAAGGACTTAAAGAATGTTATATCAAAGGCGAAAACTCAAGTGAATTAAAGGGCAACAGGCTAGATCTAACCAAGGACAAATACCTTAAAAAAGCAAAAGAAAAGGGAATTTTAGACGAAGTCGAAGAAAATAAAAAGAGGCTAAACGAGATTTTTGACAAGAAGAAGGTAGAGTAAACTGGTTAGGAAATGAAAGGAGATAATTGTGGGACTATTCGGTAAAAAAGAAAAAATAGAAATAACTGATCACTTTCATAATTTATACTCCTAGAAAAACTGAGAAGGACAAAGGAACTCCGAATTTGGGGTGTTTTTGTATTTATTTTTCAAATATCATACTTTCGGGTGATGTGCAAAAGAAAATAATTTTGTAAGATAAAGGTAGAAAGCTAAGAATCCATTTCCATACAAGATAAGGAGGAGAATTATGAAAAAGAAACGAGAAAGACGAGTCACGATGCTACTAGCAATTATGATGCTTATAATGAACTTAATTGTAAGCCCGGTTTGGGCAGAACCGGGAGTCGTTGCGATAAATGCGCTAACCTTCCCGGATCCAAACTTTAGGGAATATGTAAAGACAACAACAACAATTAATACAAATGGTGATGACGCTTTGTCACAAGATGAATTGAATAGGGTGACAGAGATTAATGTACAGAATAAAGGAATCACAGATCTTAAAGGTGTTGAATACTTTACTAAATTGAAAACGCTTAAATGTTCACAAAACAAATTGACTGCTTTAGACTTGAAAAATAACACAAACTTAGAAACTCTTTTTTGTGATTATAACCAATTGACTAATTTAGACTTAAGTCAAAACACAAAATTAATAAGAATTTCTTGTGCGCATAACCAATTGGTAGTCTTAGACTTGACGAAGAACACAGATGTCATAGTTTTTAATGGAATTTGTCAAAAACGCCTTGTTACAGTTAAGGAAGGCAGCATGAGCCTAGATCTTAAAACGCTTGCAACTGACTTTGTTCCATCAAAGATGAGTGACTTGGCAGGAGGAACTGTTTCAGGCAACACTTTAACACTCGATAGCACAAAACCAAGTACTGTAACATATAAATACGATACAGGACACGGTATCTTAGATGTTAAATTAAATGTTAAATATAATATAGAAGCATTCACAGTAACATTCGATAAAAACGGCGGAAGTGGCGATATGGCGGATGTTACTAAAAACGCAGGCGAAACCTATACATTACCAGCTTGTGGATTTACCGCACCAGCAGGAAAGGAATTTAAGGATTGGGAAGTTGGTGGCGTCGAAAAGGCAGTCGGTGACAGCATTACAGTTAACTCAAATATTACAGTAAAAGCTACTTGGAAAGAAAAGCCACCGGTAACTTATACATTAAACGCAAGCGTAGACGGTGGACACGGAAGTGTAAATCCAACAAATGAAACAAAAAATGCAGGTGACACAGTTACATTGACATTTGCACCAGAAACTGGTTATGAAATAGAAGAAGTAAAAGTAAATGATGTAGTAACTCCAGTTAGTGGAAACACTTTGACACTTACAATGGATGGAAATAAAACAGTCGTTGTAAAATACAAAAAAACACCAACTCCACCACCAATACCAACAGTCGATTCAATTGCAGTTAACAGTACAGATCACAAAACAGAATACAAAGTTGGCGAGGCACTAGATGTAACAAATTTAACAATATTAGTTACAATGTCAGACACAACGACAAAAACAGTTCCAGTAACAGCTGATATGGTAGGCGATTTTGACACAAGCACAGCAGGAACAAAAACACTTACAATAACTTATCAAGGCAAAAAAACAACTTATAATATAACTGTAACACCAGTAACTTGTACTTTAAGAGCAGGAGTAATTGGTGGACACGGAACTGTAAGCCCAGAATTAGCTACAGTAGAAAAAGGCAAATCAGTAAAAGTAACATTTACATCAGAAGATGGTTATAAAGTAGATACAATTACAATTAACGACGAACCAACAGGAGTTACGGGTGTTAGTTTTAGTTGGACTATCACTATGGACGAAGATAAAACAGTTGAAGTAAAATTTAAGCCACTAGACACACCATCAACACCAACACAATACAAATTAACAGCGACAGTAGAAGGTGGCCACGGAACTGTAACACCAGAATCAGCTACAGTAGATAAAGACAAATTTTTAGAAGTAACATTTAATCCAGAAACAAATTATGAAATAGATACAGTTATCTTAGATGGTGAAGATGTAAAATCACAAGTAACATCAAACAAATTACTTGTAAGTATGCATAAAAACAGAACCTTAACGGTTAAATTTAAGCCAACAGGCACAACACCTCCACCAACAACACAATATACATTAACAGCAAGTGTAAATGGTGGACACGGAAGTGTAGACCCAACAACAAAGACAGTAGATAAAGATGAAACAGTAACATTAACATTTGCCCCAGATCCTGGCTATGAACTAGATACTGTAACAGTTAACGGTACAGTAGTAGGAGTTATGAGCAATGTTTTAGATATCATTATGAATGAGAATAAAACAGTTGTAGTAAAATTTAAAGCAACGGGAACTCCACCAATAGGCACACCAGTTACAATAACTTTCGACAAAAACGGTGGTACCGGCACAATGGCAGATGTAACTAAGACTAAAGGCGAATCATTCACCCTACCGGCATGTGGATTTACCGCACCCGCAGGAAAAGAATTCAAAGCATGGAAAGTAGATGGAACAGAAAAGAACGTTGGCGATAACATAGTATTAAATGGAGATAAAATTATCAAAGCAGTATGGAAAGATATAGGAAGCGTTCCTCCGACTCCACCTGTTCCACCTACTCCATATACACCTTATCCATGGATAGTATATCCAGGATGGTACTACAACTTCGAAGCACCTAAACCAAAAGAAGAAAAACCAGCAATCAAAATGGAAATGGATTGGAAACTAGAACTAATAGTTGGAGTAAGTACCATCAATAGAGAAATAAACGGAGTAGATTCTAAGATCAAGATGGATGTGGCGCCATATATAAGAGATAGCAGAATCATGTTACCAATTAGATACGTAGCAGAAGCCTTAGGATTTGACGTAGAATGGAATAGAAGTACTAGAACGGTAGTGCTAAAGAATAACAGCACAAGAGTAGAAATCCCAGTAGATACAAATAAGATTATCGTAAACGGAACAGTCTACACAAGCGATGTAAAACCAGAAATTAAAAATAACAGAACCATGCTTCCAATAGCAAACATAGCAAGAGCGCTAGGACTTCGTGATGGCAAGGATATAATCTGGAATAGCAAATCTAAGATGGTAACCATCTACAGATCAATCGTAGTAAAATAAAATATTCACTCTTTAAAACTAGATAAGAAAAGTAAAAACGGTTTAGTCATCTAGACCGTTTTTACTTACATAAGTCGAAAAAGTTTAAGCGTAGATTTTAATTCTGTACTATAATATAGTTAAGTAAAAATGCGGAGGATATTATGAAAAGAACTTTTAAATTTTTAATTATTTTTATGGTGGCGATGGCTCTTCTTGCTGGTTGCAAAAATGGTAACAGTTCGCCGAAGGTAGAAAATAAAAATACAAATACAAATTCTGCGGTGGAAAATTCTAAGGAAACTTCCAAAGCTAAGGAAAATTTAAAGCCTGTTGACGGAGCAGTGATCGGCTCCATGTCTTCATACGTAGAGGACAGAGAAGTTTGGAAGGACTTCGTCGATGAAGAATACATAGGTTTTGCAAAGAGGGATGATTATGGCATCCATGTGCCTAGGATTCTTTTAGATTCCAAGGACGCAAAGGCGGCAAACGATGAGATTGATGGTTTAGTAAAAGAAATAAAGGAGCTATATACTACTTATAAAAAGGATATGGTAGATTTCGATATTGGAATATACTCTTCCTTTTCCGTTTATCAAGATGAAAATGTGCTAAGCGTCATGGTTGAAGTTTCAAATATTTGGGAAGGCGAGTTTCCGTTTTACGAAGTGTATAACTTCTCTCTTCCTGATGGTAAGTTCATAAATGATGACGAGCTTATGAAAAATTTTGGCACAGAGAAGGAAGAAATCCTTGGGATGATTGAAAATAGTCTTAACGAGGAACAATCTCGTGAAACGAATCTCTATTATAGAGATGTAACTGATTCTTCTTATATCTACAATCCGTCTAACTGCACAGGAAAGATTCTAAACGATATATGGGATAGTTACGATTACAAAAATCGTCAAATCTTTATAGACGAAATGGGCATACCTAACTTTGTATTTTTTGAGTATTCCAGCATGGACATGGGACTAATCCCAACGACTCTAAAACTAAAGATGGATAGATTCGATAGAAATGAAGTTTCAGATGAATATCTAAGAATGGCAAGAAGGCTCGGCATTGATCCAAGTGACGAAAAGTACAAGGCCTTTGTAATCTATCTTGGCTCTTGTTATGATGAGAATACCTTGAAAGCTCCTCTTGAAAAGCTATATGCTTGGACAAGTATTTTTACTGATTTCGAAGATCCACAGATGCTCATTTCGATGAAAGATGGCGAAGTCGGCGACAGACCTTACCTAAACGGAGAGGAATGTTACCTCGTAATTCCTAAGTACAAAAACGCTTCAGTTTCTCTAAAGGAACTGGAAATTTCTGAAGATGGAAAATTAAAAGAGGTTGAAAATATTTACTTGGACGCAATTTCTAGTAGTGGCACCACATTTATTATGCAAAATATAAGCGACATCGCTCCAAATGGCAAGATCACCATTAGGTACAGAGACGATTCTTTCGAATTCTCACCTTCAATCAGTCTTAAGGACGGCAGTTTGATGCTACCAGATGAAGTAAAAGATGGAGAAGATATTCTCGATTGGGATAGCTTAGTTAACAAGGAAACCTATTCACCAATGATGTTTGATAGAATCATGTCCATAATGGGCAAGGGTTGATTAATAAGCGAATAAACAATAGGTAAGGGCAATTTATGAAGAGAGGAAAATTAAGCGAAAAGAAGATAATTTTATTAATCATTCTTTTGTTAATTCTAAATCCATTCAACTTTTTGAATTAATATAAAGGAGGAACTATGAGAACAATTAGAGTAACGGGAAAGGGCAGTGTGTCTGTAAAACCGGAGATCACTTGCCTGGAAATAACATTTGAAGGAATTTACAAGGACTACGAAGAAACGGTGAAACAGTCAGCAGAAAAGACCAAGCTACTAAGAGAAGCCATAGAAAAGTCTGGGCTACCTGGCGAAGATTTAAAGACCAAAGATTTTTCAATAGATTCTGAATACGAAAGCTACCGCGACCACAACAATGATTATAAAAAAAGATTCATAGGGTACAAATTCTACCACAGAACAGAAATCCAGTTTCCAAACGACAACAAATTGCTTGGCCGGATCCTCTACGAACTGTCCGTATGTTCAGTGAAAGTCGAGTTTTCAATCGACTACACAGTAAAGGACAAGGACGCGGTGAAGAGGGAAGTACTTAAACGCGCGGTGGAAAATTCTAGGTTAAAGGCAGAGATCATGACCACAGCAGCAGGAGTAAAATTAGGAGAAGTGCAAAGCATCGACTATTCATGGGGCGAGATAAATATCAGAACCTCACCAATCGAAATGCTCCAAATGAGTAGCAAATCAATGTTAGCAGAACCATCCTATGATATCGACATAGAACCAGATGATATAGACGTAGCAGATACAGTAACCATCATATGGGAAATAAAGTAGGATAAAATTGGAAAGGATTGGCGAAAAAATTAGGATAAGAGAAGGCTCTTGGGATAAACCCAGGAGTCTTTTTTTATACTTTGTCTTGTTAAACAAATAGATGTATAATGAATATATAGCTAAAGAATTATATTTTTTAAAAGATCTTAGCTGTTCGAAAAAGTTTTGTCAAATGTAATGATAAAATTTAAATTTATAGGAAGATGAAATAGACATAGAAAAGGAAGCATAACTAGATTTCATCGATCTATATTAAAGAGGAGGAGTTATGAAAAACAAGAGAAGCACAGCTCTATTGTTGGCAATACTTATGATAGCATCAGTATTTTTAAATACAACATCAGTATTTGCCGAAGGAGAGCCAGAAGTCCCAGAGTTAAATCAACCAATCGAAGAGGTCGAAGAAATTGAAGCTGAAGAGGTT
>QWCB01004106.1_pt1 | contig 10486 bp, 7 predicted proteins | sample 1972511 | NCBI WGS metagenome assembly QWCB01 (sample SAMN09866719, study PRJNA288562) | Human gut metagenome isolate term5_stool, whole genome shotgun sequencing... | isolation source: gut | host: Homo sapiens | place: USA: California
ACACAATAAAAACAACTCTGATGAATAAGAGAACAAATAAGCCGATTATGGAAAACGGAAAACCAGTTGTAGTAGAGAGTAAGTTTGTGGCAGAAAAAAATCACAAGCTTTTGGCTTGTGATTTTTATTGCTTGAATTTATCTTTCTATCAATGATTTTCCGTTCATTTCTATCGGTTTTGGAATATTCATTATATCGAGGATTGTCGGTGCAATATCTGACAGATAACCATTTGAAAGTTTTATTTTTTCTTTTATACCGATAACCACAAAAGGAACGGGAAAAGTCGTGTGTGCGGTGAAAGGTGATCCGTCTTTTTCAGTCATTTTTTCGGCGTTACCGTGATCTGCAGTGAGTAATATTACACCGCCTTGATTTAAGACTTCTTTATAAACCTTTCCAACGCACTCATCAATGGCTTCAACTGCTTTGACAGCCGCTTCAAAAATTCCGGTATGTCCGACCATATCACAGTTTGCATAATTTAGAACGATTAAATCATATTTTTGAGTTTTTATGGCTTCAATAAGTTTTTCGGTAACAATATATGCACTCATTTCCGGTTGCAAATCATAGGTTGCAACTTTTGGCGACGGAACTAAAATTCTGTCCTCATGTTCGTTTTGAACTTCGGAACCGCCGTTAAAGAAAAATGTAACGTGCGCATATTTTTCGGTTTCCGCAATTCTAAGTTGATTATAACCTGAATCTTCAATCACTTGACCCAAAGTATTATTTAGATCTTCCGGCTTAAAAGCAACAGCGGCATTTTTGATTGTCGCGTCATATTCGGTCATACAGACATAGTTTATATCTAATTTTTTTCTTTCAAAACCGTCAAAATCATCATTTACAAAGGCTTTTGTAATTTCTCTTGCACGATCCGGTCTGAAATTAAAGAAAATAAATGAATCTTTGTCTTTAACTTTGCCGTTTTCATCGGCAATTATCGGAAGCATAAATTCATCTGTGATGTTTTTGCCGAATTCATCTTTTTCTTTGTAAAAGTCTAAAACTGTTTCTGCAGGATTATCGGTCTTTTTACCGATAGACTGAGTAAAGGCATCATAGGTGATTTTTACTCGTTCAAATCTGTTGTCTCTGTCCATTGCATAATATCTTCCGACAACAGTGGCTATACTGCAGTTTTTGTGATCTGATATTTTTTCTTGTAATTCTTTTATGAAAGCTTCGCCGGAAGTCGGACTGACATCTCTACCGTCCAAAATACAATGAATATAAATCTTTTTGATTTTCATTCTGTTTGCCATATCAATTAGGGCAAACAGATGAGAAATATGACTGTGAACGCCTCCGTTTGACAGAAGTCCCGCAATATGAAGCGAAGAATTATTATTCAGACAATTTTGCATTGCAGCTTTCAAAACTTCGTTTTCATAAAATGAACCGTCTTTAATTGCGTTTGTAATTCTTGTATAGTCTTGAAAAACAACTCGTCCGGCACCAATATTTGTGTGACCGACTTCACTGTTTCCCATTTGCCCGTCAGGCAAACCTACACTGCCGCCCGAACAACTGAGTTGAGTGTGAGGATATTTATTAAAAATTTCGTCTAAATTAGGCTTTTTGGCAGTCTTTATCGCGTTTTTGACATCTTCCTCTTGCGATATTCCAAATCCGTCTAAAATACAAAGTAAAACAGGTTTATACATATTTTTGGTTTGACGCAGCTTTAACTATAACAGAAAAATCTTCCGCTTTGAGTGAAGCACCGCCAATCAGACCTCCGTCAACATTTTCTTTATCAAGAAGTTCATCTGCATTTTTTGCGTTCATTGAACCGCCATATTGAATAACAAACTTTGTGGCAGATTCTTCATCAAAGAGTTCTGCAATCAAATCTCTTATAAATTTACAAACTTCATCGGCTTGATCTGCTGTTGCTGTTTTACCGGTTCCGATAGCCCAAATAGGTTCATAAGCGATAATTATCTTTTTGAGTTCAGCTGCTGAAAGCCCTGCAAGTGCAATCTTAACCTGCTTTGCGATAATCTCGAAGGTTATATTAGCTTCTCTCTGCTTTAGTGACTCTCCGACACAGAGAATAACTTTGAGACCGCCGTCTAATGCTGCGCGTATTTTTTTTGCAACTGTTTCATCGGTTTCCGCAAAATATTCTCTTCTTTCGCTGTGTCCGATAATTACATATTCTACTCCGATAGATTTAAGCATTGGAACGGAAACTTCGCCTGTGTAAGCTCCGCTTTCTTCAAAATGACAATTTTGAGCGCCGAGTTTTATGTCTGAGCCTTTGATTGCGATTGATGCGTTCGGTAAATCAATGAAGGGAACGCAAATTACAACTTCGCAATCTGCGTTTGCAACTTTTGGTTTAATTTCATTAATAAGTTCTGCAGTTTCAACCGGAGTTTTATTCATTTTCCAGTTTCCCGCAATAACAACTTTACGATTTGCTTTATCCATTTATAACATCTCCAATATATTTATTTGTCCTGCAATGCAGCAATTCCCGGAAGTTCTTTACCTTCCATAAGTTCAAGTGAAGCACCGCCGCCGGTTGAGACATGAGTCATTTTGTCTGCAAGTCCCATACCTACAACTGCGGCAACAGAATCGCCTCCGCCTATTATGCTGGTTGCATCACTGTCAGCCAAAGCGGTTGCAACTGCGTTTGTTCCTTTTGCGAATGTAGGCATTTCAAATACACCCATAGGTCCGTTCCAAATAACTGTTTTAGAATTTTTAATTACATCGTTGAATTTTTCAACGGTCTTTGGACCGATATCCATGCCCATCATATCAGACGGAATTTTATCTGAATCTACTACACGGGATGCGGCATTTTCGTCAAACTCTGAAGCGACAACATTATCTATAGGTAAAAGCAGATTAACATTCTTCTCTTTTGCCTTATCTAAAATTTCTTTTGCAACATCAAGTTTATCTTCTTCGCAGATTGAATCTCCGATTTCATAACCTAAGGATTTAAAGAAAGTAAAGGCCATTCCTCCGCCGATTATTAAATTGTCGACTTTATCAAGCAGATTGATTAAAACAGCAATTTTGGAACTTACTTTTTTACCGCCTATAATTGCCGTGAAAGGTCTTTGAGGATTAGATATAACACCGTCAATTTTTTCGATTTCGTTTTGAATTAAGTATCCGCAAACGGCGGGGAGGTAGTGTGCGATTCCCTCTGTTGAAGCATGAGCTCTGTGTGCGGTACCAAAAGCATCATTTACATAAATTTCGGCAAGGTCTGCCAAGTTCTTTGCAAACTTAGAATCATTTTCCGTTTCTTCTTTATAAAATCTGACATTTTCAAGGAGCATAACATCTCCGTTTTGCAAGCTGTTTGCAAGAGTATTTACTGAATCTCCTATTACATCGTCAGCCATTTTGACGTCAAATCCAAGGAGTTCAGATAATCTTTTGGCAACCGGTTTCAATGAAAATTCTTCTTTTCTTTCTCCCTTGGGTCTGCCTAAATGTGAAGCTAAAATAACTTTGGCTTCATTTTCAATCAAGTATTTAATTGTAGGTAAAGCTTTTACAATTCTTGTGTCATCTGTGATATTTTGCTTCTCATCAAGAGGTACGTTAAAGTCACAGCGAACAAATACTTTTTTGTCTTTGACGTTTATGTCCTCGATCGTTTTTTTGTTTAAACTCATATTTTCCTCCTCAGAATTTGTCACAAATACATACTATAATTGATGCTCGACTGTTAAAATAACTTGTGTAAGCACCTTCGTAATATATAAAATCGGGTTTTGCAGAAACTTCATTTTCCAGCAAGAGTGAAAGAGCCTTGGCCTCTTTTTCTCGCATTGCAAACCCGATTGCATATTTTTTGTCTCCGTCTGTAATTTCATTCAGACAGTTATTATAGAATTGATCGAAAGCGGTGTGATCTATTTTTTCTATGTTTAATTCTTCTATCTCTCCGTTTTTCATAATTATAGAAGAATATGATTTTGCCATTGACTGAACAGCTTTTTCGAACCACTCAAATGCGCTTGAAGTCGGTCGATTTTTTATCATAAAAGAATCGACTAAAAGTGTAATGTTCTTTTTATATTCATTACAGAGCTCAACAATTTCTTCGAGTTTTTTATTCTTTTTTGCCATTTTTGCGGCATAAAGACATAAAAATCCGGTTCCCATTGACTGTGATAAACTGTCTATTATTTCAATTTGAAGTTTTGAATCGGGATTATATTTTTCATACATCTCTTTTGCTTCAACAGCCGAGTCATACATTGAACCGAGCTTTGAAAAAATAGTTATTACTATAACATTTTTATAACCGTCTTTTTCGGCGTTTGTGAATCTTTCTAAATAGACTGAGGGCCTAATTTTAAAACTTTCAATTTGACTTCTGTCATCCATAAGGATATAAAAATTTTTGTTTATGAAGTCAATATTTTCCGAATATCTTTTCGAGTTTATTCGGCAAGAGGTCGATAAAATTTCAATATCGAGTCCCGCAGTTGCTTTTCCGGTTAAATCGGAACATGTATCTGTGATAATTAAAGTCTTAGCCATAGACTCTCCTTTCATATGTTAAATATATTTTAACATTATTTATTGTGTATTTGTAATTTTAATTAAGTTTTTTCTTTGACAAATTCAACGAATTTTCAACTGTTTCAAGCTGTTTTTTTGTCTTATTAAGATTGTCTTTATGTTTTTGTACCAATTCTTTCGGCGCTTTGTTTACAAAATTTTCATTGGAAAGCTTTTTGCTCAAAAATTCAATTTCTTTTTCAAGCTTTTGTTTTTCGTCTTCAAGGCGTTTAACTTCGGCTTCAAAATCAACAAATTCATCAGGATTCATTGAAAGCTTGGCGTCGGGTGTTGTAATTACACTTGCATTTTCAGATAGCTCACCTTCAATAATTTTGTCTATTCCAACCAGAGCGGTAAAGAAAGGTTCAGCTTTTTTGAAAATATCGAAATCTTTTGATTTTATATAAAGACTGATGCTTTTTTTCTTGGGTATATTCATGCCGGCTCTGAATGAACGAACAGCTTTAAGAGCCTCTATAACTTTTTCAAAATCATTAAATTCATTTGAAAATTCCAATGATTTATCAAATACAGGATATTTTGCAATCATAATTGAATCTTCTTTATGGGGTAAAGACAAAAACAGAGATTCCGTAATAAACGGCATTACGGGGTGTAAAAGTTTCAAAAGTTGAGTCAGTGCAAACACTAAGACAGATAAAACTTCTTCTTTTGTCTCCTTATTTTCTGAATTCAGTCTTGATTTTGAAAGTTCAATATACCAGTCGCAGAAAACATTCCAAATAAAATCATAAATTTTTGAAACGGCAGTTCCGATTTCAAAATGATCTAAATTTTCATTAACTTGTTTTGTAAGCTCATTTATTCCGTGAAGCAACCATTTATCTTCTGTCTGTAAATTTTTAGGCAGGGGCTTGAGTTCATCATCTTCAAGGTTCATTTGAATGAATCTTGCGGCATTATAAATTTTATTTGCAAAATTTCGTGCACTCAAAACCTTGTCTTCCGAATATCTTATGTCGTTTCCGGGAGCGTTTCCGATAACAAGTGAAAATCTGAGTGCGTCAGCACCGTATTTATCAATTAGTTCGAGCGGATCTATGCCGTTACCGAGTGATTTTGACATCTTCCTTCCCAGAGCGTCACGAACTATACCGTGAATAAACACAGTGTGGAAAGGTATTTCACCCGTCTGTTCCAATGATGAGAAAATCATTCTTGCTACCCAGAAGAAAATAATGTCATAACCGGTAACCAGAACATCGGTGGGAAAATAATTTTCAAGGTCCTTTGTTTTTTCCGGCCAACCAAGTGTTGAAAAAGGCCAGAGTGCAGATGAAAACCAAGTATCTAATGTGTCTTCGTCTTGTTTTAAGTTTTTACTTTGACATTTTGGACATTTATCGGGCTTTTCCTTTGCGACTACTGTTTCACCACAATCTAAACAGTAGTAAGCCGGAATTCTGTGTCCCCACCAAAGCTGTCGTGAAATACACCAGTCTTTTATGTTTTCCATCCAGTGAAAATAAGTTTTATCAAAATGTTCGGGAATGAACTTTATTTTTCCGTTTTTAACAACATCAATGGCAGGTTTTGAAAGAGGCTCCATTTTAACGAACCACTGCATTGAAATCTTAGGCTCAATTGTTGTTCCGCATCTGTAACAAGTACCGACACTGTGAGAATAATCATCGATTTTAACTAAAAATCCCTGTTCTTTAAGGTCGCTCACAATTTCTTTTCGGCATTCAAGCAAGTCCATGCCCTCATAATTTAAAGAATTTTCGTTCATATGGCCGTCATCGGTTATTACATTTATAACTTCCAAATCATGTCTGAGACCGATTTCAAAGTCGTTGGGGTCGTGGGCGGGGGTGATTTTCACCGCACCTGTTCCAAACTGTGTATCAACATATGAATCTGCAATTATCGGAATTTTTCTGTTTGCGATAGGTAAAATCAAATTCTTACCGATTAAGTTTTTATATCTTTCGTCATCGGGATTTACCGCAACGGCAGTATCTCCAAGCATTGTTTCGGGTCTTGTAGTCGCGATTACAAGCTCTCCGCTGTTGTCTTCGAGCGGATATCTGACATGCCAAAGTGATGTTTTTTGATCTTCGTGCTCTACTTCGGCATCAGAAATTGAGGTCAGACAGTGCGAACACCAGTTGACCATTCGTTCACCGCGATATATAAGACCTTTTTCGTATAGCCTTACAAAAACTTCCTTGACCGCTTCGGAGCATTTATCGTCAAGAGTAAAACGTTCTCTTTCCCAGTCGCAGGAAGAACCCATTTTTTTTATCTGCGAAGTTATTTTATTTCCGTATTTTTCTTTCCAGTCCCAAGCTTTTTCCAAAAAACCGTCTCTGCCGAGATCCTCTTTTGTAATATTGCTCTTTGAAAGAAATTCAACAATCTTTGCTTCTGTTGCAATAGAGGCATGATCCGTACCCGGGAGCCAAAGTGTATCAAAACCACTCATTCTCTTGTATCGGATTAAAATATCCTGCAATGTATTGTCAAAGGCATGTCCCATATGCAGTTGTCCTGTAATGTTGGGAGGTGGCATCATAATAGTATATGATTTTTTGGACTCATCTATGTTTGCGTGAAAATATCCTTTGTCTAACCAATTTTGATAGATTTTATCCTCAATTTTATGAGGATCGTAAACTTTGTCTATTTGCTCTTTCATCTGTTGCCTCCGTGCAAAAAAATCAAAATAATAATAACATAAATATGGCTGTTCTATCAAGATACTGAGGCTGACATAATTTCCTTTTTATCTTAAATATTGCTTTATCTTTTTTTTCAGTTTATACTTTCAATGCAAGTATTAATCAAAAATTTTCTGATAAATAAAGCTTTTTCAAGGATGTGTTTTAGTGAAGTTATCAAAAATTATCGAAAAAGAAGTAAATGAAGATCAAGAAATCACAAATATTGTATATGATTCAAGAAAAGCGAAAAAAGGAACTTTATTTGTTGCCCTAAAGGGATTTTTAAATGACGGTCATAAATATGTAAATGATGCCTACAACCAAGGTTGCAGGGCATTTTTAGTGTCTGATGATGTTGCATTGAGCGATGATGCCGTCGTAATTAAAACAGAAAACACAAGAAGCGAATTGAGCAGAATCTCTGCGAATTTCTTTTCACATCCATCAAGAAGTATGAAAGTGATAGGAGTTACCGGAACGAAAGGAAAAACAACATTTTGTAAAATGATGTACGATATTCTTAAAAATGCTTCATATAAAGTGGGTTTAATCGGAAGCTTAGGAGTTTTTTACAATGATTGTTTTGAAAGAACTGTAAACACAACACCCGAATCATATGAGATACAGAGAGTATTATCAGATATGAAAAAATCCGGTATCGAGTATGTTGTAATTGAAGTTTCTTCACTTGGATTAAAGCGAAACAGAGTTGACGATGTTGATTTTGAGTATGGTGTTTTTACGAATTTAGGCAGGGAACACATAGGCGGTACGGATCATCCCGACTTTGAAGATTATTTAAAATCAAAGGCTAAACTTTTTTTAAAATCAAAAAATGCCGTTATATATATGGACGATAAATATTCGGATGTTGTAACCAAAGGATGTCAAGGTAAAAAGCTTTACTACGGAGAAAAATATGGTGCAGATTTAGTTCTGGATAGTTGTGAAAACTTTGTATCTAAAGATTTTTTCGGTTCTAAATTCACGGTCTTTGATAATGAAAAAAGTGAAACATTTGAACTTTCAATGCTAGGAAAATTTAATGCACTAAATGCAACCGGGGCTGTTTTACTTTCCCGAACTTTAGGCGTTTCTGACGATATATTAAAAAGCACATTGAAAAATATCAGTGTTTCGGGTAGATGCGAACTTCTATATTCTAAAAATGATATTAGAATTATCATGGATTTTGCTCATGAGGGTATGAGCATGGAAAATCTACTTAAAACCTTAAGAACAATTACAAAAGGAAAGCTTACAGCGGTATATGGAAGTGTCGGTGATCATGCGTATAACAGGAGATCACAACTTGGAACCGCAGCCGGAAAATATTCTGATTTGTCAGTTATAACAACCGATGACCCCGGATTTGAATCTCCTTCAAAAATTGCAGAGGAAATTGCCCAATCGGTAAATAAGGTTGGCGGAAAATACATTATTGAAATTGACAGAGAAAAAGCCATTGACAAAGCTGTGTCTATGTTGGAACCGGGGGATGTTCTTGCACTGTGTGCAAAATGTGATGAACCTTATATGAAAATATTAGGAGAGAATATTCCGTATTCCGAGAGGGAAAGCCTAAATAAAGCATTGGAAAAATATAATATGTGAAAAACAACAGACTTTAACCTTGCCAAAGTTTATTATTAAATGTAGAATAATCATAGTTTTATTTAGGAGGTAAAATATGGAAAAATTGTTTAAGCTTAAGCTACACAACACCAACGTCAAAACAGAGATTATTGCCGGTCTTACAACATTCTTCACAATGGCTTACATAATCTTTGTAAATCCCAACATTTTAGGCTCCGAAACACCGGCAAATATGCCACCTGTTGCGGTAATGACGGCGACTTGTCTTGCAGCGGCTTTCGGAACCTTTTTAATCGGTGCTCTGACTAACTATCCTTTAGCTCAAGCACCCGGAATGGGATTAAATGCCGTTTTTGCATTTACTCTTTGTGGTGCGATGGGGCTTTCTTGGACGGCTTCATTGTCTGCAGTATTTATCGCAGGCATAATTTTCATGCTGCTTACGGTTTCAGGTTTCAGACAGGCTATGATAAACGCAATTCCGCTTCAACTCAAAAAGGCGATTTCTGCCGGAATCGGAATGTTCATTGCTTTAATCGGATTTAATAATTCCGGACTATTGTCATCAGAAACCGGAACAATTATAGGAATGGCACCGCTAAAGGAACCAACAACTTTGCTCGCACTTTTTGGTTTGATCCTTGCAATTATACTTGTTGTTTCAAAAGTTCCCGGAGCACTTTTCCTTTCGATTATCGGAACATCAATTGTAGGTTGTATTTGTCAGTTTGGATTTAAAATTAATATGGGACTTTCACTTCCAAAATCATGGGTCCCGACAGTGGATTTCACAACTTTTGGAAAAGCATTTTTCGGATTCAAAGAATTTTTCCAAGCACCCATCATGGCAATAATTTCCGTAATGATAACCTTGGTTTTGGTTGATATGTTCGATACAGTAGGAACATTGATCGGAGCTGCCAACAAAGCCGGTTATCTTGATAAAGACGGTAATTTGCCAAAAGCTGAAAAAGCTATGTTTGCCGATGCAACCGCAACTGCAGTAGGTTCTGTTTTGGGAACGTCAACTGTTACTACTTATGTTGAATCAACTGCCGGAATTTCAGCCGGCGGAAAAACAGGTCTTACTTCAATGGTAACAGCAGTTTGCTTCTTGTTCGCTTTAGTTTTGTCACCTGTTTTAGGATTCGTTCCTCAAGCTGCAACAGCCCCTGTTTTGATTCTTGTCGGTGTTATGATGTGTTCGGCACTTAAAGAAATTGAATGGACAGATATTGATGTTGCAATTCCTTCTTTCCTAACAGTTTTGACAATGCCTCTTTTCTATTCAATTACTAACGGACTTGCATTTGGTTTCATTTCATACACAATTATTAAAGTTTGCAAAGGCAAATTCAAAGAAGTTCATCCTATAATGTATATTATTGTTCTTCTGTTTATTGTTAAGTTCGTTATGGAAAATCTTCATAAATAAAAAATATTTATTTATAAACGGACTCGCTTTGCGAGTCTGTTTTTATTGTTGAATTTAATCTTTAAAATCCAAAAATTTTATGTAAATTGTAGATAATTGTAAACTTTCAAATCTTTTCACTATATATAGTGGTTAAAACTTTGCAAACTAATATTAAAATGCTATAATATTCGAAATTAAGTTAAACGATTTTTTCTTTCCCGTTCATATTACG
>QWCB01006949.1_pt1 | contig 10473 bp, 8 predicted proteins | sample 1972511 | NCBI WGS metagenome assembly QWCB01 (sample SAMN09866719, study PRJNA288562) | Human gut metagenome isolate term5_stool, whole genome shotgun sequencing... | isolation source: gut | host: Homo sapiens | place: USA: California
GCAATGATGAGCGCTTTGCTTCAGCCTCAGCGCAAGCAGCCTCCGACCTAGCACGACAGATGGAGCAGACACTCATAGACAAGGGTATCATAGACTAATTATATAAGGTAGATGTACACAGTTGCAGACATTGCTAAGCTCATCGGGGGTACCCTAGAGGGCGATGGTACAGCTCAGCTACAGGGCTTTGCAGGCATTGAGCAGGCGAAGGCGGGGGACTTGAGCTTCCTAGCCAATATGAAGTATGAGCCTTACCTCTACACGACGCACGCCTCGGCGGTACTTGTCGACGAGCGATTTGCCCCTACACAGTCCTGCTTTACGACTTTGATCCGTGTGGCAAACCCTTACGAGACGCTCTCACAGCTGATGCGGCTCTACGTTTCTCAGCAGGAACCTCACTGGACAGGCGTCCACCCGACGGCTATCGTGGATCCTTCGGTAGAAATACCCAAGGAGTGCATCATCGGTCCGTACGTTTGCATCGAAGCAGATGTCAAGCTGGGCGAGCAGGTTATCATCTCGGCACATTGCGTCATCGGTGCCAACTGCACGATCGGCGATCACACGACACTACACCCACGGGTCACGCTCTACTCGGATAGCATCATCGGCCATCATTGCCGCATTCATGCAGGAACGGTGATTGGTGCCGACGGCTTTGGCTTTGCCCCTACGGAGCATGGCTATGACAAGATTCCGCAGATAGGGCATGTGGAGATAGGCGACCATGTGGAGATCGGGGCTAACAGTTGCGTCGATCGCGCTACGATGGGCGTGACGCGCATAGCTTCGGGTGTCAAGATCGACAACCTCGTACAGATAGCGCACAACTGCACCGTCGATGAACACACGGTCATCGCAGCCCAGGCTGGACTAGCAGGCTCGGCACACATCAAGGAATGGTGCCAGCTGGGCGGTCAAGTGGGCATCGCTGGTCACCTCACCGTAGGCGACCACTCACAGCTCGGAGGTCAGACAGGCGTACTGGGCAATCTCCAGCCACACAGTGTCGTGATGGGTACTCCCGCCATGCCTGTGGGCAAGGCGCTACGTGCCTTTGCAACGCTCCCTAAGCTTCCTGAGCTGATGCGCCGTGTAGACAAGCTCGAAGAGCAGACCTCAGCGGCAACCAAATAGACACATTTGTAAAAGCAGACACACTCACGTTATGAATCAGTACACACTCGCTACGACACTCACTTTCCAAGGGGTAGGGCTTCACACGGGAGCCAACCGCACCTTGACCCTCTCACCTGCCGAGCCCCATAGTGGTTACCAGATCTGTCGCTCGGACCTTGAGGGCAGCCCCGTGATCCCCGCTTATGCGGATTATGTCACGACGACACAGCGTGCTACTCGTATAGAGCGTGGCGCTGTCCAGGTCTCTACGCTCGAGCACTGTCTCAGTGCGCTCTACGCACTCGGAGTGGACAACTGTCTTATCACAGTCGATGGCGACGAAGCGCCTATACTAGATGGCTCTGCACAGCCTTATGTGCAGGCGATCCAAGAGGCCGGACTCAAGGAGCAGTCTGCTACTCGTGAGGTCTTTGTCGTGCGTAAGCCTATTGAGGTGAAAGATGAGGAGACGGGAGCTTCCATTCTCCTTCTTCCATCTGATCAGCTCGGTGTAGAGGCGCACCTAAGCTTTGCCTCCCCGCTGCTGAGCAACCAATACGCTTCGCTGCGCGACCTGAGTCGTTACGGCGAGGAGATAGCAGAGGCTCGTTCTTTCGTCTTCGTACGAGAGATACTTCCGCTCCTCAGCCAGGGACTGATCAAGGGCGGAGACCTAGCCAACGCGATGGTGATCAACGATGAGCCGCTCTCTGAGAGCGACGCCAAGGCGCTGGCAGAGGCTCTGCATCGTCCTGTTGCTGAAGTGAATCAGCTCGGCGTGATCAATCCGAAGGAGGGCGTACCCAACGAGCCTGCACGCCACAAGATTCTAGACATCCTAGGCGATCTAGCCCTAGCTGGTATCTTTGTGCAGGGACATATCATAGCGACCAAGCCTGGGCATAAGATCAATAATAAGCTGGCACGAGCCATTCGCAAGGAGATCAAGGGAATGGAGACACAGCCCCCCGTTTATGATCCGAATGCGACACCGGTACTCGACCTTAACCAGATCAAAGGGCTCCTACCGCACCGCTATCCCTTCCTTCTGGTGGACAAGGTGATCCACCTAGACAAAAACCATATCGTAGGGGTCAAGAACGTGAGCTTCAACGAGACCTTCTTCCTCGGTCACTTCCCCACAGAGCCGGTCATGCCGGGCGTGCTCATCGTCGAGGCGATGGCGCAGACGGCTGGTCTACTCGTGCTCAGTGGCATCGAGGATCCTGAGCGCTACTCGACCTACTTCCTGACGATCAACAATGTGAAGTTCAGAAACAAGGTGGTGCCAGGCGATACACTTCTCTTTAAGGTGATGCTTACCAGTGAAGTGCGTCGAGGCTTGGCAAGTGTCAGGGGACTTACCTTCGTGGGCAACCAACTCGTTTGTGAAGCAGACTTCATGGCGCAGATAGTAAAGAATAAGGAGTAAACAATCATATCCACTATATGGCTCAAACGCATATATCTCCTCTCGCTCAGGTGCATCCTGAAGCACAGATAGGAGCTGAGGTGACGGTCGGACCCTTTGTCACCATCGAGGCCAACACGGTCATCGGAGATCGTTGTGTCTTAGACCAAGGCTGCATGATTCGCAGCGGGGCACGCATCGGTAGCGACTGTCACATACATCCCTACGCCGTCATCGCAGGGATCCCGCAAGACCTTAAGTTCAAAGGTGAGGAGACCACAGCCGTCATCGGTGACCACACAACCATCCGAGAGTTCGCCACCGTCAATCGTGGCACTGCTTCGCGTGGCACTACAGTCATCGGCAGTAACTGTCTCATCATGGCTTACTCACACGTAGCGCATGACTGCATCCTCAAGGATCACATCATCCTAGGCAATGCGACCCAGCTCGCTGGAGAGGTCGAGATAGACGACTACGCCATCCTCAGTGGCGCCGTGCTGGTACATCAGTTCGTACGTATCTCACAGCACGTGATGATACAGGGAGGCTCTAAGGTGACCAAAGACATACCACCCTACTGTCTCGTGGGGCGCGATCCGATCGTTTACTGCGGCATCAACATCGTGGGACTACGTCGCAGAGGCTTCACCAATGAGCAGATCTTCCTCATCAACGATGTCTACCGCACACTTTACCAAGGGGGGCTCAACAACAGCGAGGCACTCGTAGAGATACAGAGTCGCTATCCGCAGTGCTACGAGCGAGACCTCATCTACAACTTCATCAGCGACAGCAAGCGTGGCATCGTACGGGGATCTATGGATTAGTCCTAGACAAAAGCCCCGAGACCGTAGCTAAGTCAAACCAACCAACTAAACATACCAGCTGAAACAATGAAAAAGATACTCATCGGACGCCAATGGGGCAGCACGGATAGTTATATCCTCGAGCGTGATCACATCTCCATCCACGACCTTGTGGAGCGTGTCGCTCAGCGCTTTGTAGCAGAGCTCAGGAGTATCTCAGACCTGCCACAAGGCATCGTCTACGTCTTCGCAGGTCCTGGCAATAACGGAGCTGACGGTCTAGCCATCGCACGGCGCTTACTGCAGGACGGACACCGAGTGCACTGCTACCTCTTTTGCAAGCAAGAGGAAGAGCTCTCGGAGGCTTGCGCCTGGCAGCAGACGAAGCTACAGGAGTTTCACGCAGACGCTTTGACCATTGTTGCAGACGAGTTTCAGCCCCCGCTTCTGACTGCTCAGACGCTCGTCATCGATGCGCTCTTTGGCACAGGACTATCGCGTCCTCTAGAGGGAGGCTTTGCCGTGCTGGTAGATCAATTGATCAACGCTTCGCCAGCCACCGTCATCGCTGTGGACATTCCCTCGGGACTCTATGACAAGGACAATAGCGAGAACAACCTGCAGGCGATCATCAAGGCGGACTACACCCTCACCTGCGAGAGCCCCAAGATAGCCCTCCTCCTATCAGACAATGAGTGCTACACAGGCTCTCTACGTCTCCTCTCGCTCAGTCTCAACATGGACGACGACCCCGCCATTGAGACGGACTACTATCTCTACACCCCTCTGGATGCCCACAAAGCCTTGAAGCCCCTCTCACACTTTGCGCACAAAGGGACGCAAGGGCATGCGCTCCTCATCGCAGGCTCTGAAGCGATGGCAGGTGCGGCTATGCTTGCTGGAATGGGCGCTATGCGCTCGGGACTAGGCAAGCTCACGCTGCATCTACCCAGTTCACTGACTCAGTTAGCAAACACACTCCTCCCAGAGGCACTCGTCGAGAAGGACAAAGAGGAGACCATCGTCGGTAGCCTTCCTAAGGAGCTGCACAACTACCAGGCTATTGCTATGGGACCTGGAATTGGCACAGCACCGCTCACGCTACATCTCTTGGAGCATTTGCTGCAAAACATCCAGCCTACCACCCCGCTACTACTCGATGCCGATGCGTTGAACCTCTTGGCACTCCACCCCGAGTTACTGAGCGTTCTACCCAAGGACACCATCCTCACACCGCATCCAGGCGAGCTAGACCGTATCATAGGCAATGCGCTTGATGACCACCACCGCCTGACCAAAGCACAGGAACTAGCTATGGATCAGGAGCTCATCGTCGTACTCAAGGGGGCTAACACAGCAACTTGCCTACCCACTGGCGAGGTTATCTTCAACAGCTCAGGCACACCCGCCCTTGCCACCGCTGGCAGCGGAGATGTGCTCACAGGCATCATCCTCTCGCTCTTGGCACAAGGCTACACACCCACTGAGGCGGCTCCTCTAGGCGTTTACATTCATGGGCTGACAGCCAATCATTATGGTGAGCGACACTCGCCACGCGGTATGATAGCCCGCGATATAGCAGAGATGCTGCCCACTGTCCTCAAGATGGTCGAGCAGTAACCCCGTATAGATATATAGTACTGCACAGTTATGAAGCATTTTCGGCACCAATGCCTCTTACTGCTCACAGCACTCCTCTGCTTGCTCGTGAGCCTGCCTAGTTGCTCCAAGCGCAAGACTGCAGAAGAGCTGCTGCAAGAGGCGATCGTACAGCAGTATCAGAGCGTTGGCAAGCTACTACTTACGGAGACCACGCTCCAGAAGGCGGTCACCCTGCAGGATCCCAAGATTACCTTTTACGACATCGATAGCTTCAAGGACTTCGCCACATGGCTGGGTAACCAAACGAAGATAGGCAATCGTGTCGGCATTTACTCCTTTGATGCAACACTGGTGAGCTATACCGACTTAACCAGCTTCTCCGCAGATGATGTAGCCTACGACACTGACCAGCAGCAGCTCACCGTCTACATATCTCCCATACAAGTAGAGCTACGAGGGCGAGACTTCACGCTAAGGACTGAGTACGAGTATGTAGCGCCTCTCCGAGAGGCTATCACCCCGCAAGATCGTGCCCGTGTCAAGGAGAGAGCCTACCAGGTACTCCAGCAGGAGATTGCCTTCAATGGTCAACTCATCGCTCAGATACGACAGCGCTCTATCGAGAAGCTACGCCGATGGCTCACGCAGCTCCTCCTCTCCTACGAGCTGCCGCCTACGGTCGTCATTGTAGAGCGCGGCTCAGCACTGGCACAGCCCAGTACTCATTCCACCTCACCTCAGTAGCACCACAATCCTATGGGCAAATGGTTTAAGCGCATCCTCTACATACTCTTAGCGATACTGCTTTTAGTCGGTATCGTCCTCCTATGGCGTAGCTGCTCCAAGAGCAAGAGCGAGGACTACAGCGACGTCGTCACGCACGCTATGACCGTCCGCTCGATCGAGGAGGTGCTCAAGCTCTCTACAGGCGAATGCTATCAAGAGATCCCCATGGTCGACACCATCGATGGCATGGTGCTAGCGTACGTCATACAGGCTCGTACCTACATAGACTTCGACATAGACCAGCTCCCCACCCAGTTGCAGGGTGACACGCTCTACGTACAGCTCCCACCCGAAGAAGTCACTCCACACGAGATTGGATACAATGTGATCGATGTACATCCGCTACGTCAAGGCTTCACGACTAGGACACTCACCTCAGAGCAAGAGAATAGAGCCAAGCGACGCATCCCGCCGAGACTGATCGATGAAGTCTACCGCTCAGGCTACATCCGTAATGCACGACAGCAGGCACGCGAGGAGTTGGCACGCTTTCTCTCCGTCGCTCACCCTACGGTCATCGTTGTAGACCGCTATCCCGATGGGGTGCGTGACACCTTCTTCGCCGATACCGTCTACATAGACCACCGCACACTGTAAAACGGGCTCTCTATGTAGCTCTTACACTACAAGCTGCAGGTCCTTCAAAATATCCACCGAAGAATTGGCGATTTCTTCGGTGGATATTTTTTATTTCCCACGGAGGAAAGAAAAAATACTTCGGAAGTATCGTTTGATTCTTCGGATATATCATTTCATTCTTCCGAAGTTTCATTTGATTCTTCCGAAGAAATAGAGCTTTTCCTCGGAGCTATTCGGAGGTTTCTTCCGAAGAAATCGGAAATTAGAGGCTAGAGTTTAGAAATGAGAGGTTAGAGGTCACTGGTTTCAGCAAGCCACTCAACTTGCGAGAGCAAGGTTTCACCTTTATTGAACTGCTGTAAGGAAATAATAAGTATATTTGCCTAGCAGCAGTCACAGAGGAGGATTGTAGCGGATCTTCTCCCCAATAGGCTTTCTTCGTAGATACCATATAGGAGGAGCCAAGTTGCAATGTTCTCTTGTAGCTTCGCAAATCAACACTAACCTATTTACTTATTGCATAATAACCTATGAAGTACATTTCGACTTTTGGCTTAGTCCTAACGCTTGCGGTGGCACTTGTCACACTGAGCGCTTGCGACGAGGAGCTGCGAGACCCCAAGGAGGGTCCTATCACTTTCTTAGTTGGCGGCAAGGCTCCCGCAGCCGGTACGCAGACGGCCCTTGGGATGAATGCGATAGGTCTGTCGGACGAAGCTTTTGATGAATACAGATCGGCACTGAAGCTACCCGCTACACAGAGCCTTGCATCTGTAGCAACATATCTCCAGCAGCTCAACGCAGTGATGTGTAGTGCGGGTGAATACGCCTGCTATTTTCCGTCCAATAGCTTTTGGGTCTCCTCAAAGTATCAAAGTCACTTGATCAAGTCCTATCCACGGCAACTCTTTGACTTCTTTGGTGCTCCGACAGCGACGCTCGACCTCAGCAATCCAGCCTCTTACGAGGCGGTCAATGCTTGGATCTGTCGCAAGACCTACGGCAAGATACCGCATATGCTAGACCCTAGTCATGCTGGGGAGCAAGATCCGCTTGCCTTTCTAGTTAATACCGCATTCTTTGCAGCTGCGTGGCAATGGAAGACGAGCGAAGAGCGGACCCAGACGGATAAGTTTACCAATAGCGCTGGCGAGGAGGAGCCTGCTATGATGATGTCTATCCACAATGACACCTCCATCGACTACTTCGCCGATGATCGCTTTGAGGCGCTTTCGGTTGGTCTACAAGCTAGAGAGGAGTTGCAAGAGTATGGTGAGACACCGTTTCGTATGCTACTCATCTTACCGAAAGATCGTACGCTACCGCTCTCACAGAGCCTACCGACAACTGAAGAGCTACGCAAATTCACCACAGCTGGCAAGCGCTACGCACTAGATATACGACTGCCTCGCCTGAACGCTGGGATCCCCACGCTAGACTTGACGCCTGAGCTGATGGGGCTAGGACTATGCAAGACGCTGGGAGTACCTCTCACGGAGCTCAGCCGTATGTTTGACCCGAAGTTTCTAGCGCAGCAGATGAGCGAGCAGTCCTCGTAGCATCGCTTTCGACAGACCATTCTTTGCAGCTATTGTACACCCCGAGACGGGCAAGATACTCTTCATCGCTGCCATCAACACACTACGCTGATGATGCGTGCTAAGCTAACATATACACACTAAACAGTTTAACTATAAAACATTTCTCCCTATGAAAAGACTCACATCAATCCTCCTGCTTCTCATAGCAGGACTCTTCACCTTCACGAGCTGTGATGATGACAACCCCATCACGGGTGGTGACACGCCAAAAGGGCCTGAGAAGATCTCACAGTGGATGCTCCCCATCGAGCGCTACGGCATCACCCTCGATGAGGTGGCTCAGATCGAAAAGGATCGTGGCAACAAGGTCGAGCGCTCAGAAGAGCTGATGACCCTGACCGCTACGCCTCAAGACACTAAGGCGGTACGAGAGATCGTCTACTACTTTGACCGGGCTGGGCTCTATCAGGTTGCCCGCGTACAGTTTGCTTCGCAGGAGGCCGCCAAGCAGTTCATCGACGAGTATCTGCTCAACAACGGCTTCGTCAAGAGCAACCTCCGCACCGCCAAGGCTACGGAAGAGATCTACGTTAGCGCGCCACGTGGTAGCCGTGTCTCCTCAGTCGTCCTCGTAGACGGTGACAAGACCGAGCCTATCTTCTGGTGGGGTAGCAACGACAACAAGAAGACCAATTGGCTACGTGTCGATCCTCTTCAGGACCAGACTACCGGTATCTGGATGCCCCTCCTACCTTACGGAGCTACCCTTGAGATGGTTCAGCTCTTTGAGGCTCGCATGGGACACACACTCGATGCCGAGGCGAGCAAGCCTGACAAGGGCGTCTTCAAGTTCAAGACTGGTCATGAGATTTACACAGAAGTAACCTATTGGCTAGACCTCAAGACCAACCACTTTCTTGAGGAGAGCAAGATCTCTTGCGATACGCTCCATCGTCCTACGCCTGAACAGGTCGATGCTTACCTTACGGCACAAGGCTTTAGACCTTCAGGACTACAAGATAAGGAGGGCAACTCTATCTACTACGACAAGACTCTCAAGCTAGTCGCTCACATCGATATGAACATCCCTAATGAGGCTGAAAAAAAAGCGACCTTCCGTCCTGGGATTCAGTACTATGTTGAGGATCTTGACGACAAAATACCTTATGAAGAAGTAGACTTCCCGATGCCACTCTTTGGCTTTGAGAGAGACACGTTAGAGACTGTCATGAAGGAGTACGCCAACCTAGACTATACGGCTGCTGTCGTTGACATGCTAGCTGAAGAGATGCCTTTCCCAGCAGTACAGACACGTTGCAAGTACTTCCCGACGATCATCTTGCTTCCTTCTGATACCGAGCCACTTTATGGAGCTGCTCTCATTATCTGTACAGACCTCAAAGCACTACACTCGCCGATGATTATTGATCGCCTAGAGCGCAGAGGCTTCGTGTATGATCCTAAGAGAACCATACTCCTACCTACTTATGTCAACGAGCAGGAAGGTGTGATGGTTCAGATAGATGATGGCACTGTAACTGGTATTACAAATATCAGCTTCAGCCCTATCGAGGACTTCACCAGCTCGGCAACTCCAATAGCACAACGCTTGAAGCGTTTGCGCTAGACCGAGCGATATAAACTTCGACAATAATAATGCGGGCGGGCTCACCTAGATGAGTCCGCCCGTTGTCGTCTATAACGAAAGGCGATCGGCCACTGTTTCAACAGTCTGCAGAGCCACAATCTTGCTTGGCTAGCGAGCCTTACTACTCGAAGCAGAAGGTGAGCATGATCATCCGTCCCGTGCCACGGCGTAGCGCATTGGTGTAGCGCATGCTAGCCCCGTCATCTAGGTCGGGTCGGTTGTGACGGATCAGGTCAGTAAAGCCAAAGTCAAAGCGTAGCTCCGGCGAGAGCTTGAAGTAACGCAGGTAAATGTCGCAACCTACACCAAAGGTCCAGCCCGCTGAGAGCGGGGCAAACTGCAGCGGGGCTCCCTTTTTCTGACCCATATTGAGCAAGCCGTAGACGCCCCCCACGAGATATGGACGGGTATCGTTGAAGCGCACAGAACTGTACTTGACCAGCAGTGGCAGCTCAATCTGACTGGTGCGCATCGGCATAGACTCAAAGGCCTCTTCGCCCGTTTCCTCCCAAGTCCTAAAGAGTAGTCGTTGCTCCCCAAAGTGTAGTGTTGGCAGGACCCGTATGCTCCAGTCTATATGCGGATTGTAGTTGGCGATGACTCCCACACTAAAGCCGGGGCTATAGCTCGGTACTGCCGCATAGAGCGTCTGCGCCTCCCCTTCCGTCGGGCCAAAGTTGTCGATGATCAGATCCTCCACATGCGCGCCCACGTGAAATCCCCAGTTAAATCGTCTATGATCCGCATAGGGCCGCGTCATCGGTCTCGCCGTCTGTGCAGAGAGCGTGGTAGCCATCGGCACCACCAGCAACAGGAGCAGCAGCCCCACCAGCCAGTAGCGACGACCCAGTGAATAGGTATGATATGTACTTGCGACTTGCTTCACAAAAGAGTAATTGACTACGTGATTCAAACGTCTATCCGACAAAGATATTGTATATTTGCTTGATTTAAGCACCCAAACATAGTAAAGCT
>QWCB01004114.1_pt1 | contig 10470 bp, 10 predicted proteins | sample 1972511 | NCBI WGS metagenome assembly QWCB01 (sample SAMN09866719, study PRJNA288562) | Human gut metagenome isolate term5_stool, whole genome shotgun sequencing... | isolation source: gut | host: Homo sapiens | place: USA: California
CTGCCATTTTCATGATTGTCTATGTAGCTTTATTGTATTTACACGAAACCTATTTAAAATATAAATACAAAGATTTATTCATTCGAATCATGAGCAATTCAAAGAAAGATAAACATCCTTAGTAGTCAAAAAGAGGTCGGGGAAAATCCCGACCTCGCTTTTTTATGACTAATGAGTCTTTGACACGATGGCTGAATTGACTTTTGACACAAACTGTATGTTCTCTATTCTCAAGCTCAACCAGTCATCGGATTTGTTGGAACTTCTCAGGACTGATACTAGGAAATCAAGACTTGATCTATCGATTTCTGTCCCAAAGCTTTTTATTTTAATCGATAGGTTTTTCTTGGTTTCTTTTTAGGCACTCGTTTGAGCCCAACTTCTTCTACATACTCACCGTATTTTACGAGAAAGTTATTGCTGACGATTGGTCGTCCTGGGTTGATGAGATTGACCAATTCGGTCCCTTCATAGACAGTGAACTCCTCCTCTAGCAGATAGAGGAAGGTCGGATTCCAGTCAAGACGCCCTTGGATTCGTTTGATGGATTCTTGGATAATGGCATAATGGTCAAAAGCGAAGGCTTGCTCCTCCAACTCTAGTCCCTCTAGGAAGCACTTGCCCGTCTGAAAATCAACATCGACAAAAACCACATCCTTGGCGTCATCTCCAGCTTGAACGAGTTCGAGTGCTCGACTAGGTAGATACACCAAGTGGGCAATAGTAACCGTCCAGCCCCGCGGATCACGACCTGGGGTAGACACTGTCATCAACTGTTCGATTTTTTCCAACGGAAGGTCGAGGTTAACCTCCTCTCGCACCTCACGCTGGCAAGCATGCCTTGCATCTTCACTCTTATCCATAAAACCACCGACCAAAGCCAAACAGTTTTGATAAGGATGGGCCTTGCGACGAATCAGCAAGAGTTTGATTTTCCCTTCCACAAAGCAATAAGCTACCATATCCACCGTCACGCTCGGTTTTTCATACTGAGGAAGATCCTGTTTGCAGTACCAGTCTAAAAATTCCTTCTCCGTCGCATGAATCTCAAAATATTCTCTTTCTGTCATTCCAGCCGGGATTATCGTTTCAGTCATCTTATCCCTCCCTGACAGCTTTTGTCCATTGGTACCAACCGACTAAACTATTGATGGTGTAAACCCAGTACATACCTTGGATATGGATATTTTCACCCCACCAGAGGTAAATACTAAAGAGATTGGTTGCAATCCAGAAAATCCATTGCTCACGGTAAAGACGTGTCATCAAGAGCTGACCAACACCATTGGTCGCATCGGTAACACTGTCACGGAAAGGACGAGCGCTATGGATACTTTGGTAGGCAAAGCCCATACCAATCCAGATGATAGCAGTCAAAGCCAAATATTTGAGCCAATCAATCAGGCCAAGTTTCTTAGCTTCAAAGTGGGATTCTTCTGGTTTTCCTTGCTCATTGATCCGATTAGACAACCAAGTATAAAGACCAATAGGCTGCATCACAAAGAAATAAACTGTGGTCAATACTTCACCATAGAAAGTGGCATCCATGGCTAATACCAAGTAGATAGCAGAGTTAATAGCACCAAAAAGGTAGTTACTTGCCCGACCTTCTGCAACCAAGATAACGCAGACAATCCCTGTCCAAGAGGCCAAAAGACCAACCCAATCATGACTTTCCGTGTTTTGTGTAAACTCCAGAATAAGAGGGACACTTGATAAAGCAATCAAATAGAGCCACTGGAAAAGACTGCGTCCCACAAAGAGGTCTTTCCAAAGCAAACGCATAACTCCTGCAAAACCAATTTTACGAGCTTCTGCGTGAACATTTTTAAAGTTTGCGATAAATCGAGTAATTTTTTCAGTTATTTTTTTCATTTTCTTCTCCTAATCTGCTTGGTAAATAGCATCGATAGCTACTTTTGCTGCTTCATAATTTCCTAGATAGTCATCAGCTAGATAAACATGAGGGATATTGGCTAGATATTGCTCCCTCATCATATCTAAATGCTGAGAAAAACTATGACGGATATGGTCTTCTGCCATAGTCATGTCTCGAAAACCATCATTGACATAAGAGCCAACAGGTTGAACAAAGAGGATTAAATCCCACTTTTCCTTGGCTAAGATGGAAACGAATAGATTATCAAATGTTTCTACGGACAAGTCCCCCTGTTCTTCAGTTTCCATGTAGTAATCGTAGTAGCCCTTGGTTACTAGTGAGTTGGTATCTGCAATGACCAGGCCTCGATTGGCATGGCTATCGATTAACTTGGAAGTTTGGTCATATTGCCCCAAAAGAAGGTAATAATAATCTTTTGGGGTAAGCTCATCATCTCGAACATTATTTTTTATCTGATACTCACGAGCATACTCCAGACTGACTGGCGCATCATAGAAGCGAGCTAAATCCTTGGCTAGAGTTGTTTTACCATTACTCGCACTTCCCATAATCAACACTTTTTTCGTAAACTGACGGCGGAAAGGTTGAGCAATGTATTTCCAATATTTGCTTGGATTTTCTCGAATCATAGTAGCCGAAATTCCAAATTTTCTTTCCTGTAGAACAGTCTCAAAACCACGTTTTGACAATTCTTGTTGGTATTCGGATTCTCCTACAAAAAAGATAAGCTCCTCACCAGTCTGGTCATAGGAAATGGCCTGCAACATCTGATCCAACCACTCCTGCCAGCCCATCGGATAGCGTGGAATATTGCTTTCGTCAAGTTTACAAACAGAGGTCAACTCATCATCTCGAAAAGCTTCACGAATATAGCGAAATCTCTTTTGTAGTGTAAGCCCCACCTGTTCACCACGATCTCCCTTATAACCTGAAACTACCACCCATACAGCATCACATTGACGTTTTGCTCTTTGGATTAAATCAATATGCCCTTGATGTAAGGGAGCAAAGGTGCCAAAAACCACCGCTATACTCTTTTTCATATCTGCTCAACCTTTTTATAACTTTTTATATTTTGTATTATACTCTGTCTTGTTCCGTTTGTCAAGACTTTTTTATTATTTTTTATAAAAACATTGCTAAATGATAAGAATTTTTTACTTGATATGCAAAACCGGATCAGGAGAATTTTGTTTTGAAATCCTTAAAATAAATGCACAATCCAAGTAGCTATTTGGGCAACAACTTTTCAAAAAAGAGGCTGAAACAATCTGTTCCAACCTCACATTTTTAAACAATCTCAAATTTTAACTGACCAGCTTTGACACCAATCTTCAGAGTCTTGCCAGCTTCCAATTCACCTTTAAGAAGAAGTTCTGCTAGTTTGTCTTCCACTTCCGTTTGTAGGGTTCTACGAAGTGGACGAGCCCCCATCTCTGGATCATAGCCTTGCTGAGCTAGAAGTTTAAGGGCAGATGCTTGGAGTTTCAAGTCAATTCCTTTTTCTGCAAGACTAGCAATCAATGGTTTGACCATAATCTTGACAATTTCTTGCATGTGTTCGCTATCCAAGCTATGGAAGACCACCTTTTCATCAATACGGTTGATAAACTCTGGTCGATAAGTTTTTTTCAACTCTTCAAAGATTCGTTTTTCCATATTTTCTTGGTCAAAACGAATATCCTTAGCTCCAAATCCAACTGTTTTGTCATCACGAAGAGCTGTCGCACCAAGGTTTGATGTCATGATAATGATGGTGTTTGAGAAGTCAACCTTGCGACCTTTACTATCTGTCAAGACACCATCATCCAAGACTTGCAAGAGTACATTAAAGATGTCTGGGTGCGCCTTTTCTACCTCGTCAAAGAGAAGTACTGAGTACGGTTTATTGCGAACCTTCTCGGTCAACTCTCCACCTTCTTCGTAACCTACATAACCTGGAGGAGCTCCGTTGAGACGGCTAGCTGCAAATTTCTCCATATACTCACTCATGTCAAAACGGATAAGGGCTGATTCGTTATCAAAGAGGACTTCTGCCAAGGCCTTGGCCAATTCGGTCTTACCAACACCTGTTGGTCCTAGGAACATGAAGGATCCGATTGGACGTTTATGACTACGAATACCAGATTGATTACGGCGAATAGCACGACTGATGCTAGATACTGCTTGTTCTTGCCCAATCACACGCTTGTGGAGTTCAGCTTCAAGATTGAGATACTTCTTAGCATCTGTTTGCGTCAATTTTTGAACTGGAATGCCTGACAAGCGACTCAAGGTTGTCAAAATATCAGACTCTTTTACTAGATCTTTATATACTGGAACTTCCTGCTCTTTTGCAATGAGCTGAGTTGCTTGTTTCCATTTGCCATCCATCAAGGCCTTGTCAGCAGCTGTTAGACCTGACTCGTCTTTTTTAGCGTGTTTTGATTTATTTTGGACAGTTGCTGCGGCTTCATCCAAAAGATCAATAGCTGAGTCTGGCAAGTGACGACTTGTCAAATAACGATGCGCCATTTTAACAGCTGTTTCGACAGCATCGTCTGTAATTTGGACATGGTGGTGCTTCTCATAGGTTGCTTTCAAGCCCTGTAAGATAGCCATACTGTCAGCCACACTCGGCTCCTCAATCATCACTTTAGCAAATCGACGAGAAAGGGCTGCATCTTTTTCGATATGTTTTTGGTATTCTTCCTGGGTGGTTGCTCCAACGGTTCTCAGAGTTCCACGTGCCAAGGCAGGTTTCAGGATATTGGCCGCATCTAAGGTCGAGTCAATCCCACTTCCTGACCCCATAATAGTATGAAGCTCATCGATAAAGAGGATAACCTTACCATCTTCCTCAATATCTTTGATGATATTGTTCATACGTTCTTCAAAGTCACCACGGAAACGAGTTCCCGCAACCACATTCATCAAATCAAGTTCCAAAACTCGCATCTTAGCCATTTCATCAGGTACATCCCCGTTGGCAATACGTTGCGCAAGACCAAGTGCTAGAGCTGTTTTACCGACACCTGCATCTCCAACTAGGACTGGATTATTTTTTGTCTTACGGCTCAAGATTTGAATCATACGAGAGATTTCTTGGTCGCGCCCGATGACTGGTTCCAATTTACCCGAACGAGCTTGCTCCGTAAGGTCATGCGTATAATCTTCCAAACCTCCACTTGGTGTCTGAGGCATACCCATCATATTAGCCATGGAATTTTGCTTATCCGCTACCGTACGATGGCGTTGACGAAGGGCCTTCAAATCTTCTCTAGTCCAACCAGCACGCGCTTCAAGACTTCGACGAAGTCCAGCAATCTTGACCTGATCCTTCTGATCTTCGTAAGAAAATCCCGCTTTTTCTAAAATGCGAGTAGCTAAGGCATTACCATCATGTAAGATAGCATAAAGAAGATGCTCTGTTCCCAATACCTTGGCATGAACGACAGACGCTATATGTTCTGCCTCCAACAACAATACCTTCAAACGGTGTGAAAAAGGAAGCTCATGATAATTTTCCTTATCGCTATACTTTGTTTCAGTCAGCTCTACAGCAACTTCCTCCAGACGATCAATCTCATATGGAAATTCGTTTAAAGTCGCCCCAGCTACACTGTAACCATGATTGGCCATAGCAATCAATAGGTGCCATGACTCTAGGTATTCTGCCCCAAAATGACTGGCGACCAGAAAGGCACTTTCTATACATTCTCTCAATGCTTTTGAATATTTCATTTAGTTCTATTTTCCTTTTCTATCTACCTCTTGTAATAACTGACGGAGCATATTGGCACGGATAAGATTGGCATCATCGCCTAAAACTCGGTCTGTCGCCATTGCTAATAATAGATTCATCTCCTGACGAGTCACCAAATCCTGCTCAAACAAGAGTCTTAAAACATCTTCAAAGATAGCTAGGCTAACTTCTTCACCTACCGAGTACAGTAGCTCTCGGAGCATATCATGATGGTTGGAGAATTCAATCCGTCCTATACGAATGTAGCCACCACCACCACGCTTACTTTCAACCAAGTATCCCCTGCTTTCTGTAAAACGAGTCTTAATCACATAGTTAATCTGACTAGGAACAACCTGGAAAGTATCTGCCAACTGGCTCCGTTGCAACTCCACAATACCAGATTGATCTAAAATTGCCTTGATGTAGGCCTCAATATGATCTGATGTATTTTTAAGTCTCATAACAAACCCACCTCTCTTTAAACCTTGACTATCTTTGACTATACTATCATTTAACACTCTATAAGTCAAATTTTTAAAGCTCAACCATTGGAAATACTGACTTTTTTAGAAAATACTTTGGCATTAATTCGCCTTAGTTTTTCTTGAAAGTTCCTAAAAAAGTCCACAAAAAGAGCCCTAAAAAGGGCGTAATATTGACGAGTTCAGCAGGCAAGAAACGAGCACGGTCAAACGTGCTTTTTAATACCTACTAGTAGTATAGCATATCCAGAAAACTCTCTCAATCATTAGCAATAGCTCCAATATTGAAGTATAATGATACTGTAACTCTTGCAGAAGCTAAGAAGGCCTTTCTCAGGAAAGTTTAAAAAGATAAGAGAATTTAATTTAATTTAAAAGCATTTAGTTCTAGCCAATTAATATTTCTGGTTTCACTATTTTAAAACGATAATTAGGAGTAGATAATTATGAATAAGACCGGTATAGAAAACTTAGTAATGATTAATGATGAAGAATATGTACATTGTCCAGTTTGCGGAACATTGACCGCCGTTTATGACATTTGTGATCATTGTAATTGGCAAAATACGGGTGAAACCAACATTGATGGAGGCCCCAATAAGATGACACTAGCAAAAGCTAAGGAAAGCTTACCTTAAGGGGATTCCAATAATATAACAAACTATAGCACTACAAAATCAGGAACAGAAAAATAGAACTTAGAAAGTTTAACAATAAAGTTGTAACGATTACAGACGTTGATAACCAGACCTTTGAGGGAATTTGTCTTTTTGAAGATAAGGATACTTTTGATGAAGAGTATGATGCTTTATCTGTTAAAACAGGTTTACGATGGATGAGATTGTTTGAAAATGAAATTTTAAACGTTGAAATTATTGAAAAAAATTAACCAACCTAAAAGCCCTTAGATTTTTTCCAAGGGCTGATTTATTTGCAAGGATAGCCAGGACTGTCGAGGCTCCTGCATTTCTCGACCCACTAACTAAATGGCGCGTTGGTGACAGATTCTCAACCTCTATCCTTCGTATCTTAATTATGTCACAGTATCCATCAAAAATAAATTATGAGGGAGGTGACTGAACATCAAAAATAATCTATATGTATCTAAGCATGTTTACTATTTGTATATAATCTTTGTCGGTCATATCATTTAATTCTTACAAATAAATGTATAGTTTATGACTTTCTATCTGAGAAAAAATCTCTCCAAAATGGATTCTCGCTATTAAAAATTCTAACTTCTTCTTCAGTCATATTATGAGGATAATCAAGAAAAAGGTTATAAATTTTTTGCTGATCAAAGCTGAATAACAGCTCTCCTCTAACATCTATCTTATCAATCCACCAAACTTTTGACTCTTCACTATCTTTGTAAAAATCACTGTACCCTTCAAGATTAGACTCCGAAGTAATGAGTTCATCTGTTTCATCGGATGAGTCTGGTTTGTTATAGTCATGTAGTTCATTATTTAACATCATTTAATCACTTTTTGTTATCTCTTAAAATTACCACCAGGTAAATGATTTCTCGCTTGGTAATTCTCCTCTATCCCACATCTGCTTCACTGCTCCACGAGCCTTGTTTGCATAATAGGGTGCCCCAAGTTCTTTATCATAATTTGACTCGATAGCAACTGTAACTTCGCCAGTTTGCTCATCAATCTCAATCATACCTGGGTCACGGTTTTCAGGAATATACCAATATCCTAAAATACCAGAATTAAAAATTTTAATTAGTTTAAGCATTGCTTTTTTCCTATATTCTAAAGTCGCTCAAGTCATTTAGTACCACACAACTTGCCCTGACCTTCATAATCATAACCAACGATACAAATACTCGATAAAAAGCAAGCACCTCGGCCATTAACATAAAATTCAAGAGCTGTGTCTAAATTTCATCTTTTTTCATCACATCACAATACGTCAATTATATCACTTTTTATCTATCAGAATTTCCATTTATAGACAAAAAAGAGCTGGCAAAGTATCAACCTCACCAACTCCCTATTTTTCTACTTATCTAAGCCTAATTCTGCCAAGATTTGACGTTTGTAGGCAATCTTTTGGACTTCCTTGTCCTCGTCTTCAGACCAATCTAGTTTAATTTCTGAAACAATCTGCCCAGGGCGATTTTTCAAGATATAGATACGATCACTAAGGTTAAGAGCCTCCTCGATACTATGCGTAATGATGAGTGTCGTCAAGCCTAGCTGTTTATGAATATCAAGATACCAGTCATGAAGTTCCATCTTAGTCATCTCATCCAAGGCACTAAAGGCCTCATCTAAAAGAAAGAGCTTGTGCCCAAAAAGGTAGGTGCGGAGTAAGGCCACACGCTGGCGCATCCCACCGCTAAGCTCATGAGGATACTTATCCCGTACAGCCGTCAACTGAAAGGTAGCAAGGATTTCGCCTGCTCTGGCAATAGCTTCTGCCTTATCCACCTTTTGGATCAAGAGAGGCAGGATGATATTGCCTAGTACCGTCTTGTGTTCCAAAAGCAGATCCTTTTGTAGCATATAACTCACGCGCCCCTTAGGATTTTCTTCACCGTCAAGTACAATTCGCCCCGACTGGACTTCTAAAATGCCTGCAATCAGGTTAAAGAGGGTAGTCTTTCCTACACCACTGGGGCCTAGTATAGAGACCACTTCACCTGAAGTTACCTGCAGGTTAATATCCTCTAAGATCTTTTCATCATCGTAGGCGTAGCTTACGTGTTCTAGTCTAATTTCTGTCATTATTTCACAAATTCGTTAGTGAAGCCTTTGTCTGTCAAGTCTTCTTTAAGAATACCATTTTCTTTATCCCATTTGTAGAAGGCGTTCCAGCGAGCTGCATCAAATTGACCCCATTTTTCCTTGTCGCTTGCGTATTCTTTTGACAAATATTTTTGAGATTCGATGACAAAGTCACGTTTTTCCTTGAGTTCAGGTGCATTTTTGATGAGGATATCAGCTGCTTCCTCTGGATGCTCCATGGCATATTGATAGCCTTTTTTGATGGCTTGGATAACTTTGCGAGCTTCTTCTTTGTTATCTTTCAAATAGTCGTTGTTTGCGATGATAACTGGTGAGTAGTAGTCAAACTCCTTGACATAGTCTTTCAAGTACATGAAGTTAGCGTCTACGCCTTGAGATTTAGCAAGGATACCATCCCAACCGTAGTAAATCCAAGCAGTGTCAAAGACGCCATTGGCAATCGGTGTGATTGAGTTTGAGTCGTTGTTTGGTACTTTTTCGACCTTCTCAAAGTCTCCACCTTGTGATTCTACCAAGGTTTTCAACATAGCAAGCTCAGTTGGGTCATTCCAAGTTCCATATTTCTTACCAACCAAGTCTTTAGGACTGTTGATATTGTCAGACTTACGAGAGATGATCCCTGATGTATTATGCTCTACGATAGCAGCAACGGCAGTAATTCCTGCTCCTTTTTCCAGTTTCTTAGCCATGTAGTCTTGGAAATACACTGCAAATGGTGCCTTACCATTGATAACCAAGTCAGAAGAACTTTCTTCTGGTGGCAATTTCAAGTCAACATCCACTCCAGCTTCTTTAAAATATCCTTTTTCTTTGGCAACATAAAGCCCTGTGTGGTTAGTATTTGGTGTCCAATCTAGGATAAAGTCAATTTTTTTGAGTTCTGCTTCTTTGTTATCCTTAGAAGCAGTTCCTTGGCCACAAGCCACAAGCACGACAGCCACAAGAGCTGTTACAATCGTTAAAAACACTTTCCATGTTTTCTTCATTTTTATTTCCTCTTTTCTTTTTCCAAAACGATCTATTTTAAGCACGTTTCCATTTAATCACATATTTTTCACTAATATCAACCAACTTCATACCCAGAAGACTGATCAGCGATACCAAAATAATAATCGCAAACATGGTATCATACTGAAACAGTTTCTTAGACTGAATCATGTAGACACCTAGTCCTTCAAAGCCTCCCAACCACTCAGATACCACTGTTGTGATAAAGGCATAGGAGATACTAACCCTAAGACCTGCATAAAAGTAAGGCAGACTGACCGGAATCTTAAAATGCCAGAGAATTTGCCAGGGATTGGCTCGCATCAGACTAAATAAGGTCAGCATATCCTTATCACAATGCCTAAAACCGTCCAAAATACTGACGATAATAGGGAAGGTTGTCGTCAAGATGATTAGGACAATCTTGGGCAAGATTCCATAACCGAGCCACAAGACCAGGATAGGAGCTATGGCAATGGTTGGTATGGTCTGGACAACCACCATCATAGGGTAAATCAGATCATTGAGCCAGCTCAAACTATCCATAAGGACAGCCATGATACAGGCTATCAAGACTCCCAACACTAGACCTAACAAGGCTACTCTCAAGGT
>QWCB01004116.1_pt1 | contig 10469 bp, 11 predicted proteins | sample 1972511 | NCBI WGS metagenome assembly QWCB01 (sample SAMN09866719, study PRJNA288562) | Human gut metagenome isolate term5_stool, whole genome shotgun sequencing... | isolation source: gut | host: Homo sapiens | place: USA: California
TGGAGATACATCAAGATAATCTCCAAAAAAATCCTTTGTTCGACGACTTAAGGCCGTCAAATATTTTTCATCTTTATCATTTTTATCATGAAAAAGGTTGAATTTTGCAACATTCATATCGTCTTTTTCTTGCAATGAAACAAGACGAACACGTTCTATACCTCTTACGGCAACATGAAGCTCATTGGGATTATCCGGGCTTGAAATTATCTGTCTTATATGTGCTTTCACGCCAACTCTGTATAAATCTTCCGTCGTGGGATTTTCTACGCGCAGATCTTTTTGCGTGAATATTAAAATCGGTAAACCGTGTTTTGAAGCATACCTGACAGATGCCACAGATTTTTTCCTCGTGACATCAAAATAAAGAGTCATATCGGGGAACAATACGAGAGACCTCAAACTCAAAGTCGGTAAAAAATTCTTCTCTAAAGACATACTACTCCTTCTGTTTTATAAATAAGAAATATCATACTTTTAAATAATAACATAAATCACATACAGATATCATTTTATTTTAATTGTTAACTTAATTTTCATGTGTTATTATACACTTTGCATTATACATATTTATAATATTTTGTGGAGATATAAGATGAGAAATTTACATAAACTATATAAATCGACCCTTTTTATGCCTTTCACACAAGATCCAGAATACTATAACTTAGTCTCAGATCTTTTCGAGTTAAAACAAGTTCAATCTCTTGACGAGTTCGAGCAACACGGTCAAATTTCGAGGCTGCGTCATACTTTTTGTGTGTCATATTTAAGTTATAAAATTTCTAAAAAAAAAGGTCTGAATCACAGAGCTGTCGCCAGAGCCGGACTTCTGCACGATCTATTTTATTATGATTGGAGAACGGCAGGAGACAATTCACATCGGCTTCACGGATACAGACATCCGGGATTTGCCCTTAAAAATGCCTTGGAAATAACAAAACTTTCCGAAATGGAAAAAGATATAATTAAAAAACATATGTGGCCTTTGACGATTTCTCTACCAAACTTCAAAGAATCGTTTATTGTATCTTTGGTAGATAAATATTGTGCAACAATGGAAGTTATCTATTCAAAAAAGAATTTGAGATTGGAAAAACTTAAATGATACTAATAAAAGAAATATTTATATTTTTCTTTACCTATGGTTTTTTAGGTTGGATAATAGAAAGTACATACTGCTCTTTCGGTAAAATGCGGCAAACCGGGAAATTAGCTGTTATAAACCGAGGATTTTTAACCGGACCTATGATACCGATTTACGGTGTTGTTGCGACTGTTTTCATCTATGCTTTGAGCCCGGTCAAGCATAGTATATTGCTTACAGTCCTTGTCGGAGCGCTGATTGCAGATTTTATTGAATATGCGACAAGTTATATAATGGAAAAAATCTTCCATACCAGATGGTGGGATTACTCTAAATTCAAGTTTAACTTAAACGGAAGAATTTGCCTGACGCATACAATTTATTGGGCTGTTTTATCTGTTGTTTTCATTAAATTTATACATCCGTTTATTTTAAATCAGTTAAATAAGATACCTCATGACATTAAGTCCTTTGGTTTTGTTATTTGTGTTTGTATTTTTATTATTGATTTTGCAAATACCGTTGTAACCACTCTCAAACTTAGAGATATTGAAAAGACCTTGAGAAAACTCAAGAACAGTTTGTCAAACGGAGTTAAAATTACAGATACACCCAGTATCAACAGTTTGAATTATTCAAAGGCGAACAGAATTTTGAAATATTATTCAACTCTTGCAAACAAGATAAAAAATGAGTCGTCGGAAATAAGATTTATGCTAAAAAATTCAACGATGGATATTTCGCAAGATTATTCAGATTATAAAAACAGCGTAAAAGACTTTTTGGTAATGGTCGAGCAAATGTTTAAGCGAAAAAAATAATACGGCAAAAAGCAGGCGACTTTCCTCGCCTGCTTTTCTAAAATCTAAAGTCTAAAATCTAATAAATGAACATAGCATCGCCGAATGAAAAAAATCTGTATTTTTCTTCGACGGCTTTTTTATATGTATTCATTGTCGTTTCATATCCGGCAAAGCTTGATATAAGCATAATAAGTGTGCTTTCAGGCAGATGAAAATTTGTTATAAGCGCATCTATTGTCCTAACTTTTTTTGGAGGATAAATAAAAATTGAACTGTCTGAATCGTCTGCCCTTATATCTCCAAACTTGTCATAAATCGTTTCCAAAGTCCTGACAACAGTTGTTCCCACTGCAACAACTTTTCCGCCGTTTTGCTTTGTCTCATTTATTATTTTTGCCTGTTCTTCACCCAATGAATAATGTTCTGAGTGCATTTTATGATTTTCTATGTTTTCAGACTTAACCGGTCTGAAAGTTCCGAGTCCTACATCTAAAGTCAGAAAAACTTCTTTTACTCCCTTATCCTTTATTTTTTCGAGAAGCTCTTTTGTAAAATGAAGGCCCGCAGTAGGCGCGGCAGACGAAGTAGCCTTGTCGGAATAGACAGTCTGATAATCTTCGGTATCTTTTAGTTTTTCTTTTATATAAGGTGGCAAAGGCATTTGACCGACTTCATACAATGCATCATAAAAATTTCCGCTTTTAACATGAAATTTAACTGTTCTGAGTCCATCATCGGTAATATCCAGGACTTCACAACTCAGTCTTTCGCTGAAATCAAAAACATTTGATACTTTTGCTCTCTTACCGGGTTTACAAAGACATTCCCAAACATCAAGTTCTCTTTGTTTTGCGAGCAAAAATTCAACCTTTGCTCCCGTATCTTTTTGTCCGTATATTCTTGCCGGTAAAACTCTTGTATCATTCATAACAAGACAGTCTCCGGGATTTAGAAAATCGATAATATCATAAAACTTTTTATGTGAAATTTTCCCCCTATTTTTATCAAGACAAAGAAGTCTTGCCTTATCTCTTTCTTGGGTGGGATGTTGAGCGATAAGTTCTTCGGGCAAATCGTAGTAAAAGTCACTTGTTTTCATCTGTTTTCCTTTCATGTTTTTAATTGACAGCATAACCCTAATATGTTAATTTATCATTGTTATAAATTCAAGTCCTATAAGGCATTCGGAGGTCTTTATGAAAAAATATAATGTAGGTATTATCGGTGCGACCGGAATGGTCGGTCAGAGATTTGTAAACTTGTTGTCAAATCACCCGAATTTTACAATAAAATTGCTTGCGGCAAGTTCAAACAGTGCAGGAAAGACCTATGCAGAAGCCGTAAAAGACCGTTGGTTAATTGATGAAGAAATGCCACAAAGCGTCAAAGATATGAATGTTTACGACGCTGAAAAAGATAAAAAATTCATATCAGAAAATGTTGATTTTGTTTTCTGCGCGACATCACTTTCAAAAGAAGAAACAAAAATTTTGGAAGAAAGTTATGCAAAACTTGAATGCCCCGTAGTATCAAACAACTCTGCTCATCGCCATACAAAAGATGTTCCGATGATTATTCCGGAAATCAATCCCGATCACGCAGAAATCATTATATCACAAAGAAAAAGACTGGGTACTAAAAGAGGATTTGTTGCGGTTAAATCAAATTGTTCTCTTCAAAGCTATGTTCCCGCTATTGCTCCCCTGCTTGATTTGGGCGTTAAAGATGTGGTCGTTTGCACCTATCAGGCAATTTCCGGAGCGGGAAAAACTTTCAAGACAATGCCTGAAATTTTAGACAATGTCATTCCTTTTATATCCGGAGAAGAAGAAAAAAGTGAAATCGAACCGCTTAAAATTTTCGGAAAAATCGTGGGCGATGAAATTGTTCCCGGCAATATGCCAAACTTTACATCACAGTGCATCAGAGTTCCCGTATCAGACGGACATACGGCTGCCGTTTTTCTTACCCTTGACAAAAAGGTTTCAAAAGATGAAATCTTAGATCGTTGGGCAAATTATAAAAATCCCATTGCAGATTTAAATCTGCCTTCCGCTCCCAAACAATTTTTACATTATTTCAAAGAGGATAATCTTCCTCAGCCCAAACTTCAAAGGGAACTTGAAAACGGAATGGCAATCTCACTCGGAAGACTTAGAGAAGACACAATTTTTGATTATAAGTTTATCGGACTTTCACACAATACTAAAAGAGGAGCAGCAGGCGGAGCAGTCTTACTTGCAGAGCTCCTGTGTGAAAAAGGTTATATTTAGGAGTAATTATGAAAAATACAATCTTCACAGGTTCCGGTGTTGCGATTGTAACGCCTTTTAACGAAGACAATACAATAAATTTTGATAAATTCGAAGAATTAATTGAATTTCAAATAAAGAGCGGAACAGATGCAATTATAATCTGCGGTACAACCGGAGAAAGTGCCGCTTTGAATCATGAAGAACATTCTTCGGTTATTGAATTTGCGACAAAAAAAATTGCAGGTCGTGTTCCGGTCATCGCAGGCACGGGAAGCAACGACACAAGATATTGTTTAAAGCTTTGTAAGGAAGCCGAAAGTCATAAAGTTGATGCCTTTTTGATGGTTACCCCCTATTACAATAAGACATCTCAAGACGGTCTTTTTGAACATTATAAATATATTTCGGACAACACAAATACACCTATGATTATCTACAATGTTCCGGGTAGAACCGGACTCAATGTCAAGCCCGAAACTTATTTTAGACTCTCAAAACTTGAAAATGTAGTTGCAATAAAAGAAGCTAACGGAGATATAGCTGCTCTTGCAAAGACAATTTCTCTATGTGAAGATAATTTAGATTATTACAGCGGAAACGATGATCAAATAGTTCCATTCTTGTCCTTAGGTGCAAAAGGCGTAATTTCTGTTATGGCAAATATAATTCCAAAACAGACTCACAAAATTGTATCAGACTACCTTTCCGGAGATACAGAATCTGCAAGAAAAGCTCAATTAAAATATACAAAACTCATAAACACTTTATTTATGGATGTAAATCCCATTGTTGTAAAGAGCATTTTAAATTATGCGGGTGTAAATGTAGGTCATCTGCGCCTTCCGCTCATCGCCCCTTCTAAAGAGCAGAAAGAAATCATTTTGAAAGTAATGGAAGAATATAATTTAACGGAGATATTATGAAAATAATTTTATGTGGCTCAAACGGTAAAATGGGTAAGGTTGTTTGCCAAATTGTAGACGATTCAGAAAAAAATGAGATAGTCGCAAAGGTCGATGTCAATACAAAATTCGATGAAATCACAAACTCCGCGGACGTTATAATCGATTTTTCAAATCCTTCTTCACTTTCCGATTTACTTGAATATGCAAAGAAAAATACCTTGCCCGTAGTGCTTGCAACTACCGGATATACTAAAGAGCAGAACGAAGAAATCATTGAAGCCGCAAAACAAATACCGATTTTCAAATCGGCGAATATGTCGATCGGAGTAAACCTTATTATCAATCTTGCAAGAAAAGCCACTAAGATTTTAAAAGACGATTTTGATATTGAAATAGTCGAAGCACACCACAATCAGAAATTAGATGCTCCGTCCGGAACCGCAATTTTAATTGCAGACAATATCAATGACGAGCTTTCCGATAAGATGAACTATGAGTATGACAGGCACGACAAATATCAAAAAAGAGATAAAAATGAAATCGGCATTCATTCGGTGCGCGGTGGAACAATTGTCGGTGAACATGAAGTGATTTTTGCCGGTCCTGACGAAATTGTTAAAATCGGTCATTCGGCAAGATCAAGAGAAATTTTTGCAAACGGAGCGATAAAAGCCGCAGAGTTTTTGCTTGATAAGAAAAACGGACTCTATGATATGACAAATCTTTTGGAGGTATAAAATGTTTAATATAGAATCAAAGAAAAATATTTCAATGGTATCTTTGACTTATTCAATTTCAGACAGTGCAAAGGCAATATCTGCACTCGCTCTGCTAAGTAAAAAAGCGATAAATATCGATATGATTTCGATGTCACCCACAGGCGCAGGTAAAGTAAGTTTAGCCTTTTCATTTGATGACGCAGATTTTTCGGATTTAATGATTGTTTTGAGTGAATTTAGAAAAGACAATTTTGATCTTAAAATTTCTGTTCGAAACGACAATGTAAAGATTTTAATTTCAGATGATGAAATGAAAAATCAAAGCGGTGTTGCCGAAAAAGTTCTAAGCGCGCTTATCAAAGAGGGAATTGAAATTATTATGGTAACCACAGCAGAAACCGAAATTTCTCTTTTGATAAATGCAGAGGATTTAGAAAGAGCAACACAGATAATAAAAAATAACGATTAAGCAATAATTGAATTTAGACGACAGATATTCGTATCTGTCGTTTTCTTATTTCTATGATATAAATTTTTGATTTATCTATTCAAAATTCGTTATTTAACAACATAAAAAAAAATTTAATCAAAAAAATAGGCATCGGGCGATTGATAATCGCCCGCTACGCCGATGCGGTGCGACAATCCCACAGTCTAAAGAAAAAATGGTGCGAAAGCACCATTTTTTTATCCATATACTAAAAATCCATTTCTCTTATGTTCGCTTCTTTTATGATATTTCTCAATTATTTGTCTGTCTTTTTCCGGGATATCTTCTCCCCTTAAATATTTGTCAATTGAATAATATGTTACTCCCATTTCCTTTTCGTCTGTCTGCCCTTCAAAAAGTCCGGCAGACGGCGCTTTTTCTATTATATGTGACGGAGCACCAAAGTATCTTAAAAAATCATATATTTCTTCAACGCATAAATCGGCAATCGGATTTACATCAAAAGCTCCGTCTCCCCATTTTGTGAAATATCCCATATATCTCTCACATTTATTTCCCGTTCCGACAACAAGTCTGTTTTCAGCTGCTCCGATGGCATATAGAGTTGTCATTCTAAGTCGTGGATTGATATTTGTCAGAGCCGGATCATTTAATTTTGTTTCTTTTTCCAAATCTGAAACAAGAGCCTTTTTTGTTTGAGTTAAGTCAACAGTCCTCATTTTTATATCAAATTTTTTTCCTAGTTCCAAAGCATCACTTTTGTCGGTTGTGTAATTTTGCTTGGATTCACAGGGCATAATTATTCCTATTGTATTCTCGCAGGCTCTTTTACATAAAATGCCAACCAGAGCGCAGTCTTTGCCACCGCTGTTACCAAAAATGAAACCGTCAGAATGTGCATCTTTCAAGACTTTTCTCAAAAATTCAACTCTCTTTTTTTCTTCTTCTTTCCAATTTCTCATATTCAATCCTCTTTATAATTTTGCCATACTGCAAAGTTTATATTTTTATTATTTGAGACAAACTTTTTCTCATATTCGGTCGGTATATTTTCTTCAATATATTCACTTTTATATAAATCTTTACAATTAACTTTATTTATAAATCCAAAATCTTTAAAATTCTCATTAGAAAAGTCAAAGAAATCATCATTGTCCGTCTTTTGAAAAATCAAACCTTCAGGCTTTAAGATTTCATTATAAATTTCAAGAAATTTTGGACTTGTAAGTCTTCTGTTTGCATAAGATTTTTTTGGATACGGACAAGAAAAATTCAAATAAATTCTGTCAATGCAGTTTTGGTCAATGAATCTCAAAAGATATTCAGCACCGGTCAAAAGAAAAAGAATATTTTCGCAACCGTTTTCCTTTGCAATTTCAGCGGCCTTTACAATTACATTTTTTTCCTGTTCAACTGCAATTATCTGAACATTTTCATATCTTTTTGCAAGTTCGGTGGTGAACCTACCCATTCCACAGCCGATTTCAAGATAAACTTCGGAAGCTTTCGTCTGCTCCAAGATTTCGCTTCCGATTAATTTTCTGTGATCAGGCTCGGTTATTTTAGGTATATAGATAAGGTCTGAAACCTTTTCAAGCCTTGGCAATAGATTTTTCTTATTTCTTATTCTCAATTTAATAATCCCTCGAAGCAAGTCTATGAGCAAATTCAATTAAAAATTCTGCTTTGTTTCCGAAAATTTTAAGTGATTCAATTGCAGTTTCAGTCAATTGGTTAACAAGTTCAATTGATTTTTCAACACCGATAAGAGAAGGAAATGTTGTTTTGTTTTTCATCTTATCCAGTCCTATATTTTTACCTAAAATATCTTCGTTTGATTTCACATCTAAAATATCGTCTATAATCTGAAAAGCAAGCCCTATATTCTCCGTATATTTTCTGATTGCATCTGTTTTTTTTCTTGAAGCTTTGGCAACTATACAGGCAAGTTCTCCTGCGGCAACAAATAATATTCCCGTTTTCATCTTATAAATATTCTGTAGAGTTTCTATATCAATTTCAGCGTTTTCATTCATAAGATCCAAAGCTTGACCACCGACTAATCCTTCAACGCCAATTGTTTCACTGAGAGATTCATAGCACTTCATCTTGTCTGATGAAGAAATTTTTCTGTTTGCAAATATTGCATCAAAAGCAAGACCACCCAAAGCATCGGAAATTAATATTGCGTTTGCTTCGCCAAATTTTTTGTGAGTAGTGGGTTTTCCTCTTCTCAAATAAGCATTATCCATACAGGGCAAATCATCTTGAATCAGAGAATTCACATGGGTAAGTTCAATAGCACAAGCTACAGGCAAGACTTTGTCTAATTTTTTATTAAAGATTTTGCAAGCTTTAAAAATTTCAATACATAAAATTGACCTTACTCGTTTACCACCATTGAAAACACTATATTTTATTCCCTGCTCAATCACAGAATTTCCGGGCATTAAATCTTCGATTATTTTACCAAGTTCTCCTTCAATAAGGGTCTTGTTAATATCTATCCAAGCTTCATAGTTGCTATTTCTGAATTCTTGCATAAGCTCTCCAAACAAATTTTGATATATGATAACACATATAAATATATTTTAAAATATTAAAACGACAATGAAATCATAGTAACCGGGTAAGCCGGTGGTTTGTTTTTCCCCTATTTAAATATATTTTAAAATATTACAATGATAACGATAAAATTATTAATATAGCAAAAAGAACATCTCAAGGGATGTTCTTTTTATAACTTTGGTGCCGGTGGTCGGGGTCGAACCGACACGGTGTCGCCACCATCGGATTTTGAATCCGACACGTCTACCAATTCCATCACACCGGCATATTTTATTTAATTTTTCTGCTCCCGGGTTTTACCAAAGGAATTTTGTTTTCCTTACAAATCGGACAGTCTTCTTTATCAAAACTTTCAACTTTTGCTGAATATACAGATTCAAAACGGCAGTCAAAGACTTTTTCGCCACCGGTTCTGTCAACAATTGAACCGACTCCGACAACAGTTGCTCCCAAATCTGATAAAAGGCTTAAAACTTCCTTTACGGATCCGCCCGTTGTAACAACATCTTCAACGACTAAAACTCTCTGACCCGGTGCAACGACAAAGCCTCTTCGCAGCGTCATTTTACCGTCTGAGTCTCTTTCTGCAAAGATATTCTTAACACCTAAAACTCGGCTCATCTCATAAGACATTAAAATTGCACCTATTGCAGGTCCGATAACAAGGTCAATTTTTTCATCTTTGAATTTTTCAGCTAAACTTTCGCAAAAAATTGCACTGAGTTTAGAATCTTGAAAGATTTTAGCACATTGTAAATACTTATCGGAATGTCTGCCGGAAGTAAGCAAGAAATGCCCATTGAGTAAGACATGATTTTCAATTAAAAGTTTTTCAGCTTCTGTGTTAGTTAGCATTCATTCCTCCGAAAATAATCTCCTATTATTGATACAATCTTTTCTGAAGCCTTACCATCGCCAAATGACAAATCTTCTTCATCAAAAACAATTTTTTTATTTAACTTTTCAAGTATATCATTTTTATCCGCTTTCGCAAGCTGATTACAGTCATTTACCATTGTTTCCGGCCAAACCACAAAATCAAAAATAGTTACGCATTGTTTTTTTGCAAAGAAAGCCTCTCTTTGAATTCCGCCTGAATCAGTTACGATTTTTTTTGCTTTATTAACCAAATAAACTGAAGTCAAATATCCGACAGGCTCAATGAAAATAATATTCTTATAATCATCCATAATTTCAAGAACCGTATTTTTATTTCTGGGATGTACCGGATAAATAGTTTTGGACTCCAAAGTATCCATCGCCGAAAGTATTGTCCTTAAAACCTTTTCATCTTTTGTGTTTTCCTGCCTGTGACAGGTCATATAATAAAAATCTTTTGGAAGGCTTACATCTTGGCCCTTAATGCTCTTTACTTTTTCAGGAAGTTGACCTTTAACTTTTTCAGAATAAAACAAAAACGCATCATACATTGGATCTCCGACAAGATATACTCCGTTTTGCTCGGTTTTTCCTTCCTTTTCCAAAAAAGATATTGCCGATTTTGTACAGCAAAGCAAAAGAGTTGAAACGTGGTCAGTAACTATTCTGTTGACCTCTTCCGGATTTGTAAGTGTTTGAAGTCTTGCACCGGCTTCCACATGGCAAACGGGGATTAAAAGTTTTACCGCTGCAAGTGCTGCTGCCATTGTCGAGTTAGTATCACCATATAGGACAACCATAT
>QWCB01010548.1_pt1 | contig 10461 bp, 10 predicted proteins | sample 1972511 | NCBI WGS metagenome assembly QWCB01 (sample SAMN09866719, study PRJNA288562) | Human gut metagenome isolate term5_stool, whole genome shotgun sequencing... | isolation source: gut | host: Homo sapiens | place: USA: California
AAGGGCTTCGTAGGAGTCATAGCAGCGGGGAATGCCGTACTGCTGCGCAAACGCCTGTGCGCTTTCCATGTGCCGTGACCCCACGGCAACAAGCTGCTCCCCCTCTGCGCCCATCTGTTCCACCGTAGATGCAAACTTTTTGGCAATGGTGCCGGTCGCTAAAATTCCCCACTTCATAACGGTACCTCCCGGTTTATGATCGCAATCTTCAAAAATAGTGCCGATCAAAACGGCATATTTGCGATATGCAGTTTGCGGATGTTGCTTGCGCATCAAAAACGCAAACTGCTATACTTTGGATTCAGTATACCATGGTTTTCCCTTGCGGAAAAGGTAGCGAAACAAAAATGCCCCCGGAGAGCTTGTTGTGGCTCTCCGGGGACAGAGCCTATACCCCGGCATCTTTCATCTTGTTCCCAGCAGTCCCGTCCATTATAATAGAGATGGAAAGAAGGTGTCCACATGAAACATCGCATTGTGACGGCTGCGCAGATGAAGGAAATTGAACGAGCCGGGGATGCCCACGGTCTCCCCTACCTGCAAATGATGGAAAACGCCGGACTGGCGGCTTACTCTGAACTGCAAAAGCAGTTCCCACATTCCGGCAGACTGCTGGTGGTCTGTGGAAAGGGCAACAACGGCGGCGATGGGTTCGTGATTGCCCGCGCCGCTGCAAAAGATAGCTGGAATGTGACCGTTCTTCTGGCCGAGGGCGAGCCGAAAACCGTTGACGCCATCCGCAATTTCGAACGTCTGCACTCCCTGCCGGTGCACATCTGCACTGACGGTTCTGTACTGGAAACCCAGAGCTTTGCTGCCGTTGTGGATGCCCTCTACGGCACCGGGTTCCATGGTGAACTGCGGCCTTCCGGCCTTGCTGGCTGCGGGCTGATACGCCGTCTGCACAAGAGCGGTGCCTTTGTGCTGGCCGTAGACCTGCCCAGCGGCATCAACACGGATACCGGGGAGGTTGCCGAGGGCGCTGTCCATGCAGATCTGACCGTAACCTTTGACAGCTATAAGCCTTTGCATATCGCAAAAAACTCTGCGCCCCTGTGCGGAAAGATCGTCTGTGCCGACATTGGCATCCGGGATGAATGGCACCCGGAGTTTTGACGAGGGCTTGCCGCTGCGGAAAAGCACCTGCACGCAAAAGACCCCGGCAGCTTTCAAGGCACGCCGGGGTTCTTTTTGTCATTCTGCTGCAAAATATCTGCACTTTCTCGGCAGAACGCAGAAAATGTGGAAACCGCTTGATTTAGCTCGGTTTCCGCACTAGAATGGAAACCGGAAAAGCAAATACAGTTTCCGCAAGGAGGACGCTCATGCAGGAAAAGCTCGATGCGCTGGTGCGAACACAGGCGATGCAGTTATTCCGTCAACAGGGGCTGCATTTTACCATGCAACAGGTGGCAGAGCCGCTGCACATCAGCAAAAAGACCATCTACACCGTTTACCCCTCCAAGGAGGCGCTTCTGCTGGACATGGTAGACCATGCCTTTGCGGAGATCCACCACTGCAAGCAGAAAATTCTGGCGGGCAGCGGTACTTTGCAGGAGAAGCTGCGGGCGGTCATCATTGCCATGCCGACAGAATATGCCGCGCTGGACCTGCGGCAGATGAAGGAGCTGGACGAGAAATACCCGGTAGTGGCGGCGCGGGTGCGCAGTCAATTGGAAAACGGGTGGGAGCCCACTATGGCGCTGCTGGAACAGGCTGTGGCAGAGGGGGGCATGCGTCCGGTGTCCCTGCCGGTGCTGCGGCAGATGATCACCGCATCCATCGAGAGCTTTCTGGCAGACCGCAGTCTGGCAGAAAGCGGGGTGCAGTATGTGGCTGTACTGGAGGAAATGATCTCGATCTTACTGGAAGGAGTGCTGCCGCGATGAAACACAGTTTTTGCGAGGATTGGGAGTTTACAAGACACTGGACGGAAGCCTTTGGCAAGGGGCTGCCTGTACCAAAACAGCAAGCCGTCCGCTTGCCCCATACCTGCCGGGAGGTGCCGCTGCACTATGCCTCCCCTGCCGATTACGAGATGGTCTGCGGCTACCGCAAACGGTTCCGGGTGCCGCCGGTACAGGCTGCGCCCCGGCTGTTTGTCCGCTTTGACGGAGCCGCCCATCAGGCGGTGGTGCGGGTCAACGGCAGGGTTGCCGGGCAGCACCGGGGCGGCTATACCGGCTTTGCGGTGGAGATCACAGACCTTGTGGACCGGGAGGGTGAAAACCTGCTGACCGTGCAATTGGATACCCGTGAAGACCCGGCCATTCCACCCTTTGGCTTCGTCATCGACTACCTGACCTACGGCGGGCTGTACCGGGAGGTCTGGCTGGAAGCTACGGCAGAAAGCCGCCTGACGGATCTGTTCGTCTACACGCCCACCCTGCGTGATGCCGTGGTGCAGTGGACGGCAGAGCTTACACCCGCAGCCGTGGCGGTCCGCATCCGGCTGGAGACCGCAGACAGCACCCTGCTGGCAGAGCAGACCGCACAGGCGGCAGAAACCGGGAAGATGCAGCTTTCCGTCCCGGACGCACAGCCGTGGGATACCGAGCACCCGGTTTTGCATCATGCCGTGGCAGAGCTTTTGAACGCAGCCGGACAACCCATCGACCGCAAACAGGTGACGTTTGGCTTCCGCACCGCAGAGTTCCGGGCGGATGGCTTTTACCTCAACGGAAAAAAGACCTTTCTGCGGGGTCTGAACCGACACCAGAGCTACCCTTACATCGGCTACGCCGCCCCGGAAAGCCTGCAGCGGGAGGATGCCCGCATTTTGCAGGAGGAGCTGCACTGCACTGCCGTGCGCACCAGCCACTACCCCCAAAGTCCATATTTTCTGGACGAGTGCGACCGGCGGGGTCTGTTGGTGTTCACCGAGCTGCCGGGCTGGCAGCACATCGGGGACGACAACTGGAAGGACGCCGCCTGTGAAATGCTGCGGGAGATGCTCCTGCAAAACCGCAGCCACCCCAGCATCATCCTGTGGGGCGTGCGCATCAACGAGAGCGTGGACGACGATGCCTTCTACACCCGCACCAATCAAATTGCCCATCAGCTGGACCCCAGCCGCGCCACCTCCGGTGTGCGGTATCTGGAAAAAAGTCATCTGCTGGAGGATGTCTACGCCTACAACGATTTTTCCCACAACGGCGTAACGCCCGGCGCAAAACCCAAAAAGGACGTAACCCCGGATATGGGCAAGGCGCTGCTCATCTCGGAGTGCAACGGTCACATGTACCCCACCAAGGCCTTTGACGATGGACCGCACCGGCAGGAACACGCCCTGCGGCACGTCCGGGTGCAGAACGCCGCCTATGCCAGCGGAGAGCACGCCGGGTGCTTTGGCTGGTGTATGTTCGACTATCAGACCCACAAGGACTTTGGCTCCGGGGATCGCATCTGCTACCACGGCGTGCTGGACAGCTTCCGCAACCCCAAATTGGCGGCAGCGGTCTATGCCAGTCAGGGCGATGCCGACCCTGTGTTGGCGGTCAGCTCCTCCATGGACATCGGCGATAACCCCGCCGGGCAGCTGGGCACGGCCTACGTTTTCAGCAATGCCCAGCAGGTAAGGCTTTACAAAAACGATGTGTTTGTCACTGCCCTGCGCCAAAGCGAGTGGACGGCGCTGCCCCATCCTCCCTTTGTGATGGACGATCCCATTGGCGAGCTGCTGGAAACGCAGGAGCACTTTTCCCCCGCCAAGGCAGCCGCTGTGCGGGACTGTCTGCTGGCCGCCGGAAAATACGGCTTGGCAGGACTGCCGCTGGCCTACAAGGTCAAATTCGGCTGGTGTATGCTGCACTACAAAATGAGCTTTGAAGATGGCGTGGCGCTTTACGGCAAATATGTGGGCAACTGGGGCGGCGAAGCTACCCGCTGGCGGTTCGATGCCGTGCAGGACGGCAACGTGGTGCGCAGCGTGACCCTTTGCCCCAGTGCAAAGCTGCACTTGGAAGTCAAGGTCAGCCGGACGACTCTTCGGGAAAAAGATACTTACGATATGGCGGCTGTCCGGGTGCGCATTCTGGACGAGAATGGCACCCCTGCCCCCTACGCACAGTTCCCGGTGCAGTTTGCGGTGGAGGGCAGCGCCGCCCTTGTGGGTCCACAGACCGCCGTTGCCGAGGGCGGCATGACCGGAACCTATCTGCGCACCGTGGGCACTGCCGGAGAAGCCCTGCTCACCGTTTCTGCACCGCAGACCCAGCCCGTTGCGGTGCGGTTCACCATTGAAAAGGAGGACGCTGTATGGAACTGACCCTGAAACAGAAAACCGCATTTGGTATTGGTGCCGTGGGCAAGGATATGGTATATGCCCTGTCGGCTTCTTACGTCATGTATTATTATCAGGATGTGCTGGGGCTTTCGGCCAGCTTTGTGGGCGTCGTGCTCATGGCTGCCCGGTTCTTTGATGCCTTCAACGACCCCTTCATGGGGGTTCTGGTGGCAAAGACCCGCACCCGCTGGGGACGTTTCCGTCCGTGGATCCTTTCCGGCACGCTGCTCAATGCGCTGGTGCTCTACGCCCTGTTTGCCGCCCCGGTGCTGGACGAAGCGGCGTTGATGGTCTATTTCAGCGTGATGTACATCCTGTGGGGCGTCACCTACACCATGATGGATATTCCCTACTGGTCCATGATCCCGGCCGTGACCCGCATACCAAAAGACCGGGAGAACCTTTCCATGGTGGGGCGTACCTGTGCAGGCGTTGGTTCGGCTCTTATCGCCATGTTCACCATGCTGCTGGTGGGAGCCCTTGGCGGCGACAGCGAGCGTGCCGGCTTCCGCTGGGTGGCGCTGATCGTAGCGGTAATTTTTGCAGTGACAGAGCTGGTGTGCTGCATTTCCATGAAAGAAACCACCCCCAGTGAGATGAAGACCGCCACCGTAAAGGAGATGTTCTCCGCCCTCCAACTTCATCATCTATTTCTTCAAATACGACCTTGGCGGTGCAGGTTGGAAAGCCACCTACACCCTGTTTTCCACCGTGGGCGGTGCGGCGCAGATCCTTGGCATGATGGTGCTTTACCCCTTGCTGCGCAAAAAATTCAGCAGCACGCAGGTATTTTACCTGAGCCTTTTGCTGGCGCTGTGCGGCTACGGCACGCTGCTGTTGTTCTGCCTGACCGGCCTTTCCCACAGCCTTGCCCTGCTGTGCATTCCGGGCGTGGTAGTGTTCGCCTGCAACGGGATGCTGAGCGTGCTGACCACCCTGTTCCTTTCCAACAGCGTGGATTACGGCCAGCTCAAGACCGGACGCCGGGAGGAGAGCGTTATCTTTTCCATGCAGACCTTTGTGGTCAAGGCTGCCTCCGGTGTGGCGGTATTCCTGACCGGCATCGGGCTGGACCTCATCGGTCTTGTGGGCAACACGGAGGAGACCGGCCCGGTGGCCGTACAAAGCGCCGGAACCCTGCTGGGTCTGCGCCTGATGATGACCGTTCTGCCCATGCTGGTGCTGGCTGGTGCGCTGGTGCTGTTCCGCCGCAAGTTTGTTCTGACCGATGCCCGCGCTGCCGAGATCAGCGCACAGCTCCACGGGGAGGAAGCGCACCATGACTGAAACGCTGCACTGGTACGCGGAAACTTCCGGCGGCGTACAGACAGGCAGCTGCACGGTCACGGAGAATGGCGGTGCGCTGCATCTGACTGCAGACCTGCCCGCCGGGACGCTGAAGAGGGTGCGTGCCGAGATGCCGTGGACGATGGAAGCAGACGAGCGTCTGTTCATGAACGGCTACCAGACATGGACCTACAGCCCGGAGCTGGACCGGAACGGCAAGCTCCGCGGCACCGACCACATCCCCGGCTTTCTGCGCAAAAAATATGCCTTTGACCGCTACGGCGATTATCATTTTGCGCTTTATGGACATCAAAAGGGGCAGAGCCACGGCTTTTCCTACTGCTATTTCCGCAAGGGCACACAGTTCCGGCTGGTGGCATCGCTGGACGAGAAGCCGGGCTACACCATCCTCCGCTACGACAGCGGCAAAGCCCTGCTGACGCTGGAGCGTGACTGCGCCGGGGTGGAGCATCCCGGCGGCAGTTTCCCACTCCTTGACCTGTTTTTTGCCGAGGGCGGCGAGACTGAGGTGTTCGACGGCTGGTTTCAGGCTATGGGCATACGCCCTCGGACTGAAAAGAAGCTGGCAGGCTATTCCAGTTGGTACAACCGCTATCAGGACATCACCGAGGATACCATCCGGGAGGACCTGACCGGATGCCGCAGCCTACTTTGTCTGGGAGACCTGTTCCAGATCGACGATGGCTGGGAGCCCAAGGTGGGCGACTGGCTGGAAACAGATGCACAGAAATTCCCCCACGGGCTGAAAGGCATGGTGGAGGAAATTCATGCCACTGGCTTTCAGGCCGGGCTATGGCTTGCACCCTTTGTGTGCGAAAAGGACTCCGCCCTTTTCCGGCAGCACCCGGACTGGCTGCTGAAGGTGAACGGTACACCGTGGTGCTGCGGCAGCAACTGGAGCAGCTTTTATGCGCTGGATATCGACAACCCGGCCGTGCTGGACTATCTGCGCCGGGTGTTCGACCGGGTGCTGAACGACTGGGGCTTCGACCTTGTCAAGCTGGATTTTCTGTACGGCGCTGCCCCCTTTGGCAACACCCATGAGAGCCGGGCAGCCCGGATGTACCGTGCCATGGAGCTGCTGCGCAGTTGGTGCGGGCAAAAAGCCATTCTCGGCTGCGGCGTACCGGTGATGCCCGCCTTCGGGCTGGTGGAGTACTGCCGCGTCAGCTGCGACGTGAGCTTGGACTGGGACGATGTGTGGTATATGCGCCTGTTCCACCGGGAGCGGGTGTCCACAAAGCAGGCGCTGAACAACACGGTGTTCCGGCGTCAGCTCAATGGCCGTGCCTACGGCAGCGACCCGGATGTGTTCTTCCTCCGGGAGGAAAACTGCAAGCTGACGGCAGAGCAAAAACGCACCCTTGCCACAGTCAACGCCCTGCTGGGCAATGTGTTCCTTACCTCGGATATGCCGTCCCACTACACGGATGCGCAGCGGGCAGAGTACCGCCGTCTGCGCACCCTCTTTGAACACGCCACGCAGGTGCAGGCAGAAGCGGAAAACGACCGTCTCTCTATCCGGTATCTGCTGGACGGAACTCCACAAAAATTATGTTTCGACCTGTTCTGACAGTGCGAACAAACCACAACAAAACCACACCCGCCCATGTACTGTGCTTTGCGCACAATACGCAGGCGGGTGTTTTGCTGTTCTTCCGGTACGATCCTCCGTTTTTTAAATACAGCTTGGGTCTGTGCAGCACCGGCGGTGTCACACCCTGCGCTCAAGGTTCTGCCGGAACAGCGCAAACGCAAACATTATCACATTATCGTTATTTGAAAGCCAGCCAGACGCAAAGACGCAGTGCAGATTATGGCAGGGCCGTAACCGGCACTGCGTCTTTTTAATCCTCTGTATACGCAAACAATTCTTCCACCGTGGTGTGAAAGACCTTTGCAATGTCCATCGCCAGTTTCAGGGATGGGTTGTACTTGCCTTTTTCAAGGTTGACAATGGTTTCCCGGCGTACCCCGACCAGCTCGGCCAGCTCCGCCTGCTTGAAATTGTCCCGCTCCCGGTATTCTTTCAGTTTTGTGACCAGTGCCATGCTCAGAGTCCTTTCTCGTCCATCAGCCAGAATGCAACCGTGCGCACGACTTCAATCAGGATCAGCGTCCCCATCAGGCAGTAGCCGATGACCTCGGTGGTAAGCACGAGCCGACCGATGGCACAGGCAAAGCCAATCCCAATCAGGGCGGCCCTGCAGACCTTCAGACAGATGCTGTCGCATCGGTGGAGATTGGCCTCGGCCATTTCGTCGGCAGCTTCCTGCTTATATTTCCGCACCCGGATAGCGCGGAATACAAAATACCAGAACGTGAAGCCACCCACAACGGTCTGGATAGTGGGATAAAAATCCTTCCAGTCGTTCCGTGCCCACATCCAGTAGTAGAGCGCGACCAGAACGGCAAAGATAATTCTGTCGGCGACCAGCTCTTTCAACGTGACTTTTTTCATAGGAAAGTTCCTTTCTTGTGAATGAAGATATACCATACAATGAAATGAGGTGAGAAATTTCGCACACATTGTGTGATAAATATATCACATGGCACAGAGCATGTCAATAGAAAATGTGCGAAAAATATAACTTTCCCAGAACGCATGATGAACAATGATTTCAAAAAGGCGGCGAGTGGGCCATCATCCACCGCTGCAAACGCTGCGGAAAACTCAGCTCCAACCGGGTGGCGGCAGACGACAACCCCATGAAGCTCATGAGCATTGCCATGAAGCCCCTGTGCGCTCCGCCGTTCACGCTGGACTATCTTGAAGAAATGACCGCTCTGATGGGCGGCGATGGACGGATGCGATAAGCCGCAGCCAAAAACGAAAAGGCCGCTGTGCCGGAGAAGTGCTCTGCGGTACAGCGGCCTTTTGCAACTTACCCCCTGATTTTTACAATAGCAATTCAACTTTTTAATGCAACAGCAACAACGTTGAATTGCATATCGCAAATATGCTGTTTGAATGTTGCGCTAATTTCTTGACTTGCGATAAGAAACAGGATGTTCTTCCATTCCATTTTACCCTTCCCGCTGCTCCACGATCTCCAGACTGTCCCGCCCGACATGGCAAAGCAGGAACAGCACCCTCACGCCAGCGGCTTTCGCTTCGGACAGCGCTGTGCCAAACTCCGGCTGAATATCAACATTCGGCCTTACCTCGGTGATGCCTTTCATCTGAATTACAAAGGCCACTGCGCACCGATATCCTGCCCGCTGCGCCTGCGCTAACTCGTGCAAGTGCTTCACGCCCCGTTCGGTGGGTGCATCCGGGAAATAGCCGATGCCGCCCACTTCCAATGTGCAGCCTTTGACTTCCAGCAGGTATTTCTGTTCGCCCTTTTCCATGTAAAAATCAATGCGGGATTTTCCGTATGCAAACTCCGGCCTGACAAGGTCAAACTCCTGCTTTGAGAGCCATTCTCCTACCACCTTGTTGGGTGCCTGACTGTCCATGTTGACCCAGCCAAGTTTCTGCTTGCGGACCGCCACAAGGTCGTATTTTGTCTTGCGTTTCGGGTTGTCTGACACTTCCAGCCGAACCGCCGCACCGGGCAGCAATAGTTCCTTGCACCGCCCGGTGTTTTTGACATGGACGGTTTCCACCGTGCCGTTCACGTCTACATGGGCAATAAAACGGTTGGGACGGTCAAGAAAAATGCCATCCACGATTTCTCTGTATTTCAATGTTTACTCCATTTTCATTTTTGCCTGATACACCTGTGCCAGAACCATTGGCTGCACGCCAAAACAGACTCCTGCAAGCGTTTAACCACTGGCAGGAGCCCGTTTATTTCTTACAGCTTCGTCATCCACAGACCATGCAGGTTGCAGGAGGCGTATTAAAATTCCCCATCGGAATGTTGTTGGTGTTTCCTGTGGCCATATGATAACATTTCCTAGTTATATTTTCTGTGACCGGGTCACGTAAGGTTGCCTTGTGCTAGAGGGATGTCCTCAGCTTCCCATGGCAATAAGCACCAGCACGACCACCACCGCAATGGCGATGAGGCAGCCGCAGCCGCTGCCGTCTCCGCCGCCGCCATTGTTGTGGTTTCCGCCGCCACCGCCGCCGGACGAGCCGCCGAAGTTGCGGTTGAAGGCCGTCATGTACTGGGCATAGCCCGTGTCACCTTTGCCGAAATAGCCGTAATCAGGCACCACGGTGTCTCCCACCTGCAAGGTACGGAACACCGGGTCGATGCGGTCTGCTTTTCCGGTCAGCGTGATGTAGTTGCCCACTGCGGGAATCTCCGGGTGGGCGGTATCCTCTTTGAAATACCGCACTGTGATGGTCATGCCCTTGGTGACCTGCATCAGCCGATCGGAGAGAGCAGACATTTCTTCCTCGGTCAGAATCCGCTTGGTCACCCGCTCAGTGCGCCGCTTTTCTGCGGCAAGCTGCTCGTCATAGCCTCGCAGCGGAGAGAAGGGCGAGAAGATTTTCGCCCGGTTCTGAAGGGTCATGCGGGGATGCTTGCGGAGGGATTCTTCGGTCTGGGGGCGTTCCACTTCCAGAATGTCCCCGTACCTTTGGGCGGTTTCCCGCCCGATTTTGCTATTTTTGTAGTTTTCCATCTGAACCTCCCGCCGAACCTCCTGCACTGTGCCCGCCGATCTGCGCGTTGCGCTGGCGCATGGTGGCACCCTCCTCGTAGCTGCTGGCTTTCAGCACGGCGTTTTTGCCGTACTTGTTCTTGATGCCCAACATGGCTTGCTGGAGTTTTTTCTCCTTTTCCAGCTTCTTGGTGTCGGTGAAAAAGTCCACCTGATAGAAGCCCTCGTCCGGCGTGACCTTGTTGGCGTTGATGGTAATGCGCCGCACCGTCAGCGCCGGGTCGGTGATGCGCTCAAACAGCTTT
>QWCB01004122.1_pt1 | contig 10452 bp, 10 predicted proteins | sample 1972511 | NCBI WGS metagenome assembly QWCB01 (sample SAMN09866719, study PRJNA288562) | Human gut metagenome isolate term5_stool, whole genome shotgun sequencing... | isolation source: gut | host: Homo sapiens | place: USA: California
CGGACAGCCCAGGTTGAGGCGCTTGGTATCAGCAGACCTATGTTGCGCAAATATACCGATGCTGGGAAGTTAGAGCAGGTACGCAAAGGACTATATGTGCTTGCGGATGGCATGCCGGACGAATATGCATTGCTTCAGGGGCAGTGCCGTGATGCTGTTTTCTCTTATGGTACGGCGCTGTACCTATGGGGGCTTTCAGACCGAACGCCACACATATATGACATTACAATCCCAAGAGATAAAAATATCTCTGTATTAAAACGGGATAATCCGAATTTGCGATGCCACTATTTGCCGAGAGATGTCTATGAGATTGGTATCACACAGACGCGCTCACCACAGGGTGCAGAAATAAAATTATATGATAAAGAGCGATGCCTTTGTGATTTGATCCGTAATAAGGAGCAGATGGATATGCAGCTATACACGCAGGCAATCAAGGATTATTTCAAGGCTAAGCCCAACAATCGGAAACTGTTGAAATACGGGAAGCTGTTCGGAATAGAAGATAAAATCAGAACCTATATGGAGGTATTATAATGAAAACGCCGGAACAATTAAAAGGGACCATACGCAGTATGGCAACGAAAAAGAATCTCCGGGCGCAGGAAGTTTTACAGATGTTTCTGTTTGAAAGGATTTTGGATCGTTTGGCTAATTCGGACTACCAGAAGAATTTTATCCTCAAAGGCGGACTGTTGATTTCCTCAATGATCGGCATCGGCGAGCGAACTACAATGGATATGGATACTACCGTCCGTGGAATTCAAATGGAAGAGGATGATATTGTCCGAATCATCAAGGAAATTTTGACGGTGGATGTTGGTGATGGTATACGCTTTGAATATGAGAGTATTGAGCCTATCCGAGAAGAAGATGCTTATAATAACTTTCGGGTGCATTTGCGTGCAAAGTACGGAAAAATCGATGCCCCAATGAAGATAGATGTAACGACCGGCGATAAGATCACTCCGGCTGCAGTGCAATATGATTTTCCGATGTTATTTGAGGATAAAACCGTACCGGTCATGGCCTATACTCTTGAGACCGTGTTGGCCGAAAAGTACGAAACGATCATTCGGCGCAATATCGGTACCACAAGAGCAAGAGATTTCTACGACCTTCATACACTGTACCGTAGTCGGAAATCGGAGATTCGCGTGGATATTCTTAAAGCGGCCGTACTACATACGGCACAGAAACGTGAATCTCTTGAGGATATCAAAGACTGGAAGGATATTTTGAAGGACTTGCGTGAAGAGCCTCAAATGTATCTGCTGTGGGACAACTACATAGCTGAGAACAAATATATTGGGAATTTGAAGTTTCATGTGGTACTCGATACTGTAGAAGAAATTGCACAGATACTGGATTTTTGATTTAGGGACCTTGATCGCTATATCGATGTACGAAAGTCTGCGATGGCTTAAACTAATACGCGCTTACATTCCAACTGCAAATTCCAATTCGTGAAATAAGAATGTAAATTGATTTGTGCTGAAAATGCCCTTTTCCGGCGAATGGATTGACTATTGCGAAGTTTTCTGTTATACTATCTATGTAAGTATCAAGTTTGGTTCTGATCCAAGCATAGTTTAACAGAGTTACCACAGTGTCATTTGCGTTATTGCAAATGGCACTTTTTTGTTTCCGGCCAATTCATTCGGGCATAAAGCCAGCAGTCCTTCGGGGGTGCTGGCTTTTGTCATATATCAAGGCGGCATTGCCGTCAAAATCAAAGAAAGGAGCATTTCATTATGCAAAAACCATGCCAGGACAGCTATTATACGCTGTTCAGTTCCTACCCGACACTGCTGGATTATCATGAGGAGCAGGCAAAGAACAGCCGTTGGATCCGCTGCAAGGTCGCTGACCTGCAGGTGGAACCTCTCAGTGAGTCCTCGCCTCTCATCGGTAATTTGTCGGCGTTTGCCGCAGGAACATCACAGGAAGCCGTAGAGGATACGGCAGAAAATCTCGGACTTGCCATGCGCTTAAACGGAGAACTCTATCCGGTCCGCATGACAGCCTACAAAAGCCTGCTCGACAGAGCGAAGATCGGAGGCACCGCGCTTTCCAAACTCAGCCGCGAGGTATTGGCCGAAGTGCTCAACGAATGCCTGAAGCTGTATTCGGCGGATGCGCTCCTGCTGATCCGGGACGAAAAAATCTCTGCCGTTCACTCCGGTGATGATGTGGATTATTCCGTCCTTCCGATCGACGAACTGCTGAAAGTTCTGCAGGCAAAACTCGATGCACGGTTCTCCGGGAACGAGTTTGAGTCCGGGTACTGTGACCATTCCCTGGTCAGTGCCTCATGGCGAATGCCCGACCAGAAGGAAGACCTGCTCGGTACCTATGCAAAGGTGCTGGCTGCCCAAGGCAAAGCGACGATGGCATCCAAGCTGATGCCGGGTATCCGCTTTATGACATCGGATACCGGTGTCGCCTCGGCAAAGGTCTCTGCACTTCTGATGAACGGCAGGCACTCTATCCATATCGGTGGCTGCGTAGCCGTAGATCATCGGCATCAGTCCAAGGTCGCTGACTTCGATACGGCGCTGGATCAACTGTTTGCCCAGTTCGGGGACAGCATCGCCAAGCTGCAGGCGCTGATGGAGATCCATCTGGATTTTCCGATCAACGCCATGACGCGGGTGTGTAAAAAGCTCAGCCTGCCTAAAAAGGCAGCAGTCGAAGCAATCGCCATGTTTGAGATGTCTTACGGCGGAGGCCCTGCCACGGCACATGATGTGTTTCTGGCCATGCAGGAGATCCCGTTTATTCTCAAAACAGATAAGTTTCCCGAAAGCAAGCTCCTTGTTGTCGAGGAAAACATGGCGCGTGCGCTCACACTCAAATGGAGTGATTTTGATTTGGCAAAGGCGGTGAGCTACTGATGGCGGCACCGAATATCCTATGCGATACTGCCGGAATGACCAACGCTCAGTGGCTGGCGGCCCGTATGCACGGACCGTCCGGTAAAATCCCGTATACGGTCGGCGGCAGTGATGTGGCAGCCGTCTTCGGGGTCTCCCCTTGGACAACGCCGCTGGAACTGTGGATGATCAAAAAGGGACGGATGAAGCCGCCGGCAAAAAGCAACGCCAATCAGCTTGAAATGGGGCATTTGCTTGAACCTATCGCAGCGCATTGGTATGCCAAGAAAACCGGGAACCGCGTGTATGAGGACACGAACCTGTACCAACACGCAGACCATCCGTATGCGCTTGCCAACTTCGATCGGCGTTTTGAGCGTGCCTCTGACGGAGAACCCGGCATCCTGGAGTGCAAGAGCTGTACCTATCATAAAGCAAGCGAGTGGGACAACGGTGCCATTCCCTTGTACTATGAATTGCAGCTGCGTTTCTACCTGGCCGTTGCTGATGTCAACATCGGTTCGTTCTCCGCAATCTGGGGAAACAACCCGGACAACGACCTGGCGATTCCGGATATCACCCGGGATAAAGCAAAGGAAGGTATGATCTTCGAGCGTCTTGATGAATGGATATGGAGCCTTGAGCATGATAAGCCGCCTACAATGTCCGGCGTAGCGCCGCAATTGGCGCTTGAATCGCTGGCCCGTATCTACGGAGAAAGCCAGTCCGGGCTGCCGACCATTGAGTTTTCTTCCAAACAGGAAAACGCACTGCGCCGAATTGCTCTGTTGCAGGGCAAGATCACGGAGTGCAACCGTGAAATCAAAACTTATGAAAAGGAGATCGAAGCACACAGCGTGCGAATTGCCGAAATCATGAAGGAGCATGAGCATGGCGTCCTTACGACGACATCGGATAAGCTTCTCATTGATTTCGTCACTAAATCCACTACACGACCCGATTCCAAGGTTCTGAAGGCAAAGTATCCGACGATTCTGCCGGATGTAATGAAAACGACACAGAGCCGTAAGGTCAAGGTCAGTGTACAACCACTTTAAGAAAGGAGTCCTATTATGGACAATATCTATCATCAATACTGGCAGCAGGAGCTGATGTATCAGTTGGCATCCGCTGATCGCTACCGCAAAAGAGCCTATGTATGCTCCCCTTTTCGGGCGGACACCCGCGAGCAGCGCGAAAAGAACCTGCGCACGGCAAGAGCGTATATGTTCTACGCAAACAAGAAAATGAACATGAACGCCGCTGCGCCTCATGCGTATATGCCGCTTTTGCTTTGCGATGAGATCCCTGCCGAAAGAGCCATTGCGCTTCGATTCGGTCTGGAGATCCTGGAGCAAAGCGATGTTATGCTCGTATGCGGAAATAGGCTCAGCAACGGTATGCGCGGCGAGATCGTCAAGGCGGCTTTGCTTCGTATGCCGATTACGGTGTTTGACGAAGGCCTGTATCTGGAGGTGCAGAAGCTTGTCACACAAAACAACGGGGATAAGAAGTCCGTAAAGCTGGATCGTGAAAACTTTCCGATGGCTTTTACGGAGCCCGAATCCTATCTGGAAAATGCGGCGCTGTTCAAATGAATATGCCGTATCACAAAGAACTCCTGAGAAGCAGTGTTTCGCTGTGTTTTCGGGAGTTCTTTGTTTTCCGGAACAAAGCGAAAGGAGTAATGACATTGTTATGCCAATTTGAAAAAATGATCTATCCTTCCGGTACCGGCGCGGCGGATGCGGCAAGCTTTATGATCGCGCTTTACCGTCCGTGCGAGAAACTGAAGGATAGCAGCGGCAACACCATTACACAAATCAAGGCCGTTGGGTACTGCCTGCCTACTGCGGGTAATATGCGCTATGAAATGCGTGGGCACTGGCGCAAGGATCCCAAATACGGCATTCAGTATGATGTCGAGGGATACGAGGAGCAGATCATTCCGACCCGGGAAGGCATCATCGCCTATCTCTCGTCCGGGCAGATCAAAGGCATCGGTCCGAAAATGGCGGAGCGTATCTATGATGCATTTGGGAATATGGCACTGGAGGTGCTGGACAAAAAGCCGGAAAAGCTTTTGACCATCTCCGGTATCAGTCAGAATAAACTCAAAAAAATCTGCGATTCCTACCTCGCCAACCGCGGTGCTCGTGATGTGGTAGCCTTTCTGTCGCCGCACGGGATCACGCCGAACCGCGCCGTAAAGCTTTACAAAGAATATGGAGAACAAACGATGGATATCGTAAAGAACCATCCGTATAAGCTCTGCGAAATGGCCGGTGTGGGCTTCAAGACGGCAGATAAGATCGCCATGAGTATGGGGATTGACAGACTGTCGCCCGAACGTGTGGATGAGGGTATCCTCTACACACTGACTGATGCGGAAGGCCGCGGAAATCTGTGTATGGAACGGGACGGCTTCATTGCAGCCTGCCAAAAGACTTTGGAGACGCCGGAGCTCACCGATCAAATGATTGCAGCCCGTGCCAACCGTCTTATCCTTGATGGCAGAATGCGGACCTATGAAAGCTGTGTTTATCGGGAAAAGACGGCAAAAGCCGAAGAAAAGCTTGCCAACTTGATCCGATATCAGATCCGCCATCAAAATCCCTGCACCTATGGTGATTTGGATCATGAGCTCGACCGTGAGGAAAGCCGTTTGAAGGTGCGTCTGGCACCCGAACAGCGTCAGGCAATCAAAACGGCGCTCACCAGCGGCCTTTGCATTATTACCGGCGGTCCCGGTACCGGCAAGACGATGCTGCAAAAAGCTTTGCTTGGCATTTACAGCCGCAATCATCCGTCAAAGGAGATCGTGTGCTGTGCGCCGACAGGGCGTGCCGCGAGGCGTATGGAGCAGTCAACCGGATTTCCGGCTTCTACGGTCCATAAGGCTTTGGGTCTGATTGCCGGTGAAGACGGAGAATACGGCGCCCCGGAAACGCTGGATGCCGATCTGATTTTGGTCGATGAGGTGTCTATGCTGGATATCTACCTTGCCGGAGATCTGTTTGACTCTGTAAAACCGGGCAGTCAGTTGATCCTTATCGGAGATGCAGACCAGTTGCCATCTGTCGGACCCGGGGCGGTGCTGAGCGAGATGATCGCAAGCGGCACCATCCCTGTCGTGAAGCTGGATAAGATTTTCCGCCAAACGGCAGGCAGCCGGATAGCGACCAATGCAAAATTGATTCGCCACGGGAATATGAGTCTGGAGTATGGCAGCGACTTTCAGTTTTATGACTCGGCGAGCATTCCCAAGTCAGCAGAAAGAATCGTGGAGCTGTACTTGCAGGAAACCGCCAAGTACGGCGTGGACAATGTGGCACTGCTTTCACCGTATCGGCAGAAGACCGAAACCGGTGTCAATGCGCTCAATGAGCTGCTGCGGGAGAAAATCAATCCTCCGGCGCCGGACAAAGCTGAGGTTGTTCACGGAACGAGAAGGTTTCGCTGCGGTGACAAGGTAATGCAGGTCAAAAACTGCGATGAAATCAGCAACGGCGACATCGGGTACATCACAAAAATCTGCAAAGCCGGTGATGAAACGACCGTCACGATCGATTTCGGAGACGGACGAATGGCTGAGTATGATACGAGTCAGCTTGATATGCTGGATTTGGGCTATGCTTCGACTATCCATAAGTCGCAAGGCACGGAGTACAGGTCTGTGATCATCAACCTGCAATGCGCCCACTATGTCATGCTGACACGGCCTCTGGTGTATACCGCCATTACCCGCGGCAAAGAAAATGTTATCATTGTCGGCGAGCGCCGTGCTTTGTGTATGGCAATCAAGAAAACCGACACAGAAAAACGCGGCACCTGTTTGGCAAAACGCCTGCGGGCCGCTATGCAATGAAAGGAGTCAATTATGAAACACGAACCCTGGCTTGAAAAGTGGAGCTACGAAGATGACAAAGTTATCCTTGAATACGAGGATGGCGCAACTTTGCGTGTGACCAGAGAAGATTTTATCCGCGCCTTTGGTGTCATTATCGGACTGACAAAGGCAGAAGCGGAAAAAGAGTATGGGATCAAAAACTAAGGAGGCAATTGCTATGGCAACAATTTTGGAACAGTACCGAAAACGGCAGAATGAGATCCGTGAGCAGATCGCGGCAAACAGCTTACCGCTTGACCAGATGCTGATCATGCAGGAGCTGAATTACCGCATTTGTGTGCTGGAGACTTTTGAGAGCCTGTGCAAATCCGCGCCGGTCACGATGGACACCAAAGCTATGGGATTCCATTTTCAGCTTGTAGACGCCTATGTGCGCTTTACGCTGAACGAGCGCAAGTTCGGTCCCAAGACAGATGCCGAGGGACAGAAGAAGCGTGAAACTGCCCTGCAGTCCTTTACGCAGGTCGCACAGGACGGACGCAAGCGTTTCTCCAGCTTTAACGCATCTACGCAGGAGCAGTACAAAGCCTGCATCAACAATTACATTAAGACGATCCTGCCCGTCTGGATGCAGTATCGCAACACCTATATCAATTTCTAAGGAGGCTTTCTAATGAGTCAGAACAACTCGAATGATAAGGCGGCTATGCTTGCCAAAATCGAAGGAATCAACGAGGTGGAGGGATTCGATCCGACACCGTTTGCGGTAGATTATACCGACCTGGAAACCGGTGAGGTGCGCAAGCGCCTCCCGGTTATGATCCAGATGGCGTGGTTTCGTATGAAGTATCCCGAAGGGCGTATTGCCATTACGGTATCACCCGGAAAGGATTGCTTTGTGGCAACAGCTAAGGTATACCCAAGCTACAAGGACGGTGCGGAATGCTATCTTGCCGAGGCAACAGCCTCTCGCGGATACCTGGCAGACAAACCTTCTGTTTCGCCCCGTGAATGGGCACAGACGGCAGCCGTCGGCATTGCACTGCGTAACGCCGGCTTCGGTTTGCAGTTTGCTATGGCAGGTGATGAGTTTGAAGATACTGCCACGGATGAGCTGAACGGCAACGGCGCTCAGGCAGGCGGCAGCACACCACACGAAAGCTCTACTGTTACACACGATTCGGAAACGGAAGAAGAATATACCGTAGAGCCAACGGCGCCGCCGCAAAGAGAACTCACCTTTGAAGAAAAGGTCGAACAGGCCATGCGTGTCCCCTGCCCGATAACCAAGTACGGCGGAAAGACGCTGGGGGATGTGTTGCAGATGGATCCGAAGGCGATCCAGTGGTGTGCAACAAAGTTTACGGGCGGCGAGGAAATTCGGAATGCAGCAAAGCTGATCTGCGAATATGCACAACAGAAAGCTTCGGCGTGAAGCAGAATAAATTCGGGGGCGGCAGAAAGCCTGCCGTCCCCGGAAAGGAGGTTGTATGGAAAAGATTCATATGTGGGATATTATCTCACTGCTTGGGATACCGTATCCCTCGTCCGGTCAAAGCTCGTACTATGTACAGTGTCCATGCTGTGACGAGAACCCGCGGAAAAAGCATTTGAATATCAACTTGAAAAAGGAAGTTTTTCGTTGCCCGCGCTGCGGTGCTTCCGGCGGAATATTCGATTTATATGCGTTATATACCGGCATTCCGCGCGACGAAGTCCGCAAAGCGATTTTGGCACAAATGGGAGTACCTGAGAATGCTTCGCGCCCGCGGCAGAAGATTCTACCGAAAGCGGATACGGAATGCCCATTAACGGATATCGACGCCCGCCATGCAACCTATAGTGCATTGCTCTCTAAGCTCACGCTGGCCTCTGACCACAGGGAAAACCTACTCGGACGCGGCCTGACAGATGCAGATATCGGGAGACTCGGATATAAAACAACGCCGGTTGTCGGTATGACGCAGATTGCAAAGCAATTGCAGTCTGACGGCTTATATCTTGCCGGTGTGCCCGGATTTTATCGGGATGACAGCGGTGCATGGACCTTTACCCATGAGAAACGCGGCATTCTGATTCCCGTGCGTGACCGCTACGGGAGAATTCAGGGTCTGCAGATCCGTCGGGACAATGTTGAAAAGCGCAAATTCCGATGGGTCTCCAGTACCGAGAAAAAAGACGGCTGTAAAGCTGAGGGATGGACGCATTTGTCCGGTCCTGTACGCCCGATGCTCGTTCTGACAGAAGGACCAATGAAAGCGGATGTAATAAACGCTCTTACCGGCCTGACAGTTCTGGCTGTCCCGGGTGTGAATACCTTGACGCAGCTTGAACTGACTCTGACAGAACTGCGCAGTGAAGGATTGGCCGAAATCAAAACGGCTTTCGATATGGATTTTGCTACCAATCATCATGTGCAGAACGGATATAACAATCTTCTGCAGCTGCTCGGCGATATGGGTTTCCGGTATGGTACCTATCTGTGGGATCCGGCTTACAAAGGGCTTGACGATTATATCTGGGAGTATCTTTTCCGGAAAAAGCGATCACAGTAAAACAGAAGATCAAATATTCTTCATCTTTCTCATAAAGGTAAATTGTGAGAAACAAAGGCTCTCAAATGGGAAGGACGAACAGTTTCGGCTGTTCGTCCTTTTCGTTTTGCAAAAGATCTGCGGATCGGATCTGCTGTGTAGCTAAGGCTCTTTGCCTTTTCGATCATGCTGCTTTAGGACGATCGAAGGGAGAAGGAACAAGATCTTGCGGGGGTCCGGAGGGAAAACGGTGTCGGATTCAGTCGGTCTCTCGTTTTTGCAAAATGGATAAGCCAAATGCACAGAGAGCGGCAAAGGCTACTCCGCAAAGAATGTATATCGGGTTGAAGAACAGCAGATTGACTGCATACCGCATCGGCATCCGTGTAAGGAGTACCGCATACGGTTCGACCCTTCCGATTGCCTCCATAACAGCCGTGACACGGAATGGGCTGATCCCGCACAGATATGCGCCGAGGAAATACAGCGTCAGCTTCTCGGCAACGGCAGGAAGCAGGAGTCCGAGTACATAAAACCACGGTTTTTGCTTTTTGCAACACTTCCGTAAATACAGCGCACCGAAGATAAACGGAAGTACCACAAGACAAGCACCCTGCGCGGCAAGGTGAAGCTGCAGCCCGAATATAAGGAAAACCATACGGATCAAAAGGTATCCGCCGAGAATGATCAGCCAGCAGATCATAAGAGAAACCCATTTGTTCTGCCGGCTTGCGGTTTTTTCGCAGTTGTACATATTCTTTCACCTCTTTATTACAGATTTTCGTTTTTCAGAGCATCGATGGGATTGTCCTTTTTTACCTTGCTCATGGAATACATCATAGTGGCGAATACGACAAGAAACACGCTCAGTACGGCGATGCCGACAGCCGCCCACGGCAGGCGGAAGGCGGTTTCGTAAGCCTGATTTACCGAGCGGTACATGAGATATGTGATTCCGCAGGATACCGGCAGTCCGAGCAGAAGCGCTTTTGAGCCGTACAGCAGGCACTCATAGTTCATCATCCTGCGAAAGCCCTTCTGCGTCATACCGACAGATTTCAGCATGGCAAATTCTCTGCGGCGCAGGCTGATATTCGTGGAGATCGTATTGAACACATTCGCCGCGGCAATCAGGGAGATCAGCACAATGAAGCCGTAGGCAAAAACCTTGATAATCGTTATGATATTA
>QWCB01009148.1_pt1 | contig 10451 bp, 8 predicted proteins | sample 1972511 | NCBI WGS metagenome assembly QWCB01 (sample SAMN09866719, study PRJNA288562) | Human gut metagenome isolate term5_stool, whole genome shotgun sequencing... | isolation source: gut | host: Homo sapiens | place: USA: California
TCTGTGCAACGCTGCTCTCAGCGCAATGTACCGACAAGCGAATCAACGCTATTACACCTGCATTATTTGCTAAATTTCCTGATGCAAAGACGATGGCTAAAGCCGACGTGGACGATGTTTTCGAGTTGGTAAAGAGCGTTTCTTATCCCAATTCTAAAGCCAATCATTTGGTAGAAATGGCACGAATGTTGGTGAATAATTATGGTGGCGAGATACCTTCCGACCCCAATGAATTGGTGAAACTGCCAGGTGTTGGACGCAAAACAGCCAATGTGTTGCAAGCAGTGTGGTTCGGTAAACCTACATTAGCCGTTGATACTCACGTTTATAGAGTGAGCCACAGATTGGGATTAGTGCCGAACGAAGCCAACACACCGAGGAAAGTGGAAGACTATTTGATGAAAAATATTCCTTTAAACGAAGTGTCTTCGGCTCACCACTGGATACTTTTGCATGGGCGATATATCTGTAAAAGCATGCGTCCGCTGTGCGAAAAATGTCCATTTGACACGTTCTGCCCAAAGAATTTAGAAAATAGTAAACTATCAAACAAGTAAAAAGATGAATACAAAAATAATACTTGACTTTTTGAACAAGATTGCTGCTAACAACAATCGTGAGTGGTTTCAAGACCATAAAAAGGAGTATGATGCAGCGAAAAAGGAATTTGAGGAGGGTGTTGAAGCAGCGATTGCGACACTTGCAGCAGTGGATAGTGAGGTAGCCCACTTGAAAGTGAAAGATTGTACCTACCGCTTTTATCGTGATATTAGGTTTTCACCCGACAAAAGTCCTTACAAACGCCACTTCGGAGCCTTCATTTGTGCGAAGGGAAGAAAGGCATTACGAGGCGGATATTACATACATTTGCAACCTCATAACTGCTTGATTGCCATAGGTTCTTACTATCTTCCAACGAATATTCTTACCTCTTGCCGCAACGAAATCATGGCAAACATTGACCAATGGCGCAAAATTGTTGAGGACGGAAAGTTTATAAAGACCTTTGGATATGCGGGCGATGGACATTGGGAGGACGACAACGTTACCGACAAAGGCTTTGGTTTGACCGCTTTGAAGACTACACCGAAGGGATTTCCTAAGGATTATGAGTTTCCACAATACTTGAGAATGAAAGATTATTGCTGCTGGGTGAAAGTTGAAGACGACTTCTTTGCCAAAAAAGATTGGCAGGAAAAACTTATTGAAATAGTGAAATTAGGGAAACCAATGATGGATATGATGAACAGCGTAATAGACGATTACGAATAGCGAATGGCTTTTAATTTTCAAAACAATAGGTTTTGACACGCAAAAGAGCCTGTTTTGAGGCGCAAAATAGGCTCTTTTGAAAATTTACTTGTTTTATCTTGCTCTACATTCCTTAAAAAGTTAGGAACGACATGAGGTGTTTTATCAATAAAGTTCTCGTTGTGTGGCGACAAAACCTATTCTTCTATTTCGGAAAGACTTCTTGCAAAATTGTTAAAGAAGTTGCTCGCCGTTTCTATTGGAGCATAATTCATATATTTATAACTTCTTCTGAGGTTGCGACGAAATACTTTGCCGTTGTTTTGAACAAATCCCATTGAGTTTTGTTTAAAGTGCCATTCTGAAGCATTGTCCTTTACCAAGTTCGAAATCGTCTTCATGGTCAAGGCAAAAGCAGCAGGTTCAACTTTAGAAACAAACTGAATTTCGTCTTGTTCGAAGCCAAAAACATTGATAAGTATGCTCCCTTGCAATTGAGCAATACGGCGTAAATGCAAGGCTATCAACCATTTTTCCAACTTAATAAAATCTACTTTGTCGCCTTTACTGCGCAAATATTGCCCTAATTTAATGATGCCTTCAAGACTAATGCCATGATTAAGCATCGCATTGGTATTGAAAACGATAAGTTTAAGCATCTCAAGCGTTTCAATAGATGTGTCCATTGCGTGTCGCTCATTGATGATAATCTTCTCAAATTTCTTCTTCAAAATCCTGTTGCTCAACTCAATTTTGATGGGCGAAGCCTTTCTTTTTTGCTCTTCATCTAACTTTGTTTGAATTTCATCAATCAGTATTTTAGGCAAATTGAGCTGCTTGTCATTGGCATAATTATTCACACCACGCACAAAATAATCAAGAACGTTCTGCACTAAGACTATCTGATAGAGTCGACGCCACTTAAACGCTGACATAACTTCAAGGACTGACTTGTCATTGAAGGCTCCTGACCGCAATAGTTTAAAGAAATTTTCTTGTATAACGTCCATTTTTTTGCTTTGATGTTGTGCGTTTGAAAAATTAAATGCGAGTTCTGTGGTAGAAATCCATATTCTCCTTCGTCAGAAGTTCTATCGTCATATAGTTGGTAGCGGGTACTTCTTTCTTCAAAACAATGTTTTGGAAAAGCGTATCCACACTTAAAAAACCTTGTTGGTAAGCATGTTGCGCTATGAGAAACGAGATACTGCCTTTGCGAAGACACGCTGCATTTTCGGCAATCATATCATAACCCATAATTTGAAGGTTCGTTTTATTGTTCTCTAAGATAAAGTCGCCAACAATATGCGCCTTGGAATTTATTGTGAAACAATGATGAACATCAGGATTTGCACTAAAAAACGCTTCAAGTTTCTTATCGTAATCGGCTTTGCTTTCGCCCATTGGAAGGTCTAATTCTTTGATTTCTACTTCAGGAAAATACTTGGTCATGTAGTTTCTGAAGCCTACTTCACGGTTTTCTTGTTGCCTGCTTGAAATCTTTCCATTAAAGGTTTGTTTCATCAACATGATTGATTTTTCTTCACGAGCAATCAACATAAGCATTTTGGCAGCAAAGAAACCACTTTGAAAAGGATCTTGTCCATAAAACGAAAGTGGTTTTAAATCAGGCATATAGGAGTCTAAAAGAACAAAAGGAATGTTTCTTTCATGCAACTTTTCTGTGAAAATTTTGGTTGCTTCTAAGGTTGTTGGAACGAGAATAACGCCGTCTGGATTGTCGTCAAGACACGCATTGCACGTTTCAAGATACGACTCTGGGTGCAATCTACTAAAATGTCTTAACTTAATATCAAGATGAAAATCACGTCGAAAGTCAATAGCTTTGATAGCGCCAGTTTCTATTTCTTCCCAATAAGCCTCGCTCGAGTGTTTCGGAAGAATGCAATGAAACGTGTAACTTTTATTGTATGCTAAAGCACTCGCGTAAACATTGGGTTGATAATTGATTTCATTTAATACCTTTTCTACTTTTTCTAATGATGCTTTTGACACATTGGGACGCTTGTGAAGAACCCTATCTACAGTGCCAACACTTACTCCTGCTTTTTTTGCGATATCCTTTATCCTAACTTTTTCAACCATAAAGCTTTTGCTATATTATTCTGCAAAAATAATAATAATAGTTGAATTTTAATAATGCTATTTATTCTTTTTTGTAAAACAATGCAAAAAAAAGAATAATAGCAACTTTATTCGATTTTCTTTTGTAATTTTGTCTCAAATAACATTTAATTTTGTGTAAGACAAAATATATATTTGGAACTTTCTATTCTATACTTTTTGTATTTTTAGTAAGTTTGTTTCTTTCAGCTTGCTCACATGTAGATAAGAAAATGGTGGATAAGTTGAATGAAATTTCCTATTCTTACCAATATAAAAACCTTGATTCTTCATTGGTTTATGCCAAGAAAGCCTATTCTGTTTCACAGGGTTACGATGCAGGAAAAGCGGAAGCACTGAACAATTTAGCCAGCATTGACTTGATGAAGATGAACTATAACAGCGCTTATACCAAGCTGGATAGCGTGTTGGAAATTACGAATAATCAGATTGAATTGTTAGTTGCCGACGTGCATTTGATGCGCCTTTGTCAGCGAGAATCAAAGAATAAAGAGTTTTATGACTATCGTGAAGAAGCGATAAGACGGCAAAAACGCATTGAGGAAGAAGAATATTTGCTTACCGAACACCAGCGGAAACGTTTGGTTTATGCCAAGTCTGAATTCTGTATTGTGTCCTCAACTTACTATTTTTATGTAGGTTTGCGCAATCAATCGGCTAAGGCTATGGCTGATGTTGATGAAGATTTAATATCAAGAGACGATACTGCGCAATATTTAAAATACCTCTATAATGTTGGTGCAGGTGGAGTTTTGAACAAAGGAACACAGGCGGAAGTAAATCAGCAGGAGTTCGATTATTTGATGAGATGCCTTTTATTGGCTCGCCAACATGGCTATGTTTATTGGCAAGCCAATTCTTTACAAGGTTTAAGCGAGCACTTAATCATTCCAAAAGTAAGAGAAAAACTCATTGCCGACAACTATCCTTCTATTCGTTTTATCAATTTTGAGAACATGCCAGATAGTCTTTTGGCAGGAAATTTGGCGCAAAGAGCAATGGATATGTTTTCCGATTTTGGCGCAGTCTACCAGATTGCGAGTTCTTCTCGTACGCTTGCATCTTGTTATTGGCAGATAAACGACTATCATTCGGCTATCTTTTGTTTAAAAAAGGCCTTACAAAATAAAGCAGTAGGGCAAGCTCCTGACCTTGTTGCATCGCTTCGTGAGCAACTTAGTGTAGTTTATGCAGCGATAAATGATAAGCAAGGGAGCGATTTTAACCGCAATATTTATTTGGATTTACAGGAGCAAACGCGTCAAGACAGGTACTTAGAGTCGCGTGCAGGCATACTTGAAACAACATCGCACCAGCTTAATTTTATGATTACAGCCGTGTTGATAATGATATTTCTCTTGGTTGGATTGCTTTTTTTGCTCCATTATTTGCGTAAAAAAGGCAATAGCAAAGAGTCGTTAAACCAATTATTACAGCCTTTACACGAATGGCAACAACGCAATGAAATGGAGTTGGAACGCTTAGAAGAAGACTTTCAAGAGGTTCAAGAGAAATCATTTATCACTCGTTCCAACGTTGTTAAGAACAAAAGACGCAACTTGGAGAAGCGTGCAAAGATGTTTTTAGTGAACGCTTTGAACCCATTAATTGACAGAATGATTCGTGAAATTGCTCGCTTAAAGCAAACGAATGAAACTGAAGAATTGCGCAATGAACGCTACACTTACATTGCTGAACTTACCGATAATATCAATAATTACAACAATGTCCTTACGCAATGGATTCAATTAAAGCAGGGAGAATTGTCCTTACACATAGAAAGTTTCCCTTTGCAGCAAGTGTTTGATGTTGTGGCAAGGTCGAGAATGGGTTTTCAATTAAAAGGTATTGAACTAAATATCGAGAAAACTCATGATGTTGTAAAGGCTGATAGAGTGCTTACTTTGTTCATGATTAACACTTTGGCAGAGAATGCTCGGAAGTTTACAGACCATGGTGGCAAGGTTGAAATTGCTTCTCATGCAACAGAAAGTTACGTCGAAATTAGCGTGAAAGATACAGGAAAAGGCATTGAACCTGACGCTTTAAGCCATATTTTTGACCACAAAATCATTGTTGATTCTAAGGAATCGCATTCTCACGGCTATGGTTTGATGAATTGTAATGGTATCATTAACAAATATAAGAAGGTTAGTAAACTTTTCTCCGTATGTAGTATTGGTGCCAAAAGTAAGGTAGGCGAAGGAAGTACGTTCTACTTCAGATTGCCAAAATTCTCATCGGCAAGTAGTTTTGCTATCGATTCGGGCGTTCCTCGCCACAAAAATAATACCTCTCATTCTGCATTCTTGCGTGAATTAGATTTAGCAAACATCTATGCTGACTCGGCTTATTATAGCAATATTAATGGAAATTACAAGCAAACGTTGGCTTTTGCAGACACTTGCCGCTATTATTTGAATAAGTATTATTTGCGTTTACGTCCTAATGGGCATTATCTTATGCGCCGCATCGCAGACGGAAACATGATTCCTGCCGAAGTGCAATGGTTGCATGAAAACCTCCCAACCAATTATAGCATTATCTTAGACATACGCAATGAAAGTGCCGTAGCGGCTTTAGCACTCCACGATTGGGCACTTTATCGTTACAATAATAACGTATATACGCTCTTGTTTAAGGAGAATTCTGCCGACAAAAATTTAGGTGCTTATTGCAGTATGATGCAGCAATCTGAATCGAATAAGAACGTTGCCATTGTCCTTTTAATCGTTTTGCTGCTCTCTATCGTGCCGATTTATTATTTTATGTATTATCGTCATCGGTTCCGTTACCAATCCTATCTTGATAATATTCAGACCATTAACAACATCTTGTTGAGCGAAAAAACACCTGAAGAGAAGCAAAAAGACATCAATGCAATATCGACTACCAACTTCCCTAATAACTTAAAGTCGATTACACAAAAGATTATTAAAGCGTTAAACAAATCGGTTGAAAATCACAAAGCAAGTGCAACGAACATTGAACTTGCCAAAGACGAACTCCGAAAAATGGAGTTTGAAGCTAACAAACTGCACGTCAGTAACAATATTTTGGACAATTGTTTCTCAACATTGAAGCACGAAACCATGTATTTCCCTTCACGAATTAGCCAACTTGTGGGGGCGAAAGATGAGGAATTGAATGCAATTGACGAATTATCAGTGTATTATAAAGAACTTTATTCACTGCTAAGTATGCAAGCCATGCGCCAAGTTTCAATGTTGAAACCCGTGTGCAAGCGAGTGGAAATAAAAGAAATTTTAGATAAAAAAACGCAATTATCCAACCCCGAAGCTGCTCATTTGAGCGTTTTGGGCGACCCTGATTTGCTCAAATTTATGTTTGAATTGTTGCAAAAACAAAATAAAAACGAGGCAATAAACATTGAAATAGAAAATATATCCAACAAATACTTAAAGTTGGAAGCACACATGCCCGCTCTAAATCTATCGGACGAAGACTGTATAAACCTATTTATGCCGAGCGCAGAACATATACCTTATATGGTTTGCCGACAGATTGTGCGCGAAGCAGGCGAGGCATCTAACCGACATCGGTGTGGAATTGTGGCGCATAACACACCCAACGGAACCGTATTAAGTATTATATTGGCACAAGCAAAAAACGAATAAAAGGTGAATTATGGAAGATTTTAAAGTTATAATTGTAGAAGATGTACCCTTAGAACTTAAAGGAACAGAAGGTATTTTCCGTAACGAAATACCAGAAGCGCATATCATTGGAACAGCTGAAAATGAGATAGCTTATTGGAAATTGCTCAAAGCTGAATTGCCTGATTTGGTGTTGTTAGACTTAGGATTGGGCGGTTCAACAACTGTTGGCGTGGAAATTTGTCGTCAAACCAAGGAGTTACACCCTAATTTGAAGGTGCTTATATTCACAGGCGAAATACTTAACGAGAAACTTTGGGTAGACGCTTTAGACGCAGGAGCCGATGGAATTTGTCTTAAAAGCGACGAATTGCTCACTCGTAGCGATGTTGCAAGCGTGATGAGTGGGAAACGATTGGTGTTCAATCAACCCATTTTGCAGAAAATTATCGAGAAGTTTAAGCACAATATCAATAGCCAATTGATGCACCAAGAAGCCATTATTGACTATGAAATTGATGAATATGACGAACGTTTCTTGCGCCATTTGGCATTAGGTTACACAAAGGAACAAATCACAAACCTACGCGGCATGCCTTTTGGAGTGAAGAGTTTGGAGAAGCGACAAAACGAATTGGTGCAAAAACTCTTTGGCAATAATCGTGGTGGCATTAGTGTAAACGCCACACGTTTGGTTGTTCGTGCTTTAGAATTGAGAATCATTGACTTAGACAATCTATACGCAGATGAAGAATAAGTATGGAATAATCGCATTGATTTTAATAGGTTTGCAGTTGCTAATCGTGTTTGGTTCATGGTTAGTAGCTGCCATATTCCCTGAAATCAATGTACATTCTTTACTTAGTAGTAGCGGCATTCGTTGGTTCATAGGGCAGTTTACCAACAATCTTAAAACCGATTTATTGGTGTGGTTGCTGCTGGGCATCATCGCATTTGGCACCTTTAAAGCCTCAGGGTTGTATGAAATCTTAAACGCATTGCTGAAAGGAAAAGCTACATTCGCAAAGTTTTCTTATCGAAAAAAAGTTGCTTTGCGCTTAATTTTATTAGAAGTTTTTGTATTCTTCATGCTGCTTTTCCTCCTTGTAGCCCTACCCGAAGCCCCATTGTTAAGCGTTACAGGCAGCTTGTTTCCAAGTAGTTTTTCCATCGGTTTCATACCTTCCATAACCTTCATCGTTACCTTTGTTTCGTTGTCCTATGGTGTTTCGAGTGGCAGATTAAACACGCTTGCGAAAACCTATAATGCTCTTTCCTTTGGAATTATTCTTGGCGCAAAGCTATTTCCGCTCTACATCTTAGCAATAGAACTCTTCTATTCTGTCATCTATGTGTTCAATCTAAATTTTATTTTGCCGTTGTAGCAAGACAAAAACGTTGCCCACAAAAACTATCAAACCTGTTTTAATTTCAAAAGTGCCTATTTTGAAGCATAAAATAGGCACTTTTGCATTTCAAAACAGGCTATTTCGTTTTTTCACCATTATTCTCTCGATGATTTTATAAAAACTTACAAATAGCGATAAGCAGTGCATGAAAATTAGTTTTAGCAAAGTATAACTACTAAAAATCATGGGATTACGCTTTTTAATGTAAATTTGTAGCAAGAAATAATAAAGTTATGGACAAATATAAAGACGAAAAAGGAGAAATAAAAATATTGTTTATTTGCTTAGGTAACATTTGTCGCTCGCCAGCAGCAAATGCTATTATGCAGCATTTAGTTGAAAATGAACACGTTGCGCATCGTTTTTACATCGATTCGGCAGGCATGGGCAACTGGCATGTAGGCGATTTGCCTGACCGAAGAATGCGAGAACATGGGGCAAAACGAAACTATAAAATCGACCATATAGCACGACAATTCAATGGAAATATTGATTTTGAAAACTTCGACTACATTGTTGTCATGGACGAAGAAAACTATGCTGACGTTTGTAGCCATGCCAAAAGCGTTGAAGAGCGTGGTAAAGTGCTGAAAATGTGCAACTTCTTTCAACAATATAAAGGACAAACTGCGGTTCCTGACCCCTACTATGGCGATGCAAAAGCCTTCGATTTTGCATTGGATTTGATAGAAGACGGGTGCAAAGGATTATACAATTCACTTAAAAAGAAACACAATCTATAATTATGCAAATCATATTGGCCTCGGCAAAGATAATGAACACTGCTACCAATGTGCAGCTGCCCAACACAACACAACCAAGATTTGGAACGGAAGCGAATAAATTTGCATTGGAACTAAACGAACGCTCGGTGGAAGAGTTGCAAGAACAATTGAAATGCAGCAAGAGTTTGGCACAAGAAACCAAACAACGATACGCCGATTTCTTTAATGAACAAGCCAAAATACCAGCTATTTTGGCTTATTACGGACAAGCCTATAAATGTCTGAAAGCAGAAAATTTCAAACTAGAAGACTATCTTTTTGCAGCAGAAAAGCTATGGATTCTTAGTTTCCTTTATGGTGTCTTGCGACCAACCGATAGGATTCACCCTTACCGATTGGAAGGAAAAATGAAGCTAAACTGCAACGATGAACAAAATATGTTTGAATATTGGAAACCAATACTCACAGATGTGCTTATCAATTCGGTAAAAGCCGATGACGGAATATTGGTTCATCTTGCCACCGAAGAGTATCAACACCTTTTCGATTGGAAGCGAATACTAAAAGAAGTACATGTTGTTCAGCCGCTTTTCAAAGTGAAAGCAGGCGACAAACTCAAGAATGTAACTGTCTATGCCAAGAGTTGCCGAGGCGCAATGACACGTTTCATCATAGAAAATAAGTTGAAAAAAACAAAGGAATTACTGAATTTTGAATACGAAGGATTTCAATTCGCCAACCACGACCTATCTTCTCTCAATCAATCGACAGGTCTTACCGAATTGTTATGGACATTATAAGAAGTAAAAACGGCTAAAAAAGAAAAATATGATGCATTTGTTTCATTCTTATCCCTATCAGTATGCTTGCAATAGCCTTATAGAAGCCAGTTAGCAATAAGGTGTAAGGGCAGAATTTATTCCGTTCCTCATAACAAAAAAGGATATTTTCAAAGATAGGGCAATTGCTTGTTAAAACAGAAATCGAGTTGTTGAGCTTACAAAAAAATTCCGCCCTTACACCTTATTGCTGACCGCTTCCTTAGAAAACAAACATTTTATCGTCTTTCTCCTTAAATACATAAGGATAATTAAAACCATTGTAACTTTATAAACGTGCAAGAAAATTTCCACACCGATTATTCTGAGCCGCATTTTATAATTTTCGACAGAAAAAAATGCGGAACAAAAAAGAGCGGACTCTATGAGAACCGCCCTAATGAAAGGAGGAGTGGTACCACCAGGAATCGAACCGGGGACACAAGGATTTTCAGTCCTTTGCTCTACCAACTGAGCTATGGCACC
>QWCB01004124.1_pt1 | contig 10450 bp, 13 predicted proteins | sample 1972511 | NCBI WGS metagenome assembly QWCB01 (sample SAMN09866719, study PRJNA288562) | Human gut metagenome isolate term5_stool, whole genome shotgun sequencing... | isolation source: gut | host: Homo sapiens | place: USA: California
CCTTCTCTAAAACCCCACGAACATAAGAAAGGAGAGTAAGTTTGAAGTGTCCTTTGCCGTAGGAGCAAGGGACACTCTTATTGTCTTTTACTCCGCGTAGAATACGCTTCACACTGTGTCAAAGGATTGTATTTATCCACTGATGCTTTTACCGAAAAAAAGGGAAGGGGCTTTTATCAAGTAGATGAATCGATTATCTAGAACGCTTCGCTTTCGCTCATCTCTCCGCAAAAGATCTGCTTCGCAAAAGGTATATACGTATCGAATGAGAGGTATATACATATCAATTGATAGGTATATAGTTATCGGGAGTGAGGTAGCGACCGGTGATCGCAAAGGCTACATTGTCATCTTAAATAGAACGTCGAGGATTAGGAAAATGTACGGATAGTTGAACAAGTACTTACAGTCTTATTATAGGATTGTATACTATCGGCTACGCACTTGTACGATCACATTTGTAAGTGCGTGTAATGATCCTATTTGCTAGGAGGTATCATCGTCTATTAATGTGTACAATATCGTCTGCGAGTGCAGTAATATTGGATGCAATGTGGTATATAATGTTTTTTGAGTATTATACCGTTTTTTAGGGGTTCTGCCGGTAATAGAAACTATCGTGCAAAGATGTCAAAGTATGTGGTTAATACATCGTATTCTCAAAGGCATTGAATAGTAGATTGCATACCTGTAAATTTCAGCACATCCAACAAGTTTGTCTGTGAGAAGAATCTCTACAAATTACACCAAGTTCCAGAAAGCGCCATCAAAATTATTTACTGGATCCTGAAGATTAGTATTAATTCAAAAGAATATGTATCTTTGCAAGCAGAAGATTGTGTATAGAAATGAACGTGAGGATGATTGATGCCAAATATGAGGTACTTGGGGATAGTAGCAGGGCTATGTCCTTGGATTCGGCACAAATTACCCCCCCCCCCCTATATATGTAATTCTTTACAAGTAAGCTACTTATGTAGTTTTTCGCTTATCGCCTCTCCCATCAGAAGAGGGGATAGTTTTATTTTTATCTCTATTAGCTTTAGGCCCAAAGAAGAGTGTCGAACCTGTTCATTGGATAGGGATTTCCGTCTTTGGGTTTATAAGGAGTACAGTAGATCAGAAGAAAGATTGAAAAAGTGTTCTTAGAATCATTGATCTTTTGCTCTCCACTCAATGTCAAGATATGGAATTAGTCTCCAAAGCGATGCAGCATAGGGATATGGATTTAGTTGTAGCTGTTAGAGAGGATATAGCAGCGTACCTGGAGCATATGCCGGAATTGTGTTTTAACGAGCGTGATCTTCAGATGCATTTGGCTCTTTGGTTGGGTAAATCTGCTCACAAGTATGATGATGTAGATGTGGAATACTACGTTCCCTATGAGCTTTTAGGCGCAGATTACATTTGGCATAACGAAGTGCGCATAGATTTAATTGTCAGAAAGAAATTTGAGTATCTGCCCATCGAACTTAAGTATAAAACGAAACGTATCCGTAAGAGAATCAGTCGTTTTGGCGAGAGTGTCCCCGAGTCTATTCAAGTAATGAAGGAGCAAGGTGCTCAGGATATAGGCATGTATAGTTTTTGGAAAGATGTGCGTCGTATCGAGTTGATGAATAAGCGTTTCGAACAAGTGGCGGGTGGCATAGTTCTTTTTATGACTAATGATAAATCCTATCTAAATCAAACAAAGGAAACATCTAATAACTTTAGACTTAGCCTGGCACAGGGCAGTCGTGCCAGGGAAAAACATTGGAAAAATCCATATAGTTATTGTGCCCAAAATTATCCTTCTTTTGAGGTCGATAAAACGTACGATATTGCGTGACGTACAGTAAATGTAGAGGAAGTGGAACTATACTATAATATGTTAACAATTCAGTAGATAAAGTACTTATGGGAAGTAAACGATCAACACCAATTCCGGGCCTCTCCTTTTCGTGGCAGAGAGCTGTAGGCGTATCACGATTGAGGCAGCGTGTAGCCAGGCGTACAAATATACCTACCACCAAAAACGGCCTAAAGCAAAAAATAGGTGGTGGAATCTTGAAAAAACTATTTGGACGATAACGTATAACATAATAGACAATAGAAAGATGGACAAAGTCAAAGTATTTGGTAGAGCCCAAAATCGCACGGCTCTGGGTATTGCACATGCCTATATGGTTATGTATCCGCATGCTACGTTAGCGGATTTACGCAAAGCATTCCCTAATGAACTTAATCCCGATAAAGGGGTTGACGAAATCTTTATTTATGCCGAAGAAAAGGGAACAACTGCAAACTGGGAAGGATACTTCAAAGCTCATGATGAACTCCTAACGATGGGGGACGGAAAGAAAGTATCTGTCGTTAGTATGTGGACGAAGCCGAGCTTTGATAGAATCGTAAGGCATGCAAAACAGTATGATATTGTTGTGGCTGAGTTTGAGAAAACAAAGCGTGTTGGGGAAAAAGGAGGATTCCGCTTGGAATACCTCAACGGGTACGTTCCTCCGGTAAAAAAGAAACGGCTCCCCTGGTGGCTTTGGCTCCTCATTGCGCTTCTTTTAATAGGCGGTATTTTAGCGATATTCTTGCTTCGCAAACCCAAAGTGGTTGAAGTAGAAAAAGTGGTAACGGTTGAAAAGGTAGTTTATAAAGACCGTGTAGAAGAAATAGAGAAAAACTTCAATGCTGCAAAGTTTCAGAAGGGAAAGGCTGACCTTTCGGATGAAGCGAAGTTTGTATTGCACGACTTGGCTAAGCTGATGGAGGCTAATCCCGACTTAAAGCTAAAAATAGAGGGACATACTTCTGTAGAAGGAGATGAAGATTTTAATCAAAAACTATCGGAAGCTCGTGCTCAGGTAGCTGTGGACTTTTTAGTTAGTCAAGGTATATCAGCAGATCGTCTACAGGCGGAAGGAAAAGGCTCATCCGAACCTATAGATGCAAATAATCTAGACGCCAATCGTCGTACTGAGTTTATTGTAATTGAATAAAGAAAAGATGTGGATTGAAGCCGGTCCACTCTATTGGAACGTAATCAGGAACTTAATCAAATAACAAAGTAATTATGGCAGTAAAAAGAACAAAATCAGGAAAAATCGACAAGCGTACCAAGGAAGGTCAGGCTATGTTGGCAAATCTCGCAAAGGCTCGCAGAGTAGCCGCAAGAAATCGTCGTAAAAGAGATGCAAGTTTGCTCCGACGTATAGAACGAATGCTTAAGTAATTAGAGGAAATCAGAAGTATGAAATCAGAAATAAAGAATGTAGCAGCTTTTTTGGCTGTAGCTATTTGGGCTGACGGAGTGTACTCCGAAGAAGAAACAGAAATAATTGCTGATATTGCTGAAGCGCTTGGCGTTGATCCTAAAGAGTTAGCTCAGCATGTAGGTGATGCTGTTAAGTCGTTAGAAGATAAAGATGATGATGCCGTTCAGGAATTTCTTGTAGCTAATGCACCAGCGATTGATGAAGATGAATCAAAGAAGCTGCTACAGTGTGCTATTGAGATTGTGATGGCTGATAATGTTATTTCGGCTGACGAAGTACAGGTGATCTTTGACTTGGCTGACGCTATGGGTGGCGATGTAGAACATGCCGATGTCGCGCTTATGCTGGTAGACCTAGTTAAGTATAGCCCTGAAATAGAAGTAGAATTCTAATAATAGACAAAGATATGGCTGATTTTCGTATTGATACCCGAATGAAGGTAAAAACCTTAAAGGCGAACTTTAAGAAGGAATTTGGTGCAACACTTCGTGTATACACTACAGTGAATTGCAAAGCAATGGCAGATGACGAAGCTACGATTGGGTCGCTGATGGCTTCTTCCGCAAATGGTGGAATGTTGACTGTCGGAGGTAACCTAAGAGTTAGTAGCTTTGAGAAAAAGTTTGTAGAGCTTTACGGAATTGGCGTGCAAGTAGCAAATGCCAAGAATACAGAGCTCGCCGGTGATAATATCACGTTAGTTGCTGCAGGCAAGAAATAATTCAAAAGACCGGTCAGTGGAGCACTTTTATGGTGGCTCCATTGACCGATCCTAATAAATACGTGGTATATAGATATGTACGTATTGTAAAGAACATAGATTCTATCTTTCTACAAGAATGATTCATTTGTATTTTGTATGAGTATCAAGAAGATCATTTATTCGATAGTAGGAATCCTCATCACTTTCTATATTATTGATAGCGCTTGCGGCATTTTTTCGGACAAAAAGAAGGCATACCGTAAGCATATCGAAACCATTGAGGAAAACTTTAATGCGGTGAATTTCGCACAAGGAAAAGCAGAATTGACCTATAAGGCAAAATCGGTCCTTAATGATTTGGTCAAATATATGAAAGATAATCCTGATTTGAAGATTAAATTGGAGGGCCACACTTCAGAAGAGGAAGATGAGAACTTCAACCAGAAGCTATCAGAGGCTCGCGCTAAGGTGGTTCTCAACTTTTTAGTTAGTCAAGGTATTTCGGCAGATCGTTTGCAAGCTGAGGGAAAAGGATCTAAAGAACCGATAGATCCCAATAACCGAAGAAGCAATCGGCGTACTGAGTTTATTGTAATAAAGTAGGGAAGTTAAACACAAAAGGAATCAAACAAAGTAGGTAAAAATGGCACATTTTACGAAACTTGGGGATTTGGATATGCGGTTCAACTCGAGTCGCAGTATCATTGCAAGGCGAAACTTTTGGGGAATTGTAGGCAGCATATTCCTCTATCCTTTAATCTTTCCTTTTATATTTCTCTACTACGTTGTTATTGGCATCTTAAAGGGGATGAGGTGGCTTTTTCTTAGCGTTATGTCCCTCTATGATGCGCTTGGTAAAAAAAAGTTCTTGCTATGCATCAAGGTTATGCTTGTATTTGCTTCAATCATAAGTCTTATTATATTTTTCTCCATAAGTTGATTTATGGATATTGAACAACGCTTTTGTAGCTTTAAACCATTAAAGATGAAGAAGTCGTAGGAATATTATTAGTATGAAAAGGATCATAATTTATGGGATATTAGTGCTTGTCGGCATAGCTGTCATTCAAGGGTTAGTTGGTCAAGGATGTAGCAGTGGGGCTGTCAAGGAGTTCAAAAAAGCTCTAGATGAGGGAAACTTAACTGAAGCAGCCAAGTGCGTTGAGCGGATTGGTTACGATTCCGGTAGGGAAAAATATGCTCTTCGTCTAATTCGGCTTTACTTGGATGTAGACAACCCCAAACAGGCTATCTACGTTTATGAGGAACTAACGCCCTATCACGCAGACCGAAGTGAAATAGATTATGCCGGCCTACACAGCTATGAGTATAATGCTTGTAAGTTGCTTAGGGAGTACCTAGTAAAGCACGGGGAATATGAAAAGGCATGGGAGTACTATCCTTTAAATTATCAGAACGAGAATTATATAAGCAATGCGGAATCTCTATATGCCTATCTGAGTGACGTGGTAATAGCGATGTGTGATGCCGGCCAGCAGGAAGAAGCGGCTCAATTTATTAAGAAAAAGCTACACTGGTTTGTGACTTATGTAGATACAAGTAAGGAATTGGAAGATTATGCTGCCTATCGAAGCGATCTGGTAAATGTGCGGTTACAGCAAATCATTGACGATTCTTACTAATTAAATTGCGGTATAGCGGTTTATGAAACTAGTAATACGGGTAAGCAAAGTCTTTTTATTGCTTTGTGTACTGGTGGCTTGTATAAGCTGTGGACAAAGCAATACTAAAAAGGAAGATCAAGTAGACAAGATCTCTGAGTTGGAGCAGATGAAGTACGATAATATATCGAAAAAGATAGACCTTCTCTGCATCAAAGCTCAAGAAGCTGAAAGCACGAACTCCAGTCGGGCTTTGCAGTCGATTTATGCAGAGTTGCGTGATTTGGAGTACGACTATAATCCCCAAGGCATGGGGGAGCGTGCGCAGCAACGGTGCCAAGCCCTAAAAAAAAGGCTTATCTCGCTACAAGTAAATCCCAATGATTTGCTTCAATCGGTGCAATCGGATACTATCTTGAAAGCATCAACAAGCTTTCCTTCATCCGTTGGAACAATTCTTGTAGCAAGGGACCGTGTAAAGATAAAGGGAATTAAGCGTTACGCCTATTTCCTAAAAGCAAAAGATAAACTTAATATTGCTCTTACTTTGTATGGTTCAGTCCGAGCTACGCTTTTTGATATTAACCATCAGAAGCGAATTAGGCAGTGGAACCTAAATGGAGCCGTTAATGAGCTTGTACCCATTCTTTCAGATGGAGTCTATATGTTAGAGCTACGATCAAGTGAGAAGAAATGTTTCGCAGATATTACGCTCTCATACGAGGGTAGTAAGGGAGCACGTCCACACGTAACAGAGCGGATTGTAAGTTGCAGAAAAGGAGATTTTTTGGCAGAAGTGACTGATGGGTTGCATGTTGCTAAAGTTTTCAACGAACCAAAGAAAATAGGGCTTAGAGGTAATCTTAAGTCCATGTTCTCCGGTAAGTCTCGAGCTTTGATCACAGTTCCAGTTCCTTCAGGAAGTGAGGCTATTTTATATTCCCTTCGCATTTCTACTAATGAAAAGACAGTGCCATCTGACGGCAAGTTTGCCGAAAATCTATCGTTGGCATCTAAACAGATCAAGTTGTTCGGGATTAATGTGTATGAAAAGCGCACAATTAATAGCAGTGTTATTGATCGCTTGCTCTTTAATACACGTCCGGCTCGTGATGAGGATGCCTTTTGCAACATGTACATCTTGAACGATGTAACAGAAGCAAAACGCTTCCAAGACGAGACAGCTTCATCTGCAAAATATAAGTATGATGTCAACCAATCACAGATGGGAACTCAGTCATGTAATGGTGAGTTAAAAACGAAAGGGCGTAAAACTATATACATAGGATTCGAGAACGAGCGTATGCGCTACGATAATTACATTTGGCTGGAAGTGGCTTCTCTCACACATACGAAGGAATACTCTCGTCCAGTGTACCTAACCAGATAGAATTTAATCAATAATAAAGTTCAATTAGTAAAGAAAACTATGGCAAAGAAATCAGTAACCTCAGGAGAGTACATTCTCTCAAAATTAGACAGTGGTAGCATTACCGTATACCGTGTGTACGATAATGTGAAAGGGGCTTTGCGTGAAATTGCAGAGCAGGAAGGCTTTGAGTATGACAACAATTGGACAACGCGTCAATTTGGCTCTAAACTGATGGCTTATTTGGAAGAAAAAGAAGGATAACTATCTCAATCTTACGAATACTTATTGCTCTACGGAGTGGGTGTGTAATGAAATGAGGTTAATCTAAAGGAAAGAAAAACTATGAGTAAAGAGTATTATAGAAAAAGAATAATAGATTTACGTGCCTCTATCGCACAGGAACGAGAAGCTAAAAAACGCGATAATGAGTTTTACGCTGCTAGGGTTAGAAGTGCATCGTCACCATCTTCAAAAGCTTCCTACCGAAAAAGCAAGGTGGATAAAGCGGCCTCGCATAATCGCCAAATAGAGTATTACAAGAGTCAGATTGAAAGTGCTAAGGCCAGCCTCAAAAATTGTAGGTAGAAGGGTCTATCGAAAATCCTAAAATGTATAACGTACTATTAACAGGATTTGAACCCTACTGGACTTATCCCGAGAACTCATCTTGGGTTGTTGCTCAAGAAGTAGCAAAGTGTCAATTAACCGGCATCAGTCTCTGCACGGAGCAGATGCCGGTTAGCTTTGCGCGAGTAAAAGAGGCAGTTGGTGCAGCTATTCAAAAGTATTCGCCTGATTTGATCATTATGTTGGGACAATCAGGGGGAAGCGACCGTATTAAATTAGAGCGCATAGCTATAAATTTGATGGACGCCAAACTCCCCGATAACGATGGCTATATCCCTAATGAAGCAGAAATCCATAAGGATGGTATACCGGCACTTTTCACGAACACCGAAATCAAGAGTCTGAAGGATAGCGTTAAGGCTCAGGGGATAAAGGTGAAAATCTCCAATTCGTGTGGTCTATACGTATGCAATCGTCTTTACTACGAAGCATTGTCAATTTGTAGGAGTATGCCCTCTACGAAAGCCTTATTTATACATTTACCCTATTATGAAGGGCAATCCTGTGCTAAACCGGCGAAATTTACTATGCCACTTTACGAAATGGTACGGGCTGTAGTAACTATAATTGAAAAAAATAGTGGAAGGCATCAAGGAGTTTAAGCACCAACTGGGGCGAGTCTTTGATGGTAATTTAAAGACGAAGCAATGGGGAAATTACGTTGATTACACCATCATCGGACTGATCCTCCTGAGCACGCTTTCTGTTTTTATCTCTACATTTAATATTTCCCAGACTTGTGAGCGTGTGCTTCACGTGATAGATATCGTTACGGTTATCTCGTTCACAATAGAAGTATCGTTACGTATTTGGGTGGCAGATGAGCTTAATCCTAAGTACAAGGGCTTTGGGGGGAGAGTGCGCTATTGCCTTACCTTTTATGGGCTGATTGACATATTGTCTACATATACCTTTTATTTAGCACTCTTTTTTCCGTTGCCCTATCAAGTACTTAAGTCGCTCCGCGTTGTTCGTGTATTGAGGATATTCCGCTATATGCGTTCCTTCCGTCTCTTGCAGAAAGCATTAGCTTCAAAATCGAAGGAAATCCTAATCTCCCTACAGGTGCTTTTGGTAGTGACCTTGATGTTGTCGTTCGTCCTTTTCTTTTACGAACATGAAGCTCAGCCTGAAACATTTAATAATGGAATGACCTCAGTAATGTGGGCTTTTGCACAATACATAGGAGACCCGGGCAAATTCGCTGAAACTCCTCCGGTTACTCCTGTGGGGCAAGCTGTCGCTTTTGGGGTTGGAATTCTCGGAATTGCACTCTTTGCTATACCCGCAGGTCTGGTTGGAGCCGGTTTTTCTGAAGCTCTCGAAGAGGAAGCACACAAACAAAACATTAGAAAAAATACGGAAAAACTCCAGCTCGCTTTTGAGCGAAAGCTGGATAGACCAACCGGATTCCAGATCGTACCACAACATCTTTCTATATGTGATCTGCAGGCTCGAATCGGCCTAAAAGTGGGAGATATCCTCGATGCCGTGGAAAACTCGAAAAACTTCCGACTAATCAACTTGGCAACCACGCAAACCATTGATGAACATCCACAAGATAAGCTCGCTGTAGAGCACTTTATAACCAATAAACCCTATGGGTTTTGTATTGATCGCGGCTCTAAAATTACTATAGTATCGCCGTCCAGTTTTACCGATGCTACCATCGGTAATTTTTCCTATTATCTCGCTTTGATAGGTGGATTTAACTACATCAGTAGGGAGTTGGGAGTAGCAAGGCCGTTCAAGTCCTACTATGCCTTTGATAGTGTTCAAAGTGAACCTAACTTGCCTCTCTATATGGCAGATTTAGAGGAACTCTCAACGCGTCCGGGGAGCTGGACCCTTACCACATTGGTAGCGAGCGGTGCCAATGAACCTGCCTATCCAACCATATTCCACTTTTCAGCTGGAGGAGCCAAGGGCAATGAGCAATTTAGTGGAGATAATCTATTTGTGCAGGATATGGAGGGATATAAAGCTTTTTATGAGGATGTAACTGCTGAACTCAGGAAAAGTTTTGATATGGACTCTGACCATCAGCGGTACCACAACCTGACCTCCAAACGCCTTTTCCCTCGTAACTATAGTGAAGGTAGGGGCTCTCGCAACAATATAGTGTTGCGCATAGCATGGAGTGCTTGCTTGTGGGATTCTCGCCGTATAGCTATTGCTAAGACCATTGCTGATGCGCTCAATCGTCATTTCGAATGTGACGTAACGAAAGAGTACCCTTCAGACTTAAAGATCAAGCAAAGTGGATACCACTCTCCTGAAGAGATACCGAGCGAAGATTGACCGCAGCTTGCTTTCCTTCTGATCTCTTTTACGCACCCTTTCGATAGATATATACTTATCTGGTGAAAGGTATATACATATCAATCGGTAGGTATATAGGTTTCACGTGAGGGGTATATAGGTATCGGGAGTGAGGTGTGTAGCCCTTCGTCTCAGGATGCCCTAAGACGGATAGGGTAGTGTGGACTTGCTCGGCTTGTAGATGGGTGCGGATGGCTAGTGGATTGGGTGCGAGCGGTCGACGGGTCGGTACAGTCGGCTAGCGGATAGGGGAGTTGGGGCTGAGTGTAGCATAGGGATACCGCTGACGGCTTAGGTGCGCATCTGAGAAATGGGGCGCGGACGGTCGGCTGATGGGCTCGGGGCGGCTTACGGATTGATGTAGACGACCATGCCGTAGTGCTCTTTGCCGTATTTCAGGTAGAGTACGCGCCAGTCGCCGCGTGCTGTTTCGGGGAGCACGATGTCGCAAACCTCCTCTTGTGTAGTGCGACTAATAAGTTGTTCGCCTCGCATTGTGTAAAGGGAGGCGGTCACTTCCCGGTCAAAGTTCTTGGGAATG